>Ga0315283_10004250_pt1 | contig 12448 bp, 11 predicted proteins | sample YL17G09_0_MG_FD_204541 | JGI IMG/M metagenome (GOLD analysis project Ga0315283, IMG submission 204541) | Sediment microbial communities from Yellowstone Lake, YNP, Wyoming, USA - YL17G09_0 | ecosystem: Environmental > Aquatic > Freshwater > Lake > Sediment | place: USA: Wyoming | collected...
AATTCGCCCTATGGGTTTGATCCAGCTTGCTCCAGCGAGTCCTAATACACAGCTGATCAGCATTCCGACAAGGCTTGTGGCAACAAAAAATACAAAATTGGCAATGTACATCCCCCAGCTTGTAATATCCCGCAATCCTGTTACACCCAGACCTTTTCTGAGCTGAATTGTATATGCAAAAATGCAGGCACCAAAAGCAATAGCCAGGAATGCCATCCAGATAATGAAACCTTTGCTTATCCCGACATTCTTCAGTATGTCGGAAGAAACTAAGTCAACCTTTTTTTTGTATAACTCGGAACTTAGAAGCTGCCCTGTCATAATATTCCTCATTAAGTAGTCTCTTTATATTCAGTATCAGGTCCTTTCTTAAACTCAAAAAGCCTGTTCTTAGGTGGAAGATAATATACCCTTGGTTTGGTTCCCAGTTCGGCCATTAACCTGTATCCACCGTTTTTCTTAAGCAATTCTTTAAGATCCACGGTTTCCTTAGTGGTTCCGTTTGTCACAGCATTTTCATTTTCATCGCCAAAATAAAATACCCCGTTGGGACAGGCAGAAACACAATACGGTAATAATCCCTCCCTCAGTCTGTCGGCACTGAAAAGGCATTTTGAAATAGTGCCTTTTTTCTGCGGGACATTAAGCTCTATATTATATTCCTTGTCTTTGTCAGTCTCTGCTGCTAAGGGCTCCTGCCAGTGGAACATTCTTGCAGAATAAGGGCATGCAGCCATACAGAACCTGCATCCGATGCACCTTTCATTATCAATCAAAACTATACCGTCCTGCCTTTTGAAAGTTGCATCAACAGGGCATACAGATACACATGGAGGATTATCGCAATGCTGACATGGTTTGGGCATGAAGTATTCCGGTGTATTGGCAGATTCCTGCATTACAAGAGTGTTGATATGGTATTCATAGGGCCGCAGATGATGTGCCCCCTGACAGGCATTCACACACTTCCTTGCATTCCTGCATCTGGAAAGGTCGATCACCATAACCCATTTCTTACCTTTGATGCCTTCCCTTCCCCGGGTCTGATATACTTTGAGTCCGGGTTTATAATCTTTTACCTGATCACGCGGAATTTCAACGAGTTTGTTATCCTCAGTCAGAACTTTTATGGTATCCTCATTATTCTTGGCTTTTTCAAACCGGTATCCCGAATATACAGCGGCACCGGCGGCTACAGAAGCGGCACCGACAATACCGACTTTTTTCAGAAAATCACGGCGCGATGATTCAAGTATCTCATCGACTTTAGTCTTCTCAGACTTTTTCTTTTTTAAAGGCATAAATTTGATTTTGAATACCTCTGAATCCGATATCCCTTTTTCTCCGAAATTTTCAATTATGAGGTGTAACGGTGAATTTTTTTACATCATATCCTGAACCTGTAATTGCTTCCCTGATTTTGGCTGTATCAACAACAACTGGATAATACTCAATAAGGGCATTAGCATCTGTATGGGAAGCTTTCACGCTTTTTATTCCATCCAGTTTGCTGACACCTGCCTGAATTTTCTGTTCACAGCCTGTACATGTCATTCCGCCTATTGAAACTTCAAGATAAGATACCTCAAGAGGCACCCCTTCCTTTATAATTTTTTTATCATGACCGCACGATATTGCCAGCAATACGGCAAGAATAGAGATCAGATATTTTGGGCTAGTCACTTTAGTCATGGTCAATAAATTTAAGTTTAGATAGTTAGGAGGTTTAGTTCCGATAAATGTATAAATATTTTAATATAGATTCTCAAAATATACAAAAAATCATCAGAGAAATATATTTTTAATTTTAATTGAACATTATAGTACAAGTTCTGTTATTGTTAAAAACTCAATTAATAAATGGAAAGAAGGAATTTTTTAAAAAATCTTGGAATGGGAGTTGCGGCATCAGTTATTGCTGGAAGATCCCTGGCAGGAGAGTTAAACAAATCAAAATTATCTAATATGGAAAGCTTTAACACACACGAATTTCCGGCATTGCCTTATGCTTACGATGCTCTTGAACCGTATATTGATGCACGTACAATGGAGATCCATTATGACAGGCATCATCGTGCATATTTCAATAACTTCACCGCTGCAATTAAGGGTACACCCCTTGACAACAGCACAATGGACCAGATTTTTGCAAACGTATCCCAGGCTGGAGATGCTGTAAGAAACAACGGAGGCGGGTTCTATAACCATGTTTTTTTCTGGAATAACCTGGCTCCCAAATCATCGGGCTCTTCTGATGAATTGTCTTCGGCGATCAATAAGGCATTCGGATCATCTGACAAGTTCAAGGAAGCATTCAGTAATGCTGCAAAAACAAGATTTGGAAGCGGGTGGGCATGGCTCTATCTTACTGCGGATAAAAATCTTGCTGTTGGGAGCACACCAAACCAGGACAATCCTTTGATGGATGTATCAGCAATCAAAGGGACCCCTCTGCTGACAATCGATGTATGGGAGCATGCCTATTACCTGAAATATCAGAATAAGAGAGCAGATTATATTGATGCTTTCTGGAATGTTGTGAACTGGGAAGAGGTAAGCAGAAGATTTCAGGAGGCTATGAAATAAGACAATACGCGTTATTTCATATTATTCAACCAGAAGGGGCGTTGCTTGCAACGCCCCTTCTGGCTGTAATGAAAAGAGTTCATCAGGTATATAAAAACCTCTTAATTTTTAATGTGGCAGTCTTCTGAAAAGGCACAGGCTGCAAAAAAATCTTATTGATCTTACTGAATTTATTCACTTTGGAATTAACATATTCCTGAAGTTCCTTCAGGATCTCATTCTTCTTATCTTCAAATTGTTTTGTCATATCCTGCTTAAGATGATTGTACTTCTTCTCAAGCTCTTCCATATTGAGATGGACATAAGCCACAAGCTTGCCTTTCTGCTGGATAACAAGTGACTCAACAACAAACCTGAAATTATTTATAACCGATTCAATCTCCTCGGGGTAGATATTTTCACCACTGGCTCCCAGGATCATATTCTTCAGCCTTCCTTTTATAAACAGGTTATTGTTCTTGTCAAAAACACCAAGATCACCTGTTTTGAACCATCCGTCAGACGTAAGTACCTCGCGTGTCATTTCCGGTTCCTTAAAATAACCCATCATAATATTGGGTCCACGGGCCCATATCTCCCCTTCTCCGGTCTTGCTGTCGGGATTGTTGATCTTAAGCTCAATGCCTTCTATAGCAGGGCCGGTTGAATCGAATACCGATTTCTGTGGATTGGCTCCGGCAAGGAGCGGGGCAGTTTCAGTCAATCCATATCCAATAGCATAGGGGAACCTGGCTTCAATAAGAAATCTCTCAACTTCCCTGTTAAGCTTTGCTCCACCAATACCGTAAAATTTAATCTTACCTCCAAAAGTCTTCAGCAGTTTTTTCCCTGCAGCCTCATTAAGTTTCTTTTTTATGAATGATATTCTGTACAGGATATTGAGTATCCATTTGTCCCTGAATGCAGGCAGGATCTTATTAAAATAAATTTTTTCGATTATCAGGGGAACAGTTAACATAACAGTTGGTCGGATTTCAGCCAGTGCGGGAAGCAGTACAGGTGGTGTGGGAGGCTTCCTCAGGTAATAAACGCATGAACCGCAAAGCATTGGAAGTACAAGGCCGAGTGTGTTTTCATAAGTATGTGAAAGCGGCAATACCGACAAGAATCTGTCGTTCTCGTCAATGGGTTGTATCTGCCTTGCTTTAAGTGCATCGAAGAGTATGTTTTTATGTGTAAGCATTACGCCTTTTGAGCGTCCGGTAGTTCCTGAGGTGTAGATAATTGAAGCAAGATCATCCTCCTTCACTTCATAAGCTTTTAAAGGCAGTGCATGGGGATCAAAAACCAGAGCACTTTCAGAGGGAGAGATAACAGAAAAATCCTCTATCTGAATCATTGTTTTCAGTGCATCAGATTTATATCCTTCAATTTTTGTAAGAAGGTTTGCTGAAACAAATATCGCCAATGCTCCGGAATGTTCCAGAACATTCCCCACCTCAAGGGTTGAAAAATCAGGAAGAATGGGAACTGCCACTGCACCCATGAATGTAATGGCAAAATATACGGAACCCCAGTTTGGCATATTGGAACTGAATATTGCCACTTTATCGCCGGGTTTAATACCTGCCTTTTCAAGAAAAGCAATCAGGGATTCTATTTCCCTGCCCACCGTTTTGTAACTTTTAGATTTTTCGCCTGCAAATGCATAAGCGCCCTGATCTCCGAATTTGCGCACTGTATCACTGAACATGACAGGAAAAGTAAGGACAGAATTATTATCTTCCATTATTGCCGGTTATTTATACATTAATTACTACTGCAAAGTTTAACAATTTAATTGAAATACAGGTAATAACATATCAAATATTACATTATTGCCCACATAACAGAGGTAAATAAAAGAACTTTTTTCACCGAAGTTGGTTAAATTTGTAAATGTTTTATAACAAAAGCTCATGGCAACAGTAATCAGGGTAACGAAGGAATTCTCCTTTGAGATGGCTCATGCACTTTGGAATTATGACGGGCCATGCAGGAATGTTCATGGACATTCGTACAGGCTTTTTGTAACTCTTTCCGGGGTTCCTGTCGATGATCCCCTGAACACTAAAAACGGGATGGTTATAGATTTTACCGACCTTAAAAACATTGTAAGAAAAGAGATTGTCAGTATTTTCGATCATTCAGTAGTAGTTTCGGGAAATTATGACAGCAGAAAGCTTGAGATCCTTAAAACAATGTTCAGCAACACTATTGTTACTGATTACCAGCCCACATGTGAGAATCTTGTGGCGGATTTTGCTTCAAGGATAGAGAAACATCTGCCAGAGAGGGTCAGGCTGCACAGTCTGAAGCTCTATGAGACAGCCACCTCTTTTGCCGAGTGGTTTGCATCGGATAATTAATAATTCAGATATGTCAGAAAATCAAATAAAGAAACTTTTTTTGCTCGATGCTTATGCGCTTATCTTCCGCTCATACTATGCATTTATTAAGAATCCCCGGATTACCTCAAAGGGGATGAATACATCAGCGATTTTTGGTTTCCTTCTTACCCTCAGGGAGGTTCTTCAGAAGCAGAAGCCGACACATATAGCTGTTGTTTTTGACACTCCTGCACCTACTTTCAGGCATAAGATGTTCGAGGAATACAAGGCGACACGCGATGAGACACCGGAGGATATCAAAAGGGCAGTACCATATATAAAAAAGCTTATAGAAGCATATAAAATACCAATTATAGACTTTCCGGGATTTGAAGCCGACGATATAATCGGAACACTTGCCAGAAAAGCTTCAGCCAGAGGATTTATAACTTATATGATGACTCCAGATAAGGATTTTGCTCAGCTTGTTACGGATAAGATAATTATGTTTAAGCCCTCAAGGGGCGGGAATGAATCGGTAAAGTGGGGTGTTGATGAAGTAAAGAAGGAATTTTCGGTCGAACGGCCTGAACAGGTAATTGATATTCTCGCCCTTATGGGAGATACCGTCGATAATATTCCCGGTGCTCCGGGTGTTGGTCCTGTGACAGCTATGAAACTGATCTCGGAATTTGGGTCCGTTGAGGAAGTATTGCGGAATACCGGTAAACTCAAAGGTAAGCTGAAAGAAACAATAGAGCAGAATAAAGTGCAGATTGAACTGTCAAAAAAACTTGCAACGATAGAGTTGAATGTTCCGGTCGAGCTGAAGGAAGATGACCTGATACTTGAGGTTCCTGACCGTGAAAAACTGAAGACCCTTTTTAATGAGCTTGAATTCAGAACAGTAGCAGCTGAAATTCTTGGTGAAGTTGACAAAATGACCAAACCTGGAGCACAGGAATCTGTTCCTGTGCCTCCTGCCGGCTCGTTTCAGGGATCTCTTTTTGGAGAGACTCAGCTTCCCTCATCCGTAGAAAAAGCATCTATCGAAACAACTCCTCATAACTACATTCTTATAGAAAACCTTAAAGAGCTTAATGAATTCGTGAGGCTGGCAAATTCAAGGAAAGAAATTTGCTTTGATACTGAAACAACCAGCATAAATGCGCTTGATTCTGAATTGGTTGCCCTTGCCTTTTCATGGGGAAAAGGTTCTGGCTATCTTGTACATTTTTCTGAATCGCGCGATGAGACAACGGAGAAACTAAGAATACTGAAGCCCGTTTTTGAAAATCCTGATATCATCAAGATCGGACAGAATATGAAATTTGATATTCAGGTTCTGTCAAATTATGGGATAGAGACGAAAGGCACTCTGTTTGATACAATGATTGCACATTATCTTCTTGAGCCGGATATGCGGCATAATATGAATCTTCTTTCGGAAACATACCTTTCATACAGTCCGGTTCATATCGAATCACTTATTGGTGAAAAAGGACTCAACCAGAAAACCATGCGTTCTGTTCCTGTTGAGAAAATCAGGGAATATGCTGTTGAGGATGCTGATATAACCTGGCAGCTTAAGGAAGTATTTGAACCGTTATTAATATCTGAGGGCTTGTCAGATCTTGCAGGCACTATTGAAATGCCTCTTATCAGGGTACTATCTGAAATGGAACGTACCGGAATAAAGCTTAATCAGGAAGATCTTAAATCAATATCCACTGATCTCCGCGAAGAGATCATCATCCTGGAGAAAGAGATTTTTTCTCTTGCAGGTACCGAATTTAATATTTCATCTCCTAAACAGCTGGGAGATATTCTTTTCCTGCGGCTAAAACTTGACGATAAAGCCAGAATTACAAAAACCAGGCAGTTTGTTACAAACGAAGAGATTCTTCAGAGGCTGACCGGGAGACATCCCATTGTCAGCAAAGTGCTTGAATACAGAGGGCTTAAAAAACTGTTATCAACCTATCTCGAGCCATTACCGCTTATGGTTGACAAAAAAACCGGCAGGATCCACACCTCCTTCCGGCAGGCTGTTGCCTCAACAGGCAGACTCAGCTCAGATAATCCAAACCTCCAGAATATCCCTGTCAGGGATGAACGGGGAAGGGAGATAAGGAAAGCTTTTATTCCGGAGGAGGGGAATATCTTTTTCTCTGCTGATTATTCGCAGATCGAACTCAGGTTGATGGCTCATCTTAGCAAGGACAGGAGCATGATTGAAGATTTTCTTTCCGGAAATGACATACATTCAGCGACAGCCTCAAAGATCTTTGGGGTCGATATTAACAATGTCACGAGGGAGATGCGCAGCAGGGCAAAAACAGCCAACTTCGGTATTATTTACGGTATTTCTTCTTTCGGACTCTCTGAAAGGCTTACCATCGGCCGGAAAGAGGCGAAAGATCTTATAGACGGGTATTTCAACTCATATCCTGGTGTAAAAAGATATATGGATGAAAGCATCAGGAAGGCAAGGGATCAGGGTTTCGTAACAACAATGTTCGGCCGCAGGAGATATGTCCGTGATATCCAGTCGCGCAATCAGGTTGTGAGGGGAAATGCAGAGCGAAACGCTATCAATGCACCTATTCAGGGTACTGCAGCCGACATTATTAAAATAGCTATGGTAAGAATTCATGAAAAAATGAATTCTGAAAAGTATGCTTCAAAAATGATCCTGCAGGTTCATGATGAGTTAATCTTTGAAGTTGTTCCTTCGGAACTTGAAAAGCTTAAAGAAATGGTTCTGTACGAGATGGCAAATGCCGTTAAGCTCGATATTCCCCTGATGGTCGACTGGGGAACAGGAAAAAACTGGCTGGAGGCACATTGACGCCACCGGCCCCCACCCCCTAAATGGGGCTGTTGAAAAAGTCCGTTTCTACCCCCAAACCCCCCAAGGGGGGCTTTATAACTTATTGGATTTCAATAGTTCCGCTTAGTGGAATTTAGGGGTGAATACGAGAAGGTTGGCTTTTTCAACACCCCCGGTTGGGGCGGTGAGGGATCAGAAAGCCAGGTGAATGGAATGTTGTAAAATTTTACTTATGGAAATCAGTGTATTATTTTTCGGAGTCCTTGCAGAGGTGACCGGAACCCGCCAAAAACATTACAGCGGAATAAATTCTTTCACCGACCTGGAACACAGAATCGGGGATGAATTTCCTGAAATAGAACACTATAGCTTCAGAATAGCTGTCAATAACAAAATAATAAATGAGGATCCCATTCTTAATAAGGGTGATGAAGTTGCCTATCTTCCTCCTTTCGCAGGAGGCTAAAATATATTTTTTACGTTAATTAATTCTTATTTATATGCGTTTAATCGATGGACCAGTGACTCCCACCGTAATTTCTGACACAGTTGCGAAATACGGGGAAAATCCCGACACAGGGGCGCATTCGCTTTTCCTCGGACAGGTAAGAAAAGACCTGATTGAAGGGAAATATGTGAAAGCAATAGATTATTCCGCTTATGAAGAGATGGTTATAATGGAGGCAGACAAAATCAACAAAACAATTTTGTCAGAATTTGATGATGTGAAAGCAATAGATATAATCCATTCAAAGGGGATTGTTAAGAGCGGGGAGATTTCACTTCTTGTAATGGTATCAGCCGGTCACCGTCAGCAGGCAGCCGGGGCCTGTGCCAAAGCCGTTGAGCTTATAAAGGAAAAACTGCCGATCTGGAAAAAGGAAATATTTGAAGATGACAGTCAGAAATGGAAGCAGGACTGATACCTTCAGATAAGATCTGCATCGCTCAGGTTTGCAGCCAGACCTAAGTCACCTGCTGGCAATTTATCCTCGCTTGTTACCATTGTTGGTCCTTTCTTTCCCTGGAGTATTGAATTATATTCCTGGTTTTTGTTAAGAATTTCCACTGCTTTTAAAACCTGTTCATCTGTTTTTATGCTCCAGGCTAGTGAACCTCCTTCATAGAAATAACGACTTATTATTTCGTCCTCAATGAGGTCGGTTATTTCGTCCCTGAAGGTCAGGAGATCTTCATCGAGAGAATGATTCAGGTCACTCTGAAGTTCAGTAAACAGATCTTTATGCTGTTCATAGTATTTCTCTTTTTTTGCATTGGAAATCAGTTCATTCAGTGACTGTTCAGTAATTGTCCGGTAGTTAAAATTTCTAGAAATAATATATGCTTTAAAGTCAGCATAATCCTTGTCGGTAAATGAAAACTGGTCAACTTCTTTCAAATCCTGGTGTGACCAGTAATAACGGGTTGCAAAGTCAAAAATATAATTTCGCAGATAAAGTTCAGTGGCAATCTGGCTGAGCGAAGAAGATATCACCTGAATATCCGGGTTAATGCCTCCACCATCCTTCACAAGCCTTCCGTTTCTGGTTTTAAATTCAGAAATCAGGGAATCCGGAATAATTCCCACGCTCCCGTCTTCATTGGGATGAGAGAAGTCAAGTGCCTGGATACATCTTCCGCTTGGGATATAATATTTTGCAGTTGTAACTTTCAATTGTGAGTTATAGCTTAAGGGGCGGGTTATCTGGACGAGTCCTTTCCCATACGATCTCTGTCCGACAATAATGCCCCTGTCAAGATCCTGGATTGCGCCAGCCACTATTTCTGAAGCTGATGCTGAAGATCTGTTTATTATAACCGCCAGAGGTATCTTTTCGTCAACAGCAGATTTTGTTGTTTTAAAAGCTTCATCAAACTTTTTTATTTTTCCTTTTGTGGAAACAATTTCGTTGCCAGGTCCTACAAATAGATTTACAATATCCACAGCTTCGGTGAGAAGTCCACCCGGATTTCCTCTTAAATCGAGGATCACCTGCTGAGGATTATGTGTTTTCAGTGATACCAGAGCATTCTTAACATCTTCAGCACAGTTTTCAGTAAAATTTGTAAACCTGATATACCCTGTTTTTGAATCGATCATCCCGAAATATGGAACAGGAGGGATTACAATTTTCTCCCTTTTAACCGAAAATTCCATTTCAGTCCCGTTTCTTTCTATTGTCAGGTTGATTGCTGTTCCGGGATTACCTTTCAGCTTTTCGCTAACCTGTTCTGAATTAAAATCCCTGAGAGAAACCCCGTCAGCTTTTTTAAGCATGTCACCCGCCTTTATACCTGCAATATCAGCTGGAAAACCTTTATAGACCTGTGAGACTACAACATATTCACTGCCTCCTCTAATAAGGGAACCAATGCCCCCATATTTACCGGTGGTCATGAATGTGACCTCATCGCCTTCTGATTCGGGATAGAATACTGTATAAGGATCAAGAGTATTAAGCATATTGTCGATACCTGTCCTTATCAGTTTATCAGGATTTACATCATCAACATAAAAAGTGTTCAGCTCCCTGAAAAGGCTGAAAAAGATATCAAGGTTTTTGGCAATCCTGAAATCTCTTGACTCCTGTGTTGAAAGAAATGCAACACTTACTCCTGCTGTTATCAGAATAGCTGCAAAAACTGCAAATCTTACTGAACGGGTCTTTTTCATAAACTTATTTATATGATCTGAAAGGCGAAATTAAGAAGAAAAATAAGGCATTGGACCTGATATTGAAATATTTATAACAACTTTAACATTTCTTCAGCTTTTCCTTAATATTGAGACATAACATTTCAAGTACCTCTGCTAAAGATTTTTCTATAGTCGGATAATCACTTAAGGTATTGTTCCTGTAAATTAAGACAATTGCGACCCGTACATTTTCAGATGCAAGAAAACTATAAAGTTGATGTTTCATTTTCCTGTAGGACTCTCTGATTCTTCTTTTTAGAAGATTTCTGCTTACTGCAAGCCTTATAATCTTTTTTGGTATGCTGATTGCAACCTGAGCCGGAGATGTAAGGTCAGCCGGGTTTAAACTCCAGACAACCCTGAACTGGGAAGTATAAAAAACATTTCCCCTTTCAAATAATTCATCGATCAGTTTTGTTTTGCAAAGTCTTTCATTCTTCCTGAAATTCTGCCTTTCAACTTTGTTTATCATGTCATAACCGCTCATCCTCAAAGGGCTTAAAAGATACGACCAGGACCGGAGCGAACCTGTTTGCTGATAATCCGTTACCTGCAGTTTCTGTTATATTCTTTTAGAAAATCATCAAGAGCCATCGTCATGGAAGGTGCTTTCGGATTAGGAGCATTAATATCAAGTCGAAGACCTTCATGCTCCACCGCGCAGGCTGTGGTTGGTCCGAAAGCGGCTATTTTAATATCACCCTGGATAAAGTCCGGAAAGTTTTCTTTAAGTGATTTAATACCTGACGGGCTGTAGAAAACAAGAATATCGTAATCAAAATCGTTGATATTTAAGAAATGACTGCTTATAGTCTTATACATGGTCCCAATAGTATGTTTTATACTATGCTTGTCAAGCATATCAGGTATTTCGGCATTATGAGGCTCTGGGAGAGGAACAAAAAAATTGTCATCACGGTGCTTGATAATTACATCAATCAGATCCTGGAATTTTGCTTTTCCATGGAAGATCTTCCGCTTTCTGTAAACAATATATTTCTGCAGATAGAAAGCCACATTCTCAGTGATGCAGAAGTACTTCATTGTATCAGGAACGACAATCCTGAGTTCATTACAGATCCTGAAAAAATGATCTATTCCTGTTTTACTTGTAAAAATTGCTGCTGAAAAATCAAGAATATTGATTTTTTGCAGTCGGAAATCTTTTGAGGTGATTCCTTCAACCTGGACAAAAGGTTTAAAATCAATTTTAAGATTATATTTTTTTGCCAGATCGAAATATGGAGATTTCGGATTATTTGGTTCTGGTTGGGATACTAAAATCTTCCTTATTTTCAACTTTTTACAAATTAAGTTTTACTTTTCAGGTAACACTTCTAATTATGAATCAGGCCCTGTGAAATACTTCAGCAGTATCAAAACCGGAAGAATTTCCAGCGCACAAAGGTACAAAATCAAATAAATAATTGAGATATTCCGCTTCATAAATATCAGAAACAGTCTTGTAACAGGGTATAAATAAAAGATAATCAACACTATCACCCCCGTAACCAGATAAACCTCAGGTGGCAAGAAAACTGTATAAAAGGTTAGCACCAGAATAAATGATAAAAGAACAGAGCTGAATCTGTATGCCTGGTAAACAGTAAAAAGATATTCATTAAAAACCTCCCGTTCCCCGCTCAGATTACCTGCAGCAAGGCATATAAAATGCCTCGAAGTAACAATGATTATCACAATTCCAAGAGTGATAATCATTGGCAGGAAAGAACCTCTGCCGGGAGGAATAAGATTGTACAATTCAGCAACACTGTAACAGAATAGGCTTATTAAAACAAATGTTATAAAATTCAGAATGGTGGATTGCCAGGAGAACAATGCCCCAATATTGCGCGAATAGGATTCATTTATCCCCCGGAAAAGTAGAAATCCTGTAAATTCTGTGAAGGCATTTTTTGTTTTGGCTCTTGCCATTAAGTACAGACAAGCCAATAAAATCATTACCGCGGTTATCCAGTCATAATGAAGAGGTCTGACAGGAAGGTAATCCCCCTCCCTGAG
>Ga0315283_10004251_pt1 | contig 12447 bp, 10 predicted proteins | sample YL17G09_0_MG_FD_204541 | JGI IMG/M metagenome (GOLD analysis project Ga0315283, IMG submission 204541) | Sediment microbial communities from Yellowstone Lake, YNP, Wyoming, USA - YL17G09_0 | ecosystem: Environmental > Aquatic > Freshwater > Lake > Sediment | place: USA: Wyoming | collected...
GGTCTAAGGCCTGTGCATCCAAATCTCGGGAAGGATTGGGAGAGAGGGCTTTCCGGCAGATCGTCAGGAAACGAAAGTGTCAGTGGGTGTGGTTAGTGTCGGGGTATGACACCAAGGGGGCCGCGCGAGTGGGATGCCGCTGACGGTGCCTCCGTCGCGCAGCTTGCCGCGGGGATGCGCGAACGTCTTGAGCAGGTCCCGGCGCCGCGCCGCGAGTTGGCGTATTCCTACCGCGAGGACCTGATCGAGCTGCGCGCGCTGGCGAACCGGGTCGAGGACCTCTATCTCGAGCGCCTGGCTGCGTTCGAACCCGCCGGGGAGTACGCGGTAGACGGGTCGTTGTCGTCGGCGTCGTGGTTGCGTCGTCATCTGGGCTCCTCCCCGGCCCGAGCGAAGTCCGATGTGGCCACCGCGACATCCCTGCACAACGCCGGCCCACATGCCGCGCCGGGTACGGCGGCGGCGTTGCGCGAGGGGACGTTGTCGGTGGAGGCCGCGCGGGTCATCGCGCGGGCGCTGACGAGCATGCCAGCGGATCGGGTTGTCGAGGCGGAGGCAGCGCTGCTGGAGGCGTCGATGCGGCTGGACTCGGCGGGTCTTGCGATCGTGGCTTCCCGGCTGCGTCACCTGCTCCGCCCTGAGGACACCCTCGCGCGCCAGGAGCACGCCCGTAGTCAACGTGATCTGACGTTGACGACCACCTGGGAGGGGATGTGGTGGCTGCAGGGTTTGTTGACTCCCGAGGACGGTGCGACGTTGAAGGGTGTCCTGGATGCGATGTCCGCACCGACCCCCAACTCGACACCTACGGGCCGCGACGAACGTCTGCCTGGGCAGCGCCGTGCCGATGCTCTGGGCGAACTCGCGAGGTGGGCGGCGTGCGCGGGTGCACCGCCGGTGCAGGGCGGGATCAGACCCCATCTGGTCGTCCGGGTAGATGCCGGAGACCTGATGAGCACCAGCGGTGTGGCGTCGGTCGGTTGGGCCGACAGTGCCGGGCGTGGGTGCGCGGTTCCGGGGTGGCTGGCCCGGATGACGGCGTGCGACGCGAACCATTGGGTGGGATACCGCGCGAGGTGTTGGCGGCGGGACGTTCCACCCGGTTGGTCACCCCCGGTCAGCGGGCCGCGTTGAACGCGCGCGACCGTGGGTGCGTGCTACCCGGATGCGACCGGCCCCCGGAATGGTGTGACGCCCATCATCTCGTCGAGTGGATCGACGGCGGCGCAACGGACCTCGAGAATTTGGCCCTGGTCTGCCGGCGCCACCACACGATGTTGCACGAGCGCGGACTGATGCTGCAGCGCGCGCCAACCGGCGGATTCCACGCCCACCGAAAGACGCCCGAGTCATCCCAGCCACGCGCCCCCGACACCGGCTAGTGACCGACAAGAACTGCGTCCCTGACGGAGACTGCGTCGGCGTCGGAAGCTGCATCGGCGTCGGTAGGCTGGCGCGGTGACTTTGAGGTCATCACCAGCGGAAAGGCCGGTCGTGCCCGATTCCTCGCCCGCCGCGGTCCGTCCCGTCCTCGTCGTCGACTTCGGTGCGCAGTACGCCCAGTTGATCGCCCGGCGGGTCCGCGAGGCGCACATCTACTCCGAGATCGTGCCATCGTCGATGCCGGTCGAGGAGATGCTGGCGAAGAACCCGGCCGCAGTGATCCTGTCCGGTGGCCCCTCGAGTGTGTACGCCGAGAACGCACCACAGGTCGACTCAGCGCTCTTCGACACAGGCCTGCCCACGTTCGGGATCTGTTACGGCTTCCAAGCAATGGCCCGCGCACTCGGGGGAGTTGTGGCCAAGACCGGTTTGAGCGAATTCGGCCGCACGTCGCTGCGTACCAACGGGGGAGTGCTCTTCGAGGGACTGCCGCCGACCCTCACCGTCTGGATGTCGCACGGTGACTCGGTGTCCGACGCACCGGCAGGTTTCACGGTGACCGCTGCGTCCGAGGGTGCGTCAGTCGCCGCGTTCGAAGACCTCGGTCGCGGACTGGCGGGCGTCCAGTTCCACCCCGAGGTGCTTCACACCGAACAGGGCCAGCGCATCCTCGAACGCTTCCTCCATGACATCGCCAGGCTCGAGCCGTCGTGGACCACGTCCAACATCGTCGACGAGCAAGTGGCGGCGATTCGGGCTCAGGTTGGTGACAAGAGGGTCATCTGCGGCTTGTCGGGCGGAGTCGACAGCGCGGTCGCGGCCGCCCTGGTGCACAAGGCAGTCGGTGACAACCTCACCTGTGTGTTCGTGGACCACGGACTCCTTCGCGAAGGCGAGCGCGAGCAGGTCGAGCGCGACTACGTCGAGGCGACCGGAATCCGATTGGTGGTTGTCGATGTGCGCGACCTGTTCCTCAAGGAACTTGCCGGTGTGACGGATCCAGAAGCCAAGCGCAAGACCATCGGGCGATTGTTCATTCGTACGTTCGAAGAGGCCGCGCGAGGTGTGGTGGCCGATGCCGGTGCTCACGGCGAGGTGGTCGAGTTCCTCGTCCAGGGCACGCTCTATCCCGATGTTGTCGAGTCCGGGGGCGGCACCGGCACCGCCAACATCAAGAGTCACCACAACGTGGGGGGATTGCCCGACGACTTGGCGTTCTCGCTCGTCGAACCCCTGCGTGCGTTGTTCAAGGACGAGGTACGCCAGGTGGGACTTGAACTCGGACTGCCGCCGGCGATGGTGTGGCGCCATCCTTTCCCGGGCCCCGGCTTGGCGATCCGCATCGTCGGTGCGGTTGACGCCGAGCGGTTGGAGACCTTGCGAAAGGCGGACGCCATCGTGCGCGAGGAGGTCACCACAGCGGGACTCGACCGTGACATCTGGCAGTTCCCTGTCGTGCTGCTCGCGGATGTCCGGTCCGTCGGCGTACAAGGTGATGGGCGCACCTACGGCCATCCCATCGTCCTGCGGCCGGTGTCCAGCGAAGATGCAATGACCGCGGATTGGTCCCGGTTGCCCTATGAACTGCTCGCAGCCATCTCCACTCGCATCACCAACGAAGTGCGCGAGGTGAACCGAGTCGTGCTCGACATCACCAGCAAGCCGCCCGGCACCATCGAGTGGGAATGAGCGAGCGTCCATGACGATCACACCTGAAACCAAGGACTGGACCTGGGTACTCGAGCAAGCCTGCCCCCAGTGCGGATACGACGCCCGGGCAATACCTGCGACCGACGTGGCCAGACGCCTTCGCGAGCAGGTGCCGGTGTGGACCGAAGCCCTGTCATCGCCCCCAGCACGTACGCGTCCAAACCCATCGACGTGGTCACCGCTGGAGTACGCCTGTCACGTGCGGGACGTCTGCACTCGATTTGACGAACGAGTCCACTTGATGGTGACCGAGGACAACCCGCAGTTCCCCAACTGGGACCAGGACGCGACAGCCATCGAGGACGGCTATGACAAGCAGGAACCGCTGGCCGTGGCTGCAGAACTCGCGAGCGCGGCCGAGACCATGGCAGCGACCTTCGACGCCGTCGCTCGCGATCAATGGTCACGCGAAGGTCGGCGCAGCGATGGAGCGGTGTTCACCGTCGAGACGTTGGCGCGGTACTTCTTGCATGACATCGTCCATCACGGATGGGACGTCACCGCGGGGTCAACCAGTACGTGAGAGGGGCCGACTAGATGAAGGTCACTTTCGACCTAGATGAAGGTCACCTTCGACTTGAGAACCCACAAACCGGCCAGCGACCCATTTGATACGCGCACGTACCACTGACCGTTGACCACAGCACGGGCGCTCACACTCGCCAGCGACGAACTGATGAGTTTCAGTGGCTTGCTGCTGGCGGCTATGCCGCTTCGGTTGTAGCCGTACGCAACGATCGTGCCCTTCGGGAATCGCGCTGTCCTCGCGGGCGTGTAGGAGTAGCCCCGATAGATCCCACGCAAGTACGAGGTGCCCGATCTCTCGGGGATCGACCAGCCGCTGAGCGTTCCGTTGCCCATCACGTAGTAGATGCCCCGCTTGTAGACCTGGACGCGAAGACTTGCGCGGGCCAACGAGTTCCGGGTGAAGTTGATGTTGCGCGAGGCGGTGATGGCGCCGGTCTTGCTGAACTTGTACGCCCGGTGCGCGCCCTTCGAGAAGAAGACGCTGCCTTTGGTCGCCATGCTTGAGTAGTCATCGTTGAATCGATCGGCCCCATTCGCAAAAGCCCGGTAGTGCGTCATCGACCAGAACCACCCGTACTGCGAGGCATGAATCGAGTGATAGTGGCCGGCCGCTTGATGGTGCTTGAGGCAGTAGAAGGACTGCCACCCCCGAACGCGATAGCTGGGGAAGTAGTGCAGGACGGTGGTGAGTGCTCCCCGATAGAACTTGAGCACCAGCGGCGACTTGGTCAACCGGTAGTAGTCATAGAGGCCGGTGATCGCGAACATGTGTCCGTTGTAGGTGTAGTCGGACCTCGTGATCGGCCACCGCGGGTACTCCTCGAGCCACAAGTAGCGCCCGGTGTCCGAGTGGACTACCCACGGTTTGGTTGCCGACGGCTTGACCAGAAATGAGTTGAACGTTTGGGCCGCGGCAGTCGCCCATAGTTTGGTCTTGGTGGTGGAGTAGAGCCTGCTGAACAGCGCCAGCGATACGCCCTGAGCCATCGCGCTGTACCACGGCGCCTTCATCACGTCTGACGTCTTGCCGTGGAGTGAGAAGTTGAATCGATAGGGATAGAACCACGCCCCGCCGCTCGCCACCCGAGTCGCGATGATCCGCTTGGCTTGGGCGACGGCCCGGTTCAGGTAGAACTTGTTCTTCGATAGACGGTAGCTGTCGAGGTTGGCCATCCCGAAGGCCGCCTGCAGATAGGCGTGGTTGTAAAGCCGGGTACCGACCTTGCGCATCACCACGCCGGTGCTGTCATGGGGTTTGGTGATCTTCTTCGGGATGACCCCGCTCTGAGCGAACGGCAGCTTGGCCGGGGCCACGGGGTACGCGGCGAATGCGGTGGCGTGGAAGCTGAACGGCAGCGTGGTCGCCGCGGCCACTGCCGCTGGCGTCGATCGATTGAATGCCGATGCCGAAGCCTGCGCCTGCGAGGCGCCGAGGGTGGCGCCGAGCGCGCTGGCAACGAGGGTCAAGGTGATGGCCATCGTGGCTGGGCGTGGACGCATTACTTCCTCTTCTGTCGTGGGGGTGCCGTCCAGAGTACGTGGCCGAGCGCAAAACCCTTGCACTGAACGGTTAAGAACGTGCTAAGCGGCGCCAGAGCAAGAAAGCGAGTGCAGCGAAGCCGAAGTAGAGAGCAAACTCGGTCCATTCACCGAACTTGATCGCCGTCTCACTGTTCTTCAGGACGAACAAGCGAATGAATCGGTAACCGAATGTGAGCAAGAAACACGGGCCGAGAAAGAGCGCTGGTGACAATCGGGTGAAGACACTGCGCAAGTTAGACGGCGTTGTCGACATGCGGGTGGACCAGCGGGTGAAGAACGGCAACAGGAACGCGATCAATCCGCCGATCATCTTCAGGTTGTTCAGGCCGCTTTGCACGGCAAGAACGTTGTGCAGGTTGGTCTCGCGCTGGTTGTTGATCTCCGTGATCGATTCCGGGGTGCCCCAACCGAAAATGCGTTGGCCCCACGAGATCTCTTCGCCGGCGACGAGGATCATTCCGAACCCGAAGATGAGGAAGAGAATTGCCGTCAGCGTCTCGCGCCGACCGAAAAGACGCGCCGCGGCAAGGAAGCCGAAGACGGCCGCGATCAAGAGCAGGAAGAACTGCGACCACTCCAGCAGATGATCCTCTGACACCAGGAAGCGGAAGATGCGGTCGTTGGCTCGGGACGCAGCGACCAGGACTGCGCCGACCGCGGGCGTCCAGAAGATGACCCAGGCCCAGCGGCCGCTCACCGCATCCAGGGCGGCATCGCGAGTCACCTCGCGGCGGTAGGTGTCGACCGCTCCGTGGGACTCCCCCGGCTGAGCACTCATCGAGCAAGCGTGTCAGGCGACACTCCTGCGTCAGGCGGTGGGTACGACTTGAAAGGCCTCTGCGAAACGGTCGGCACCCAGCCCGGCGTTCTTTGCGTTGTCAGATGTCCACGCTCGCACGCGTGCTTCGATCTCAACCGGATCAGGCAATTGCGACACATGCGCCCCGATCGCTCGGAGTTTCAACTCGAAGACGTCGGTGACGTCGACGTACGTCGTAAGCGTGGGAGAGGCCATGAGCCATACCTCGGGCACGGTCCATGCGTCGAGGCCCTCGTCATCAAGCAGCGACATGTGTGCGAATGGATTTCGCGCGTCGGGATATACGGCCGCCATGGTTGCTTCGCCAGCGGCTAGATGATCAGGATGCGACGCTTGAACCCGATTCCAGTTTCGATCAGGCGATTGCGTAATCACCCGCTGTGGGCGCACCTGGCGAATCACGCGCGAGATGTCTCGGCGCAATTCGTGCGAGACGGTGAGTTCGCCATCGCGATATCCGAGGAATCGCACGTCGGTCACACCGAGAACGGCCGCCGCGGCGCGCTGTTCTTCGTGACGTATTCGGGGGATCTCGGACCGCGCAATCGAGGGATCGAAACCGCCGGCGTCACCGTCCGTGATGATGCAGTAGGTGACATCCACCCCGTCGCGGACCAGGGTCGCGACGGTTCCGGCGGCCCCGAAGTCGACATCGTCGGGGTGAGCGGTGACGACGAGGGCGCGGATGAACTCGCTCACACCAAAGTCCTTTCGAATGCTGAGAAGCGCTCTCGGAATGGGTCCGAGTGGGGGACATCGTAGGAACATGCTCAGGCGACCGCGAGTGCACGCCGAAGCAAGTGTCATGCCCGCTGCACCCTCCTTGCTCACCCGGATGGCTCAACGAGCGTTCGGCGTACGTCGAACTGTCCTGGCTCTCGTCGTGTCGGCCCTGGTCGTGGGCGTCGTTCCAGGCCTCGGGGGGGCAGCGGCCGAGGGCGTCGGCGCGCTTCCTCGCATCGGGGTGAAGTTGCCCGCCGGACCCATCTCGCCGGCGGCGGCGAAGTTCACCGCGGCGATCGACGACTACGCCGAGTACGAGGGTCAGGTCATCTGCGACCCCAAGGTGAAGTACGGCAGTAAACTTCTGCGCAATCTGCTCGCGAAGAGTTACTCCACTCCTGACATCGGCATCAGCCGGAGTTGCTCGATCGGTGGGCAGAGCGAACACAAAGAGGGTCGGGCGCTGGACTGGATGGTCAGCTATCGCACTGCCACCCAGCGGGCGAAAGCGAACGCGTTCTTGACCTGGCTGTTGGCAACCGACAAATACGGCAACAAGAACGCGATGGCCCGTCGGCTCGGAGTCATGTACATCGGGTGGAACGACCACATCTGGCGGTCGTACAACCCCGACGCGGGCTGGTTGGATCTGAAGGGTTGCTCGGTCAACCCCAAACTGGCCGCACGTGCCAACGACACCTACTGCCACCGCAATCATGTGCACCTGTCGCTGTCCTGGGACGGCGCCGCCGGGATGACATCCTTCTGGGACGGAACGCCGTCGTTGGTCAGCCCATGTCCTGAAACGTGGGGCACGCCTGCGGCGAAGAAGTCGCTCGTCGCCAGTGTCACCACCGCGCAGACCTTTGTTCCGGTGTCAGCGACACGTGTCCTTGACACTCGCACCGGCCTCGGAGTCGACCAGGGCGTCCCGTGCCGGTTGGGTCAGGATCGGTGGAGTGGTGACGGGCGGCACTTGGTCGTCCACGTTCTCGACACCCCGACGGTGCCCACGACTGGAGTCTCGGCGGTCGCAGTTCGGATCCATGTGTTGTCACCGAACGCGCCGAGCTTCGTGACCGCATGGCCGACTGGAACCTCGCGACTCACCTCGCGGTTGGTGACGGTTCGCCAGCGCTACGGAGCATCGGTCACAACGGTCGTCCCGGTAGGGACTGACGGCACGATCAGCCTGGCGACATCAGCGGGAGACACCTGGGTCGCCGTGGATGTCGTCGGTTGGGTGAAGGGCGATGCCACAACGTCGGTCGCTCCCACGGTCGGTGGCGTGTTGCACGTCGTACGTGCAACTTCGGTCTATGACAGCGCGAATGCAGCAGGTGGGGACCTCGCGCCCGGTGAAACCCGACTCGTGACGATCGGCGGAGTCGCCGGCCTGCCCAAGTCGGGCATCGCGGGATTCAACTTGTCCGTCACTCCCTACCTGTCGACCGGAACCGTCGCCTTGCGTGTCTTCCGCCCCGGTGACGCCGCGCCGAGTGCGCCATCTGCGTCGTCGTACGGCGCTCAGCCACGCACAACACAGGTCATTACCGCAGCGACGGACGCCGGTGTTGTCGCCGTACGAAACAGCTCGCTGGCGGCGGTGCAGCTGCGCATCGGCGTCTCGGCGTGGACTGGCACCGCTCGCTCGGCAACTGGTACGTCGATGGTGGCCCTGCGACCAAGTCGTTGGGTCTTCACACCGGGCAACATCGGGTCGCCGCCGCTGCGCTCGGACCGCTTCTGGCGTTTGCCCGTGCTGGGACACGGCGGCGTACCGACAACCGGAGTGAAGTCAGTTCTCATCCAGGTGACTGCGTTGTCCTCAACTGGCCTGGGCGAACTCTTCATCTGGCCCTCGGGGGCCACCCGGACTCGGGTTCCGGCCATGTCCCTCCGCGGCTCTGTCCCGGTCGGTGATGTCTTCGCGGTGCCCGTCGGCGCCGACGGGCGAATCCAAATGGCGGTCGGCGCCTACGGCAGGGTCCCGACGATCACGCAGATTGCGGCGTACATCGTCGGCTACTTACGCTGACTGTCAGAGTCCTTCCTAAGATCAGGGCGTGGCCCTGATCCCGAATGATGTGCTGCTGGCGGATCTCAACGAGCCACAGCGTGCGGCCGTCACCCATGAAGGTGGGCCGCTGCTCATCGTCGCGGGCGCCGGATCAGGGAAGACGCGGGTGCTCACGAGGCGCATCGCCTACCTGCTGGCGACCCGGCGCGCGAAGCCCAGCGAGATCCTTGCCATCACCTTCACCAACAAGGCCGCCGGGGAGATGCGCGAACGAGTCGCCGATCTCGTGGGCGGGCGAGCGCGCGCAATGTGGGTGAGCACTTTTCACTCGGCATGTGTCCGGATCCTGCGGTCGGAGGCAAGTCGGTTCGGCTACACGTCGTCGTTCTCGATCTATGACCAAGCCGATTCGCAGCGACTCATGACGCTCGTCTGCCGAGACCTCGACCTGGATCCGAAGCGCTACAACCCACGTGCCTTCTTGGCCCAGGTATCGAACGCCAAGAACGAACTCATCGACCACGAGACCTATTCAGCACGCGCTGAGACGCACATCGAGAAGACCGTGGCCCAGGCGTACGCCTTGTACCAACAGCGACTGCGCTCGGCCAATGCGTTCGATTTCGACGATCTGATCTCCACCACTGTCGCCGTGCTCCAGCTCTTCCCCGATGTCGCCGAGCACTATCGACGCCGGTTCCGGCACGTGCTCGTCGACGAGTACCAAGACACGAACCATGCCCAGTACGTCTTGGTTCGCGAACTTGTGGGCGGCTCGACTCCGTCGGCAGACATCCCGCCAGCCGAACTCTGCGTCGTCGGTGATGCCGATCAGTCGATCTATGCGTTCCGTGGTGCATCCATCCGGAACATCGAGGAGTTCGAACGGGACTATCCCAACGCGACCACGATTGTGCTGGAGCAGAACTACCGATCCACGCAGAACATCCTGAGCGCGGCCAACGCCGTGATTGCGAAGAACTCCTCTCGCCGACCCAAGCGTTTGTGGAGCGACGCCGGCGCCGGCGACTCGATCGTGTCGTACGTCGCCGACAACGAGCACGACGAAGCGGCATTCATCGCCGGGGAGATCGATCGGCTGCAGGACGACGAAAGCGTTGCCCCACGCGACGTGGCGATCTTCTATCGAACGAATGCCCAGTCGCGCGCGATCGAGGAAGTGCTGATCCGAGTGGGTCTCCCGTACAAGGTGGTTGGGGGGGTTCGGTTCTACGAGCGCAAAGAGGTACGCGATGCCTTGGCCTACCTCCGCGCCGTCGCGAATCCCAACGACGACATCTCGATCCGGCGGATCCTGAACACGCCGCGACGGGGAATCGGCGACAAAGCCGAGGCCTGTGTCGAGTCCTTCGCCTCCCGGGAGCGAATCACGTTCGCCCAAGCGCTGGCGCGAGTCGAAGAGGTACCGGGCCTGACTGCTCGCTCATCGACAGCCATCCGCGGATTCGTGGACATGCTCGACGGTGTCCGTACCCTGGTTGAACTCGGCGAAGGCCCGTCGACAATCTTGCGCGCCTTGATGGAACAGAGTGGATACGTCAAGGAACTCCAGGCCAGCAGCGACCCGCAGGACGAGACGAGGGTCGAGAACCTGGCCGAGTTGGAGTCCGTTGCCTACGAGTACGAGGAGTCCCTCGGCCTCGACGGTGTCGAAGTTGACGCGCCTACGCTGATCGGTTTCCTGGAGCGTGTGTCACTGGTGGCGGATGCTGACGAACTCCCCGATGCCGAAGACTCCGGTGTTGTCACGCTGATGACGTTGCATACGGCCAAGGGACTCGAGTTTCCTGTCGTGTTTCTCACCGGGATGGAAGACGGAGTCTTCCCGCACATGCGATCACTCGGTGATACCCGTGAACTCGAGGAGGAGCGGCGCCTGGCGTACGTCGGCATCACGCGTGCACGCCAACGTCTCTTCGTCACTCGGAGTGTGGTGCGGTCGGCCTGGGGCCAACCGGCGTACAACCCCACCTCCCGGTTCCTCGACGAGATCCCCGACGAACTGATGGATCATCGCCGCCTCGAGCCGATTCGATCCAGTGCTTCGTCCGGCGGGTACGGCGCTGCACCATCGCTGGTGGCCGCAGCGAGTCGGGCGGGGGTCCGTTCGCCGGGCAACCGGACCGTGATCTCGCTGTCGCCCGGTGACCGGGTCACTCATGACAAGTTCGGGCTCGGAACAGTCGTCACCGTGAGCGGTGAAGGTGAACGAACCCAGGCGAGTGTCGATTTCGGTGACGAGGGTGTGAAGAACCTGCTCCTGCGCTACGCCCCGGTTGAGAAGCTCTAGTCGGGAGGGGCCCACGGGCTAGAGCGTGTTGTACGGAACCACGCTCTTGGTCAACCAGGCCGGGACTTTGCCGGTCTTCCCGGCCGGGTACCCGAACAGGAACGCGTTCGGATCGACCTGCCTGTCGTGGAGTCGTACTTCCAGATGCAGGTGCGGCCCGGTTGCGTTTCCGGTGGACCCGACTCGACCGATGATCGTCCCAGCGCCCACATGGCCGTGGTGCCGCTTGATCGACGAGAGATGGCAGTACCAGATCGTGACGCCGGTCGCGTAACTGATGACGATGACATTGCCCAGGGCCGGATGATGAGCCGTCTTGATGATCGTTCCGTCAGTGGCCGAGTGCACCGACGTTCCCCAGTCAGCCACGAAGTCCAAGCCGGTGTGCCGCAAGGCCCAATGCTGGCCGCGACTGCCGAAGCCGGCGCTCAGTTTCATCGGCATGATCGGCGCAACGAAGTTGCCATCCTGACCCCATACATGCTCGCGATGTGCGCGGGCATCGAGTGCCGTCTTGGCGATCGGTGGTTCGATCTGCTGCGCACTCTGTTGACCTTGGACCGAGGAACGCAGCGCGCGCGCGACTGCCGAACCGGCTTGAAGGGTGAAGAAGGCGATGAGCAACACCGCGACAGTCAGACCAGCGCCGACGACACGACGGCCGCGTTTCGTGAGTCGAATCGGTGGAGAAGTCGGACGATTCTCGTGCCGGTCGCTCGTGTGTTGATGGTGGTGCGGGAGCGAGTGCGAATGCGGGTTGGTGAAGTCCGGTGACCCGGCGTGAGTCGTGGCAGTCGATGGTGAGCCCGTCCGGATCGCGATGACTCGGGGTGGGCGCGTCGAAACTGGATCATCCACGAACCCGGGCGCACGTTCACGCTCGGGCATCAGGGTGGACATGGGGGATCCGTCTCAGGTGAGGACGAGGACGTTTCCGGTGTCTACCTGAATTACAACGGTGTTCGATACCTCTGGCACCGGATTGGGACCAGGGCACCGATAGCCTGCGCCCATGAACGGGACGGATGCGCCGATCCGAGTCATCATCGCCAAACCCGGACTCGACGGGCACGATCGTGGGGCCAAAGTGGTCGCGCGGGCCCTTCGTGATGCTGGGATCGAGGTCATCTACACGGGCCTTCACCAGACGCCCGAGCAAATTGTCGAGACCGCGATTCAAGAGGATGCCGATGCGGTGGGTCTGTCCGTCCTCTCCGGTGCACACATGACGCTCTTCGCGAAGGTGTTGGCGCTGTTTGCGGAGCGGGGTATCGACGATGTTGTCGTCTTTGGCGGCGGGATCATCCCGGCGGCCGACATCCCGGAACTGCAGTCCCTCGGCGTGGCCCGAGTGTTCACGCCGGGAACACCCACTCAGGACATTGTCGATTGGGTGCGTTCGTCGGTCGG
>Ga0315283_10004253_pt1 | contig 12440 bp, 10 predicted proteins | sample YL17G09_0_MG_FD_204541 | JGI IMG/M metagenome (GOLD analysis project Ga0315283, IMG submission 204541) | Sediment microbial communities from Yellowstone Lake, YNP, Wyoming, USA - YL17G09_0 | ecosystem: Environmental > Aquatic > Freshwater > Lake > Sediment | place: USA: Wyoming | collected...
ATCGCGTCACGAAAGCGTGGAGATCAGCGTAGGTGATCTCCGGGTCATCGTCCACGTTCCGAAGTTCGGTCGCCAGTTTGCGGAGACCGTCGGTAACGTCACTGCTGGGCTGAATGGCGGCGTGCAACAGTTGCCGTTCAGCGTGCTTGATCATGCCCTCGGCTGCGACGGTGCGGAGGACTTCCGCCGCTGCGTCCTTGATCGAGGGGTATTCGATGCGTGCCATCCCGTTGGTCCTCTGTCAGTAGTCCTGTCCGGGAACGAGGGACGGGTACATGCCCGGCGTGAGTCCCTGGCCACCGCCGTACGCACTGTTGGCGATCTGCCCGAGTCCACGGATGACGAACGGCGCCGATAGACCCGCGGCAGCACCGGCACCGAAGGCGACGTTCCGGTTCTTGGTCTGCGCGGCGTGTAGTTCTTCTTCCGAAGGTCGTCCCAGCAAGTAGCCGCCGCCGGCCGCCGCGGGGACGCCGATGGCGGCGGCGGTACCGAGGGTGCGCAGGCGGCGTCCACCTTCACGTTCGGCCATGCCCCGACCGGCGGTGACACCGCGTTCGGCGGCGCGACGCTTGGCAGCACGTACCAGTTCGTTGGCCGCAGAACTTTCCATCGTTTCCACGGGTGGCGTGGCCGGTGGAGCGTAGCCTTTGCCACTGACACGAGCGGCGGCCGATTCTGCTGCGGGTGTGGCTGAACTTGTCGGCACGGCGGACCACGCACCGCGGGTTGCGGCGGCTGGTCGCGCGGCGGCTGCGGCCGCGGGAGCTGCGGCAGCTGCGCCGCGCCCTCCGGCTTGTTCCGCGGCTTGGGCCAGCGGGCTCTTCGTGAAGAAGTTCCCGACGGCGCGTGCGGCGCGGCCCATGAACGCCGGGAGTGCGCCTTGCTTTTCGAGCGTCGCTTGCGCGTCGCGGAAGAGGTCGCCGTAGAGGGCGAGTATGTCAGGGCGGTACGTCACGCGTTCCTAGCGTCGCCCCTGCGCAGCTTGCTGCCGCAGGACGTCGTTGATGGTCACTGCGCCGGCCTTGTAGCAGTCGGCAGCTAGCTTGTGGACCTCGGTCATGGTCTCGTTGTAGCCGCGCGCGAAGTCGTCCTGCGCTTGCTTCTCGAGCCCTTCCCACTGGCGCTGGTAGCCGAGGGAGTAGGCCTCCTTCACCAGCTCGGGGTGCGCCTCGGCGAACTTGACGAACGCTGGGTCTTCCGCGGCGGTCTTGATCTGCTCGACGGCCTGGTCGACGTACTGGGGCTGCGCAGCGGCGGCGGCGTGCGCGGCGGCGGTCTTCACCTGGGGCGGCGCGACCTGGAGCGCGGCGGCTTCGTACTCCGCGAACTTCGCCATGAAGCCGTCGCAGATGGCCGCGCCGTAGACCTCCGACAGCTTGATGAGGCGCTCGTGCTCGGCGTTGCTGAGGTCTTCGGCGATCTTCAGCAGGTCACCGACCGGCGCGTTGGCGGGCGCCACGGCGGACGCCGTCTTCTCTTGGGTCATGACCGTGCGCAACACGTCGCGCAGAGCTTCGGGTGCCGTGCCCGTACCGTTCGTGCCGGCGGCGGCGGTCTTCACGCCGGACGACGACGTCTGCGTGCTCTGGTCGAGACGGTGCATGATCTGTGCGAGTTCCATCGTGGCCCTCTCAGTTCGCGGCATCCCAATGATAGGACGCCTGTTCCCGTAAAACAAGCCGTGCTATGGCGTCGGCCACAGCAACGCTCCCATGAGCGCTGCGGCCTTGTCCAGATCGATTTTCTCTTCGGTGATGCCGTCCGACGCGAGCTTGTCTTGTGCCGCTAAGACGTCGGCCAACGTCAGATGGGTGTACTGCAGCCCGAGTTGCGCCTGCTTCTGTAGGAAGAGGTGCGCCGGATGTTCCATGCGCGTGTCGCGGAGGGCACGCCGCACGCGTTGTGACCCCTGCTTCGTGAGCTGATGTTCGATACCGAGGGTATCCACGAGCGCCATGACGCTGCTTTGCTTCTCGGCGAACTCGGTGATGACGGGAACGCGTCGCCCACTGGTGGTCGTGTAGCTCGCAGGTTCCTGTAGGCCAGTCTGTCCCAGGTACAAGCCGGCACCAGCGAGGGGCAACGCTAGGGCCTTGCTGGGACCGGGAACGGACGTGAGCACCTTGCCCGCACCGGCCATGAGGGCACCGGCCCCGAGTAGCCGTTTCAGATGCGCCTCATCAAGTGCGTTCTGCGCGTGGAACGCGGCACCACCGGTCGTCTGGTAGGTGACGCCAGTGGTAGGGTCCTCCACGTCGAGCAAGTCGGTCGTCGGTGGTGCGTCGTGGGGGATGAGTGCACGCGGCCGGATGCGCCGCCACAGGTAATCGCCGACCGTGGCGCGTTTCTCGAGGATGGGCGTGAGCTGGGCGCTGATCTTTGCGACTGCTTCGGGCTGGGCGTCCGTCAATGCCGGCGCCATGTCATCGACGAGCGAAGGATGCTGCCCCAGGAGCTCGAAGACTTCAGCTTGCAATGCAGCAGCGCGGTCGAGTACTCCTTCTGGGATCTGTACGCCGGGCGCTGCCTTGGCGAGGAACAGCCGTAGGAACTCGGGGGTCGTCAACATGACGCCGCTGCGCGACAATGCTGCAAGCACGTCCGGTAGACGGTGTTGTGCCAGCGTGTCGATGTCGGCCGCTCCCAGTTCGGGTGTACGATCGACGACGTCTGGCAGCGAGGTATCGCGGTACTGCTGGATCAGTGATGCTTCCGGCAGGGTACCCGTGCTGACGACGCTCGCCGGGTAGCCGCGCACGACCTTGTCGATGACGGCGAGCTTCTTCGCGGCAGCGCTCTTGGCTTCCAGCGCATCGACCAGCTCGCCAAGTTCGCTCGAGGATCGCAATTCATAGGCGCGTTCGGCAACCTTCTGCAACAGGTAGCCGGTGCGATCCGCGGGACGAACGACCCAGGAGCTGTCGAAGAAACGGGGGCTCGGATTGAGGGCGCCGTAACGTATGCCGGTCTTGGGATTGAGCCAGTTCAGCTGGAATTTGAGGTGGTCGCAGTAGTGCTTCCGCGTGGGTGCCATGTTGCCGCACTCAGTGCAGACGTCGAACTGGATGCGGCAGTTGTGGACAGCGTGGTTCTCGGCGACGTAGCTGTTATCGTCAGCAACTTCGAGGTTGTAAACCTTTCCATCGAAGGCCAGCACCGAGATCTCTTTGATCTTGGATACTACACAGTTTGACAGGAGGAGCGGCCCTGTGCTTGCGCTACGCAGTTCGCGTGGCATGACCTTGGTCGTGTGGAGTGACATGACGTTGCAGCCGCTACGTGCAAAGCTCACGCGATGTTCGACGGTGACTTTGTCCACGATGGTCGAGGGCTGATGTGTGATGCTGTGTACTTGACTGTAGAGGCCACAGCGGAAACCGAGGTGTTGGGCGGCGTGGGCGAGTTGCTGGTTACAAGTACTGAGGTAGAATTCACCGGTCCTGACGGTACCGCCGTCGCCGTTGACCCACGCACCCAGGAAAGCCAACTGCATTTCTTTGGGTTGGTGGCGTAGTTCCTCACTGAGGCGCTTCGTAGCTGCGTACTGTCCGCAGTGCTGTATGCACAGATGCGCCAGGGTGGTGTCATATACCACGGTACGCTGGGCCATTGCGCTGTTGGTGCGTTCTGCTTGGTGTACGGGGCGGTCGGGCACCAAGCGAGCTAGTAGTTCAGGCAGTTCGGTCGTGGCAGCGTCGTCCCGGTGATGATTGAATTCGACGCCGTAGGGCTGTCCCTTCCGAAAGATGATGTGGCCCTCTGCGACGTAGTAGCCCAGCAGGCGGCATTGGTCGCGGGTCAATGTCTCTTCGATGGCAGTGTCGAAGGGGGTAACCAGGTAGTCGCCAGGGGTGAGGCATTCCGCGTGTGACCACTCGCGCTGTAGCAACACGTCGTGTAGGTCAAGGCGGCGCCGGTGGTAGCCCTTGGCTGTGTTGTACTCTTCGATGTGGTCACGTGGGATGACCGCGTAAGGGTGTTCACCCGTTGCGTACGTCGTGCCCGTCGCCGTGTGGATGCCGTAGATGGTGCCCCGATAGGGCCGGGCATGTGTTTCGGTGATGCGACGCCAGTGGCCCTGATCGGACAGCACTTCGTCGTCGATCGCCAACGATTCGATGGGTCGGTAGCCGTCCCGCGCGAGTACCAGTGTGCCCGCACAGAAGCAGCCCATGCTCTTCGCCGGGAACTCGTTGTCGGCGATCTGTTCGACGAGGTCGGGGGCCTTGGCGTTGTCGATGTCTTCGAGGACTTCGACCCGGTGCATGAACGGGTTCCAGAAGGCCTTGAGGACGTTGCCGACGGCGCGGACCGGGTCACGGTTGACGTGGTGGCGAAAGACGTGGCCCTGCTCGTAGCTGTGGAAGTGGTGCTGGATGCACTCTGGTTCCATCACCCAGGAGTCACGACCGGGGCCGTTCGATCGACCGGGCTTGTAGGGAACTTCGTTGAAACCGTCGGCGTTACGGTTCAGGCCATAGAACTCGTAGCTGCCGAGTCCGATGACGAGCACCACGGTGCGCCCGGGCGTGGGTTTGATGCTCTTGATGTACTCCAGCGCAGGGCTGGCACAGGCTTCCTTGGTGAGCCGTTCCCAGGACGGTTTACCGCGTAAAGGGGACCATAGCAGGACCGTCTGGACCGTCGGTTCGCCGGTCTTTTCGAAGCGATCATCAAGGAGGATGATCTTGCTACGCGACACCGAGCAGCTCCCGCAGCAGTTGCGCGCCGTGTTCGGCGTTGAGCAGCCGGAGGGCGTGCATGTCCTGCCGCACGCTGGCCGTCTTCTCGTGTTGCTCGGTGCCTTCGAGCAGTACGTCGAGGTAGGCGACCGTGGCTAGCTTCTTCAGCGTCGAGCCGGCGTCGACGCTGCCCTGCTTGAAGAGCAGTTGCAGTTCTTCGGGCGAGAGCGACTGCAGCGCGTACATGTCCTCGGGGGTCAATCCGGTACCTTCGGGCATACCGGTAGATGGCTCCATGGACGGTGGTGCCGGAGGAGTTGCGGCCGGGGGCGTAGCCCCGGGGTTCGCTTGGCCACGGCTCCCCAAGGCGTGGTGCAGACCCATCAGCCCGGCGCCGATGCCCCCGACGCCCAACGCGACCTGCAGGGCCTTGTTGCGGATGTCTTCGACGGTCTGCTCGCGTTCCTGGTGGGCCTTGTGGAGCAGGTAGCTGCCCCCGGCGACTGCCGGGATCGTGGCGGCGCCGCCGAACATGAGGCCGCGCTTCGCGGCGCCCATGAGCGGAGCGACATCGACGGCTTCCTTGAGTCGGCCCAGCAGGTCGAGATCGTGCACTGCCTTGGTTTGCAATGCTGTCAGGTCACCGGCCGCCGCGCGCTTCTCGAACTGCGCGGAACGATGCAGGGCGCCGACGATGTCGCGGTAGAACGCCTCGTCGTGCATGGATCACCCGACCCTCTTGGTGACGAGTCGCCGCAGGCTCAAGGCGCCGTCGAGCATGGCGCGCTTCTCGAGCCAGTTGCGCCAGAAGTTGACGCCGACAAGGTAGGCCGCGTCCTTGATGGTGAGCGCGTCGTTGGCCAGGGCGTGACCTTCCTGGCGAGCCATGACGGTGGCGACCTTGTGAAGGTTGCTGCGCAGGTTCGTGCGCGCCTGCTCCGACATGTTGCGGATGATGTTCATCGTGATCTCCTCATCTCTTCGGCGGCGGCGGGTTCACGGCGGTCTCGGCTTCCGCCAGCTGCTTGATGGCCATGGGGTTTGGCCCGGTGCCGTAGAGCACGCTCTCACGCAGGAAGGCCTTCACCGCGTTCTTGTCGGTGGCCAACGTCGGGGCGAAGCGCGCCATCGTGTGGTACGCCTCGGTCAGTTGTTCGGGGTTGGCGCGCGACAGGACGTCGTCTTCGGCTTTCAGCAGATCGAAGACGTTCTGGCGCTGCTTTCCGGCCACCAGTGCAGCGGGTGTCGCTACCGCTTTGGAGAGCATGTCGCCGAGCAGTCCGACCATGCCGATGCCGGTCTGCTTGCCGACGGACTTGGCGAACTCTTCGGCGGCCAGTTCGTCCATGCGGAGACGTTCCGGCATGCCTTTGATGCCGGGGTAGGCGGACTCACGAGCCTTGTAGCCGATGCGTTCCCAGAGCGGTTTGCCAAGCAGATCGAGGGCGATGAGGCTACCACCGACGAGGGCTGCTTTGCCTGGGTTCGCTTGTATATTCCCCCAGAGTCTTCCCGGCAGGCTTTTGCCGAAGGCTTTGATGACGGTGCCGATTTGACCTGCTGTGACCGCTGCTGTCTTCGTCATCGCCGCGCCGGGCATCGGGGTGCGTTGCAACGCCGCCCGCTTCTCGAGGAAGTTGGTGACTCCATCGTAGGCGCTGGCAGTGGCGATCATGGCGGCTCCTGGCTGCTTGTAGCGGGCGCCCTGGACGGCGGCGTGGTAGCGATCGAAGCGCGCCTTTTCGACGCGGTCCATCATCGGCAGGTAGGGGTACGGTTTGCCGGCGGCGAGTGAACCCAGGAACACGAGATCTCGCACCGGGGGTATCAACCCCAGCGGGTTCATCGTTGGCACCGGGTATTGGCGGACGTCGGTCATCGCAGCGTGGCCTCGGCGCACTTGAGGTACTCTTGGGTCTTGGCTTCGCCGGCCTGGGCTTGCTTGATGTCATCGTAGCGCTCCAGCATCCGGCTGAAGGCTTGCAGCTCCGGCATGCGGGAGTCGATCACCCGAGCTATCTTGGTGCCGATGTCGACGTCGTACTCCGCTGGGGGCTTGCGCAGTGCCTGGCGCAAAGCACCGAGATGGGGCGCGGCGGCGCGGCCCCACTTGTAGAGGGCGTCGGCTTCGAAGTCCTCGAAGCGCGGACCGCTGACATGCGTGAACACCGTGGCCAGCTTCTGGAATTCGTCGGTGAACGCGCTGCGGGCTTGGTAGCCCAGGTCCCGCAGCCGTTCGGCGGTCTTGCGCAGCCGCATGACGGTGACGGCGCTGCTCACCTTCGGTTCCATCATCTGCTCGGGCGCCGCCGGTGGCAACGGGGCTGGTGCGCCGGGATGCGTGGCGGGCAGGGGTGCCGTGAGATCCTCGTTGAGGCTCTGGGCAATGGCGTCACCGCCGGCAGTTCCGCCGACGGGTTCCATGGTGTCCATGACGTCTTGCGCCGCGGCGACGAGGCGTTGCAGGGCGGCGTTGGCGTCGGCGGGTTCGAACTCGGAAGCGGCTACGCGATCCGGCGCGCCTTCGAAGCGCTGCTGGAAGGCCATGTTGTTGGTCGTTTCGACCAGTCGCCGGATCTGTTCGGGGCTCAGGTTGTTCTGCTGGGCCGCATCGGTCACACCATCCGTGAGTGCGATCTTTTCGCGCTGGAAACGCGTGACGACGTCAGCGGCCAACTTCTGCAGCAGGTTCTCGTCCATGAGTGGCATGATCATCCCTCACGCAGCAGAGGTCAATGCACGATGTCTTCCGGCAGCGGCGCACCGGCCATCTGCGGCGTCGTGACGTGGTTCTTGTGCATCAGGGCGATGCGCAGATGCTCCAGGGCGTCTTCGTCATCGTGCGGGTCGAGCCGTAGCAGCGTGGTGGCGGCTTGAGTACCACTCTGCAGCCAGTGTTGTGCTTGCTTGGAACGCTCTGACGTGGGGTCAGTACCGCGGTGCGCGAGGCCCATGTAGAGACCCTCGGTCATGGCGGCTTCGAGCACTTTACGCGGCGGGACCGTCGACTGACGGTTGATCAGCCAGTTGATGTACTCCGTACCCTGCACCAGTGCGGCTTCGAGGTAGGCCTGCTGGTCGCGCGGCAGCAGGGCGCGGCAGCGGGCAACGTAGCTGATGCGTTCGAGTCGGTCACGGAAGACGCCGATGTCGAAGATGTGGTCCCGGTAAGCGGCGAGGGCGGCGGTGCTGACGCCGGTGGCGCGACTCATCTCTTCGACGGTCGTGTCGGCGATCAGGTAGCTCTCGATGACGTTGCGTTCGAAGTGCACCTGGTACTTGTCCCAGGCGTACTTGAGTGCGTCGTTCTTCGAGACACCTTGGATCACTTCGGCGAGGGCGCGGGTGGCTAGATCGATTGGCACCGCCCCGGCAGTGACGGCCTGCTGGGCTACGGTGACGCGATGGTGTGGGTCTTGCCGGGCCATGACGGCTACGCGTTCGCTGACGTCGGCATTACCGTGGCGTTGCGGTTCAGCTGCAGCACCAGTTCACCCAGACCTTCGTGCACGGCGCGGAGGTTGTCCTCGATCTTCGAGAACTCCTCCTCGCCGAATTGCTGCTTGAGCTCACCCTCCTGCAACCACAACGTCAGCATGGTGCGGCCGAGGTTGTCGAGTGCGCGCTCCATCGTGGGCACGTAGTCCACGACCGTGTCGCGGAAGCTGGGCGACTGGCCGATGGAGGCGATGGCCGCGGCATCGAAGACGCCTTGGTCCTGCAGCTGACCCGCCTGCTCGAGGAACTGCGGGTTGACCTGCTGTTGGATTTCCGTGGCCGAGGGACTCTCGGTCTGCATCACGGCGCCCATGCCCCCCGCTGGCAACTGCGGGGCGGGCTGGGGCATACCGCCCGTAGGTGCCGGGGCAGCGGCCGGCGGCGCGGTGGGGGGTGCCGCGGAGGCGCCGGCCGCGCCCGGCATGATCGGTGGAGCGCCTTGTTGGACGGCCTGGGCGCCGCCACTGGCGATTTCTTGCGCGCGCTGCTGCACCTGTTGCAACACCGCGGTGGTATCCGTGATCTGCTGCTGGGCTTGCTGCAGCCCCGCTGACTGTTGTTGCAGCTGCGACTGGGCTTCGCCCATGGCGATGTCGAGTGGCGACGGGGGCGGGGGCGGAGGTGCTTGCTGGCCCTCCATGCCGGGCTGTGGTGGTGCACCCGACTGCGGTGCGGACGACGACGGGTCCATCATCGGCAACTGCGCCAGCTTGACCAGCTGCGGGGCGGTGACGACCCAGGCCGTCGCCTGGCCGTTCGGCAGAGCCGCGGCCTGCTTCACCAGGTTCTCGGCGGCTTCGAAGGGGATGCGGTACTTGCGGGCCAGGCGTTCCATCGCCGCCAACTTCGGCAGCGCGGGTTCACCATCGATGGAGAACTGACCCGCCGCGGCGTTCTTCACACTGGCACGAGCGGCACCGGTGGCTTCGACCTGCTGCGTGAACCACTTGAGGACGTCCTTGGGGTTGCTGAGGAGGCGGATGCCGTAGTTCGCGTCGTCATCTTTCTTCTCTGGGTCACCAGCGTCGCTCTTCGATAGCAGGAACGGTCCCAGACGATCCTGATCTTCGCTGCGCAGCTTGAGGTAGCGCGCATCCACCGGGATGTAGACGAGCGGCTGGCCCTTGGGTTGATGGAGTCCGGCCTTGGCGGCCTTCGGGTCGGTCACCAGCACCGTCTGGTCGTAGTCGTCGCAGGTGATGCGACGAATCCCCTGGGCGTCCGTGGCGACACGGCGCACGTGGAACGGTTCAGTGGCGACGAACGTCTGTCCGGTGCGCTTGATGAACACACCCATGTCGCCGGCCTTCGGCTGGGCGTCACCATCCTGTCCGAGGACTTGCTTGAAGCGCGCGGCGTCGTCTTCACCGGGATCGTAGTGGGCGTAGCCCCAGGCCGGTTCGGCGATGAGCTGCTTGGTGCGCAGCCAACGCCCGTCCTTGAGCACGACCAGGAACTCGTCATACAGGCCGCACTCGCAGCCGGCGTGGTGTTTGCCCCGCGGCGGTCGTCCGCCATGACGCACACCCTTGGGGCCTTCCGGCGTGTCGGGATGCTCGTTCTTCGCGTTGAGGATGCCGCGGGGATCGACGGCGATGAACGCCGGCAGCGTCTTGCCGTCGGTCGTGAAGACCCGGTAGAAGCCGCTCTTGTCGGGACGGATGAGGTCCTTCGGTTCCTGCAACTGGACAGCGTGGCTGAGTCCGCGGCGCGTGTCGCTGGCAGCGTAACCCTTCGTCAGCATGCCCTGGAAGGCTTCTGGGGCGCTGGCGCCGAACACCTGCTTGAACTTGCTGCTGGTCGTCGAACGATCGGCGACGTTGAGTTCACCCTCTTCAGTGACGGTAGTCTCGCCCTCGGTGGCGGCGCGCTTTGCGAGCGCGGTGCAGAGCGGATCGAGGCCGTAGAGCTGGGTCACCGCGGCGGCGAGCTTCGGGCGCGCCGTGAGGACGTTGGCGAACGCTAGCTTGGCCGCGGTGGGCATGCGGCCGAGGAATTCCAGGAGGGCGGCGGCGCGCTGATCGGCGCTCTTCTCGAAGCTGCGTGGTTCCAGCTTGAGTAGCATCTGGCGCAGATCTTCGTTGATGACGTCGGTCGTCAGTGGTTGCCGGGCGGCGGCGTAGGCGTAGCGGCCGGTGGTCGGCGGGATGAGGATGTTGCGCGTGTCGACGTCACGGCGCAGCGACTGCGGTTGCTTGACGGCTTCGCCCATCTCGTCGATGGTGAGCTTGTCGACTTCGTCGAGCCAATCGCTGGTGAGCGGCAAGAAGACGTTGAGGCCCTTGTGGTAGAACAGGTCTAGCGGCTTGATCTGGTTGTCGGCCATGACGACGGGGATGTAGATGGCCTCGCCGCCACGCTGCACGACGAACGTGCCGATGCCGGCGCCGTCCTCGATGTTCGTGTCGAGGATGCGGAAGGTCACGACGTCCTGGATCAAGTCCGGGAACTTGCTCACCAGGATGTTGTAGGCCATCTGGCTCAGCCCCTCTTCGAAGAGGTGCTGTTCTTCATCGCCCGAGGGTGCGGCCGACTGGAAGGCCTGCGTCCGGGGGGACATGGGCTGGGCGGTCTTGTTCATCTGCGGGTGCATCGTCGGGCTCCTCACGGGCTAGGGCCTCCCGGCCTGATAGATCGCGCTGGGCATCATGCTGGTCGCCATGTGTGCCATGAAAGCTGGACCCAGGGTGCCCACGGCGCGCAGTTTGTTGGGGGCGTGCTGGAATGCCGTGGTGCTGGCACTGAGTTCTTCGAGTAGCCCCGGGGCGGCAATGGCAGCTGAGACCGCCGACAGTGACTTGAGAATGTCGTCGCGGCGTTCCGGGTCCTGTACGAACATGCGCAACGCCAGCATGGCCGGCAACGCGACCACGTTGTTGATGCGCGCGACCCCGTTGGCGGCGTTGAGGATCTTGCGGTACAGCCCCTCTTGCCGCAGGTTGTTCGCGTGACCGAGTTCATGGGCGAGCGCATCGGGGTTCACCACCCCTAGGATTATCTCACCTCGGTCGTAGTTGTAGAAGGCGTTCGGCAAGTTCGGCATGAGCCGCACCTTGACGTGCGCCAGGTTGGGGTTGGCGGTGATGGCCTGTTGCACGACGGTAGCGATGCCGTCGGCGCGCTCCGGGTGGTTGTAGTAGCTCTGCGTGCCGCCGGTGACCTGCACCAGTTTTTCGATACCGGTAGGCGTTGTGAGGTCCGCCAGGATCATGACCCAGTCCACGCTTCTTGGCGGGGATGCGTGAGTACGCGGGAGGACTGTTCCGTGGCCGTGGCGCGATCGTCAGCGCCGTGGCTCTCCAGTAGACTCAACACGGAGCGCTGGAGAGGTTGACGCGCGGGAAGATCGGCGGGTTCAGCCGATGGACCTTGGGTGGGCTGGCCGAGCTGCTGCTCGATCAGCTGGGCGGCGATCTTGAATGCGTCGATGGGGAATCTCACGGCGCCTTTCCCTTCCTGGCCGAGCCTGTGTCCGGCGCAGGCCGCGTACGGGGGGCTGCCGTGCCGGGCAGGATCCGTTCGCGGCTACGCCGTGTGCCGGATGGCGCGGATGCGGGAGAGCAGATCGGAGCCTTCCTTCTTCTCCTCTTCCTTCTCCTTCTTCTCGTCCTTCTTGTCGCCGTTGTCGCCGTTCTTCTTGGCGTCGATCACGGCTTGAAGGGCGGGGGGCAGTTCGCCGGCCTGCTTCTGGTTGGACCGGGTACGGTCCTGGCGGCCGGAGTTGCCCTGGTAGCGGCGCCGGCTGGAGACCGACGCGTGCTTCTCGGCGATTGCGAAGGCCTGGTCGTTCGTGGCTCCGGCGTCCTTGGCGATCATGCCGAGGTACTCGGTGCGCTCCACATCGTTCATGCCCATCATGCGGCGCACGTGGGCGATCTTGTCCTCGTCGACGAGGGTCTTGGGCAGGAAGGCGGCGACCTCCTCCGCAGTCTTCTTGAAGAGCGCCAGGAAGGGGTCGATCTCGCTGGTCTTGGAATTCTCGACGATCGAGTTGGCGCTGCTGGGCGGCAGGGCGCCGGGCGGCGACTCGGCGGGCGCATTCGGATGGGCCTGCTCGACGCCGACGTTGGCGCCGGCTGGCACCGTTACGTCGGTCTCACCCATGCCGGGACGGCCGAGGTGCGCGTAACCTTCGGGGCGGTTGCGCGCTTCCATCTGCGTTTCGGCGGCCGGCGCTTCGGCCAGCGTGTTGCCCTTGTCGCCGCCTTCGATGGTCGAGCCTTCGGCCTGCTTCTGCAGGGCGACGCGCTGGATGAT
>Ga0315283_10004256_pt1 | contig 12435 bp, 11 predicted proteins | sample YL17G09_0_MG_FD_204541 | JGI IMG/M metagenome (GOLD analysis project Ga0315283, IMG submission 204541) | Sediment microbial communities from Yellowstone Lake, YNP, Wyoming, USA - YL17G09_0 | ecosystem: Environmental > Aquatic > Freshwater > Lake > Sediment | place: USA: Wyoming | collected...
ATCATCCGCCTGGAACGACCGGACATCTTGGTCACTTGCGATCCGAAGACGTTGTATGTGGGTGATAACCGGATCAACCACCCGGACCACCGGGCGGCAGGTCAGGTTGTTCTGGACGCGGTTTTCCCGGCCGCCGGGAACCCGCTCTTTTTCCCCGAGTTGTTGAGAGAGGAAAGCCTGCAACCCCATACGCCCAAGGAAGTCTGGATTGCCGGAACGCTCGAGCCAAATGTGCGAGCGGATGTGACCGAATTATGGGAGACCAAGCTCAGGGCGTTATTCGAGCATCGCAGCCAGATCGGCGATCTGGAGGCTTTTAAGCAAAGGATGCGCGACCGCCGGACTCCCAACAGCACCCCGGAGAACCCGCGCTACGAAGAGGTCTTCCGGCGGATTATACTGGGCTGACCAGGTTTCATTATAAACATCAGCGAAGTGGAAGAGATGGGACACTCATTAATCGAAGCCCAGAACTTATTCAGTTACACCCAGGGGTTGCGTCGCGATTTCCACCGCTTTCCGGAGCTCGGTTTTCAGGAGCGGCGGACCGCCGGGATCGTGGCTCGCGAGCTGTCTGCCCTGGGTCTGGAGATACGCACTGGTATCGCCGAGACCGGCGTCGTAGCATTGATAGAAGGCAAACAACCGGGTCCGGTGGTTTTGTTGCGTTTCGATATGGACGCTCTGCCGATTCAAGAACAAACCGGCGCTGAATACGCCTCGCAAAACCCGGGTGTGATGCATGCCTGTGGGCATGACGGGCATACTGCCATCGGTTTGACCGTTGCGCGCCTGTTGCATGCCAGCCGGGCGGAGTGGAGCGGTACAGCCAAGCTGGTCTTCCAACCTGCCGAAGAAGGTCTGGGGGGAGCGAAACAGATGGTGGCGGAAGGTGTGCTGGAAAACCCGGCTCCACAGGTGGCATTCGGGCTGCATGTATGGAATGAGCGACCGCTCGGTTGGATCGGCCTCACGCCTGGTCCGGTGATGTCAGCCGCGGAGACCTTCAAAGTGCGCCTGACTGGCAAAGGCGGGCATGCCGCCGCGCCCCACCTGGCGATCGATCCGGTGCTGGCGGCCGCGCAGCTGGTGACCAGTTTGCAGAGCATTGTCTCTCGCAATGTCGCGCCGCTCCAGACCGCGGTCGTCAGTGTAACCACTCTCCATGCCGGAGAGGTGTTCAACGTGATCCCTTCACAGGTGGAAATGCAGGGTACCATTCGCACATTTGATCCAGCTGTCCGCCAGAGAGTCCTGACGCGCTTTGAGCAGATTGTAAAAGGTGTCGCCGCGGCTTTCGAATGCGAGGCGCAGATCGAGTTGACGCCCGTCTCGCCGGCGGTAGTCAATGATACGGCGGTCACACAACGGGTACAAGAGATTGCCAGGCGTCTGCTGCCCGATCACCAGATCAGCAGCGATGAGCGCACGATGGGATCGGAAGACATGTCTTACATCCTGCAGCAGATCCCGGGCTGCTTCATCTTCATCGGTTCGGCGAATGGTGGGCAAGGGCTGGATGCTGCGCACCACCATCCACGCTTTGATTTTGATGAACAGGTCATGCCCCAGGCAGTCGCGCTGCTGGAGGCTTGCACGCGTAGTTATTTGGGATAGGAGCCAGGCATGGACCCGTCGGACAGGCAATCTGGAGGGAATGGCCATCGAGAAGCGCTCCATTTCACCCACCCACCCAAACGGGTGGTGTCGCTTGTGCCATCGCTGACTGAAAGCATGTTCGACCTGGGTTTTGGAGACAGCCTGGTCGGGATCACCGATTATTGTACCAATCCGAAAGGTTTGGTAGAGGCAGTATTTCATGTAGGCGGTCCGAAGACCCCACGCATCCCGGAAATCCTGGCTTTGAAACCAGACCTGGTCCTGGCTGATTGGGAGGAGAACACCCGTGCCTCGGTTGCAGAGTTGGATGCGGCTGGTCTGGCGGTCTGGGTGACCTATCCCGGCACGGTGCGCGAATCAATGGATATCCTCTGGACGTTGTCCAGGCTGTTTAAAAGCCAGACAGCGCAAGTCAAGCTCCAGACGCTGGAGGTTACACTGGACTGGACGATCTCCGCGGTAGCTGAACGCCAGCCGGTGCGCTATTTCTGCCCGGTCTGGTATGACCAGACTGGCATTGACCAGCAGTGGTGGATGACCTTCAACCGTTTCACGTATTGCCATGACCTGCTAGGGTTATTCGGCCTGCAGAATGTTTTTGCCAACCGCAAACGGCGCCACCCTTTGGAGGCTGATTTGGGTTTGGCGCCTGTGGAAGCGGTGGATGGCGCCGATACACGCTATCCTCGGGTTGGCCTGGAAGAGCTGCGTGGTGAGCAGATTGATCTCATCCTTCTGCCAGACGAACCGTTTCAATTTGATGAAGCCCATCGGATATTATTGCAGGCTTTGCTTGGCGATACGCCGGCAGCGCACAATGGAAGTATTTTATTGGTTGATGGAAGCCTGATCACCTGGCATGGGACGCGCCTGGCTATCGCGCTGCGCGAGCTGCCCGCGTTGCTCGACCTGCAATTGTGATCATTGGATTTGAAACCTCAAAGGAGCAGTTATGTCCACAACCCAACCCTACGAACAACCCGGTACGAGCGTCAGAGCCAAAACTATAGTCAATGATTTTTCGATCACTGTTGGCACAGTCAATGGCTCTGGCAGCCAGACCTCCAACCTGACAATATTACGCGCCCTGTTTAAAATGGGTATCCCGGTGTCCGGAAAGAACGTGTTTCCATCCAATATCCAGGGTATGCCCACCTGGTATACCATCCGGGTCAGCAAAGCGGGATTCTTAGCCCGCCGGGACGACCAGGAGATTGTGGTTGCCATGAACCCGGCCTCTTTTGTGCACGATTTGGCATCTGTAAAATCGGGCGGAGTATTTTTTTATGCGGATGATATCAGGCTGCCAGTCACACGCCAGGATATCGTCGTTTACCCGATGCCCGTGAAGCAAGTGGTAAAAGCTACCGATGTAGCCACCAATCTGCGCGATTATATCGCCAATATGGTCTATGTTGGTGTGCTGGCGCGTATGTTGGACATCCAGCTTGGCCAAATCCGCCAGGCGCTGGATTTTCATTTCAAAGGTAAACCGAAACCGGTCGATCTGAACTTTGGTGTTGTGAGATCTGCCTACGATTGGGCTGAAGCGAACCTGAACAAGACCGACCCATACTGCGTAGAGCCGATGAATGCAACCGAGGGGTATATCATGGCAGATGGGAACACTGCGGCAGCGTTGGGTGCAATTTATGGCGGAGTCCAATTAGCGGCCTGGTACCCAATCACCCCTGCTACCAGCCTGGCAGAAGCGTTAATTGAATATCTGCCAACTTTGCGGAAAGATCCCGACAATCCAGATAAGAACACCTTTGCAGTCATCCAGGCCGAGGATGAGCTGGCTGCGATCGGCATGACCATCGGGGCGGGCTGGGCTGGGTTGCGGTCGATGACCTCCACCTCCGGTCCAGGCTTGAGCCTGATGACTGAATATGCGGGTCTGGCCTATTTCGCCGAAGTGCCGGTTGTGATCTGGGATGTACAGCGCGTTGGCCCCAGTACCGGTCTGCCGACTCGTACGTCTCAGGGCGATCTCACTTTCGTAAACTTCATTGGACACGGCGATACCCAACAGATCATCCTGCTGCCTGGCTCGGTGCATGAATGTTTTGAGCTCGGCTGGAAGGCTTTCGATATTGCCGAGCGTATGCAATCCCCGGTTTTCGTACTGAGCGACCTGGACTTCGGGATGAACCAGTGGATGACTCGCCCGTTCAAGTATCCGGATGTCCCGATGGATCGTGGCAAAGTTCTTTGGGAAGGTGATCTGGATCGATTAAATGGTGAGTGGGGACGTTATAAAGATGTGGATGGTGACGCGATCCCCTACCGCACCGTTTTGGGCAACCGCCATCCCCGGTCGGCTTATTTTGCCCGCGGTACCGGTCATGATGATTACGCCCGCTATTCTGAAGATAACCAAGACTGGCACGATCTGTTGGAACGGCTAAAGAGGAAGTACGAGACAGCCCGCAAATATGTACCTGAACCCGTGATAGAAGCTCAAGAAGGAGCGCATATTGGTGTGATAGCCTTTGGCTCGACCGAGCCTGCTATCCAGGAAGCCTGCTTCTTACTGGCTGAGCAGGGCATTAAAATCGATTTCCTGCGTGTAAGAGCCATTCCGTTTAGCAGCCAGGTTGGAGATTTTATCCGTCAGCATGAGCGGTGCTATGTGGTCGAAATGAACCGCGATGGACAGCTCCACCAGCTTCTGTGCCTGGAGTATTTACAGGATGCGACCAGGCTAAAATCAATTGCCTATACCGATGGCCTGCCGATGACCGCACGCTTTGTGAGCGATGCGATCCTGGCTATGGAGGAGAAATAACATGGCAGATCAGATGTCAAGTACCCGTACCCAGGTAAACCTGGTTGGACTGAGCAAAACCGATTATCGCGGCAATCTCTCCACGCTTTGCCAGGGATGCGGTCACAATTCAATTTCCAGCCAGATTATTGCAGCGTGCTATGAGCTGGATATCATCCCGGAAAACATCGTCAAGTTCAGCGGTATCGGCTGTTCCAGCAAAAGCCCGTTTTACTTCCTGAACCGTTCTTTTGGTTTTAATGGTTTGCACGGGCGTATGCCGTCTCTGGCGACCGGCGCTATGTTCGCTGACCATACTGTGCGAGGTATCGGCGTCAGCGGTGACGGCGACTCAGCCAGTATCGGAATGGGGCAATTCAAGCACGTACTGCGGCGCAATATGCGCCTGGTGTACATTGTAGAGAATAATGGAGTATATGGCTTGACGAAAGGTCAATTCTCAGCAACAGCCGAAGAAGGTCTGATTTTAAAAGGACAGGGCAACAACCCCTATATGCCGGTAGATATCGCCTGGGAAGCCCTGGTAGGCAACGCCACCTTCGTGGCGCGCTCTTTTGCCGGCGACCCCAAACAGGTGAAAGAGCTGATCAAGGCTGCCTTCAGCCATAACGGGATCGCCGTGCTGGATATCATCAGTCCTTGCGTCACCTTTAACAATAAAGACGATACTGCACACTCTTACGCCTGGGGCAAAGAGCACGAAGTGGCTTTACACGAACTATCCTTTGTACCGCCGGCCGATGAGATCATGGTGGAGTACGCGGAAGGCGAAGCGACCGAGGTGACCATGCACGATGGGTCAAAGGTTATTTTCAAGAAACTGGAGCGCGAGTACGATCCCTGCGATCGTTCCGCCGCTATGCGCCTGTTGGAAGAGGCCAATGCCAAGCAATGGCTGCTTACTGGATTGATCTATATTAATCCCAACCAGCCATCTCTGATGGATATCTACAACCTGACAGAAACTCCGCTTAATCGTTTGCCGGAGGATCGTTTACGACCCTCCAAGGAAAGCATCACGAAAGTAAATGCGATGATGTTCTAATAATCGGATACCTTATTGGTCGATCATTGCCCAATGATGGCGTTTGTGCCGTCTATTTCAAACCGATAAGGCTGGTGGGGTTCGATGGTATAATCCGACGCGATAAATGATCGTGGATAAAGGGATTTCCTTTTGTATTATATTCAAACGCGGGCAAATAACCTGAAGCTTTAGAGGATCGAATTGGCATTTAAACCTCTAGATTGGCTACTGGGTTTTTTCTCACTGGATATTGGTATCGACCTTGGCACTGCAAACACCTTGGTCAATGTCCGTGGGAAAGGCATAACGATTAATGAACCTTCCTGGGTTGCGATAGACAAACGCACTCGCCAACCATTGGCTATCGGTGCTGAAGCCAAGGAAATGGTTGGTCGTACGCCCGCGAATGTGATCGCAGTGCGCCCTTTGAGGGATGGGGTCATTTCTGAATTCGAGATCACTCAGGCAATGCTGGAGTACTTTATTGGTAAGGCGCATGAACAAAGCATCGTTCCGGTTCCGCGCCCACGTGTGATTGTTGGCATCCCTTCCGGGGTCACCGAGGTCGAAAAACGGGCGGTGTATGACGCGGCTATGTCGGCTGGCGCTCGCGAAGTAGGGCTGATTGAAGAACCTGTAGCTGCCGCTCTTGGGGCGGGATTGCCGGTCAGTGAGATTCGTGGCAGCATGATCGTGGATATCGGCGGTGGCACTTCGGAAGTGGCGATCGTCTCGATGGGTGGGGTGGTTGTTTCGCGCTCATTACGCGTGGCGGGCGATGAAATGGACCAGGACATTGTGCAATATGTCCGCAATAAATATAACCTGCTGGTTGGCGAGCGCATGGCCGAACAGGCAAAAATCGCCATCGGATCGGCTTACCATTTGCAGGAAGAAAAAACCATGCTCTTGCGCGGCCGCAACCTGATCTCTGGTCTGCCCGAGGCGGTAGAGATATCTTCTGTAGAAATACGCGAGGCGATTTCCGGTTCACTACAAACCATAATCGACACGATCCGGGATGCATTGGATGAAGCCCCCCCGGAGATCATTGCAGATTTGATGGAAACCGGCATTTGCCTGGCGGGTGGAGGTTCTCTTCTCCAATCGCTGGATAAGCGTTTGATCGAAGAACTAAGGATCCGCTGTTGGGTGGCTGAAGATCCGATGAGTTGTGTTGCACGCGGCGCTGGCATGATCCTGGAGCATTACGAATCATATAAGCGCTTCCTGGTTGGACTAGAGCGCGGTAGTACGCGACACAGTTGATGAAATCTCCTTCTGCTCGCACCTGGCAGACAGCCGTTCTGGCTTTAATTGTGATAGGCTTGATTGCACTGGCTCTGGGTGGATATCTTACTCCCCTTTCACGCCTGGTAATTGCGCCTTTCGTGAGTGCCCAGACCTGGCTATCCACACGCTTTTTGACCCTGCAGAATATCCTCACCTCATCGCAGGACCTGACTCGTCTGCGGCAACGCAATCTGGAGTTAGAGGCGGAAGTCTCTAACCTGCAGTCCGAGATCATCGATCTGAAACAGCAGAGCGCGGAGACCCGCGTCCTATCTGCCCTGGTTGAGTTTGCACGGGTGCATCCGGAAAACCGCTACCTTGCCGCGGCAATCATCGGACGCGATCCCAGTCCATTTATGAAGTATGTGATCATCAACCGCGGTTCGGATGGCGGGCTGCGCAGCGGCATGCCGGTGGTCACCTCGCAAGGGTTGGCAGGCCGGATTGCGGCAGTGACGGCTGGTGCAGCGCGGGTGGAATTGATCACCGACCCCGCTTCGTCAGTCAATGTCCGTCTGGAACCCTCGGGCGCTCAGGCAGTCCTGCTTGGCAGCCTGACTGGTGAACTTTCACTCGACCTGATCCCGCAAACGGCTTCAGTGAATGTGGGAGACCTGGTATTGACCTCTGGGCTGGGTGGCAACTTCCCAGGTAACATCCTGATCGGGCAAATCACCAGTCTGCGCCGGCGTGAGACCGATCTATTCCAACAAGCCAGTGTACAGCCGGTGGTCGATTTCTCCAAGCTGGAGATTGTGCTGTTGATCACCAATTTCCGGCCGGTCGACATTGAACCGCTTGTCCCGACGCCCGGAGCTCCATGACCGCCCATGGCTACTTTACTGGCTTTTCCTATTCTTGGTATCCTGCTGGTTTTGCAATCGGCTATTCTTAGCCAGATCCCACTTTTGCAAGGCACCACCGATCTGGTCTTGTTAGCCGTGGTAGCCTGGTCCCTCCAGCGGCGTGTCCGGACCGCCTGGCAATGGGGTATAATTGGAGGGTTACTGGTAGGATTTGTTTCCGCGGTGCCGTTTGTGGTTTATGTAGTTGGATATTTATTAGCAGTGGGCTTCTCGCTTCTTCTTCGCCAGCGTATCTGGCAAGTCCCTCTTCTGGCAATGTTCATCGCCACGTTCTTCGGCACACTGGTCATCCATCTGGCTACTCTGGTAGCGCTGCGGGTCTCCGGTACTGTATTGCCGCTGGGCGACTCGATCAATCTGATCATCTTACCGAGTATTTTGTTGAATTTACTTTTAGCGCTGCCTTTCTTTACATTGTTTAGCGATCTGGCGAAATTCCTTTATCCTGAGGAACTCGAGATGTAAAGGATGACAGCTGAGAATAACATGCACTGATAAATTATGAACAGTCAACCTACGATCCGAAACGAGATAGTCCCCTGGCGTATCTGGGTGTTCCTGGTAGCCTTGCTAGCGGTATTTGGTGTTTTTGTTGCGCGCCTGTTCGTATTACAGGTGCTGCAAACCGAAAGTTGGACGGCAAAAGCCAATGAAAATAGTACCCAAGAGATCAATTTACCGGCTTTGCGCGGCGTTATTTACGATCGCAATGGTGTCGTCCTGGCGCAAAATGTGGCTTCATATAACGTGGTGGTCACTGCCGCACGCTTGCCGGATGACGAAGGGGCCATCCAGGAAATCTATCGCCAGCTATCCACGCTGATTGGAGTACCGGTAAATCTTAGTGAGATCAGTCTCGAAAATCCCTACGTCCCATGTATCTCAGAGCATGGGATTACGCAAATTACTGAGTATGGCAGATCCTCCACTCCCTTCCAGCCGGTAAAAGTGAAGTGCGATGTAGACCGGCGCGTGGCGATGGTCATTATGGAGCACTCATCCGACTGGCCGGGGGTAGGAATCGAGATCCAACCGATCCGCGAATATCCGACCGGCTCGCTAACAGCCAATATGATTGGGTTTTTAGGTCCGGTGCCTGCCGCTTTAGAACAAGATTATGTGCAAAAAGGACTGGTGCCAAATCGCGATAAAGTTGGTTATGCTGGTCTCGAACTGTCGTACCAGGATCTGCTGGCAGGCGTAAACGGGCGACGGGTGGTAGAAATTGACGTGGCAGGCCAGGAAATGCGTGATGTCCAGCCTCCGCTAACGGCGCAGCCGGGTTATAGCTTGCGGTTGACGATCGACTCGCGCCTGCAACAGGCGGCTGAGGAGATTCTGCGCACTGAAATGAAGAGCTGGAATGACTATTTCGGTGACCTGCGTTACACCAGCGGTGTCGTGGTGGCGGCCAACCCTCAGACAGGCGAGATACTGGCCATGGTTTCGTATCCGACCTACGAGAATAACCGGATGTCTCGCTTCATACCGGCCTATTACTATAACCAGCTCATCAATGATCCTTCCAATCCCTTATTAAACCATGCCGTAGGAGATGTTTTGCCAGCCGGTTCGGTATTCAAGCTTTCCACCGGCACCGGCGCGCTAAATGAAGGCGTTGTAACCCCGGACCAGATCATCGCTACCCCGCCCAAGCTTGAGGTGACCGAGAAATATTACGCCAATGACCCTGGTAAAGCGCGCGAATTCGTCGACTGGAACAAAGCCGGCTTTGGATATCTGGATTTTGTGCATGGTTTGGCAAACTCGAGCAATGTCTATTTCTACAAGCTCGGTGGTGGCTATAAAGATGAAGTACCTAATGGCGGCCTGGGGATTTGCCGCCTGGGGACATACGCTGCCGCGCTTGGGTACGGACCAAAGGCTGGCATCGGCTTACCTGATGAAGAGAATGGGTTGATCCCTGATCCGACCTGGAAGCGGATTAACCAGGCAGAAAGCTGGTCGTCCGGAGATACCTACATCTCCAGCGTAGGCCAGGGTTATGTCCTGGCGACGCCAGTCCAGGTACTCTATTCTGCCATGATCGTTGCGAATACCGGGAAGTTCATGCAACCCACTTTATTGAAGGATGTATTGGATACGGAAGGGAACGTTGTTCCGATGTGGCGAGATGTAAACGCGAATCTCGTGACCGAACCGGTAACGGACAGTGTTCAGGTCTCCCCGTTTGCACCCACGCTCAAATGGGATTTGACGGTTGACCCGCTGATCCAGGAATACGGAGAGACGACTGTCCGGGGTTGTGAACCGATATTGGGCAAGAAGAAAACCGTAGCGCCCTGGGTATTTCAAACCATCCAGACGGGTATGCGCCTGGCAGTGACTGAAGGCACTTTGCAAAAAATCTTCGCCGATGCGACGATCTTGGCGGCTGGGAAAACCGGCACCGCCGAATATTGCGACAAGTATGCCAACGCTAAAAACCGCTGTATCCCCGGCAACTGGCCAACCCATGCCTGGACAGTCGGGTACGCCCCGTTTGAAAACCCAGAGATAGCCGTGGTTGCCTTTGTCTATAATGGGACCGAGGGCTCCACTGTTGCCGGCCCGATAATCCGCCGGGTGATGGAAGCTTATTTTGAATTGAAGAACATCGATAACGCTACCCAGGCTCAATGATAGATCATGCTATAATCACGGGGATTGGCGACATGGGCGCGAAAGTTCAGATCAAAGGCATCCGCGAAGGATTGTTAGTTACCCTGGGCGAGGGAAGCTGGGATGAGTTGCATCCGGTGTTATTAGAGCACCTGGATCAACAGGCCGGTTTCCTGCAAGGCGCCCGCTTGGCGCTGGATGTGGGGAGCCTGGTGCTCAAGGCGGCAGACCTGGGACAGCTGACAAAGGAGATTTCTGAAAGAGGTTTGACTCTCTGGGCGGTGATGAGCGAATCGCCTGCCACCGAGCGCAGCACCCAATCCTTTGGATTGGCGACGCGGATTACCAAACCAGGCAAGGAACGCTCCTCTGCTTACGCCGATCATGCTGCGCAGGACGAGGAGATAGCCATACTGGTGCGCCGTACCTTGCGTTCTGGATCCAGTCTGCAGCACCCAGGGCATGTCGTCGTGATTGGTGATATCAACCCGGGTGCAGAAATTGTGGCCGGAGGAGATGTCGTAGTTTGGGGTCGCCTGCGAGGTATGGTGCATGCCGGCGCTCAGGGCAATGAGCAGGCCGTTGTCTGTGCGCTCGATTTATCGCCTACCCAGTTGCGTATCGCTGGCGCAATTGCACTGACTCCCAAGCGGCGCGGCAAACCTCAACCGGAGATGGCTCGATTGAAGAATAGCCAGGTAGTGGCTGAAGCATGGGATCCAAAAAGAGAGAGAATGTCAACAACCGCCCGCTAAAGCAGGCAGCTTGTCCCTGGCGCTACCCAAAGGGTATCCGAGACATTAGGCTGGTTGACTGCAGCCCAGAAAGGTTACAAGCAAGTGCTTGACGTTGAGAGTTTTACGCAGAAGACGATTTCCTTCTGCAACTCCATACACTCAGTTGGCAAGGTACGCAACCGTTTGCTCCACAAAGTGGAGTGCCTTACCAAGATATTAGCACAAATATTCTATTTTGTAAAGGAGTCGCGCATTCCTTCCCCGATTTTAATCGGGGGTCTCCTGCGCTAAGTATTATGAGCTGCAAAGTCATCACTGTAACCTCCGGAAAAGGTGGGGTAGGTAAGACGACCGCCACAGCCAACCTGGGCGCGGCTCTGGCGGATTTTGGACAAAAGGTCGTCTGCTTGGATGGGGACATCGGCTTAAGGAATCTGGATGTCGTCATGGGGCTGGAAAACCGTATAGTATATGATCTTGTGGACGTAGTGGAGGGGCGTTGCCGGCTACGCCAGGCGATGATCCGGGACAAACGCCTACCAGAGCTGTATTTGATCCCCGCCGCGCAGACGCGTGACAAGAGCGCCATTTCACCCAGCGATATGGTGCGCCTATGCGATGAACTGCGACCGGAGTGTGACTGGATTTTGATCGACTCGCCTGCTGGCATTGAGCGCGGCTTCCGCAATGCAATCGCTCCTGCGGATATCGTGGTTGTTATCACGAACCCGGAGGTATCAGCGGTGCGCGATGCCGACCGGATCATCGGGCTGGTTGAAGCGGAAGAAAAAGGCCCCGCCCGCCTGGTGATCAACCGGATTAAGCCGGAAATGGTCCGGCGCGGCGATATGCTGGCAGTCGATGATATCCTCGAGCTATTGGCGGTCCAACTGGTGGGGATGGTGCCGGATGATGACAGTGTCTTGACCAGCACCAACCGTGGCACGCCTGTGGTGCTGGATGGGAAGAGCAAGGCAGGATTGGCTTTCCGGAACGTTGCTCGCCGCCTGAAGGGTGAAGAAGTGCCCTTCATGAATCTGGAAGATGGAGGCGGCTTTTTCAACCGCCTGACGCGGATGATCCGCTCTGGAGGAAGCTAATATGCTCAGCGTCCTGGATCGTTTGCTAGGTCGTGAACCAAAGAGCGCTCAGATGGCGAAAGAGCGCCTGAAATTGGTGCTGGTGCACGACCGGACGGATATTTCTCCCGGCGTTTTGGAATTGCTGAAGGATGATTTAATTGCCGCGATCTCCCGCCATATTGAGATCGACCCCTCGGCAGTCCGGATCGAAATGGCAAATGAAGGGCGAGAACAGCGTTTGATTGCAGATATCCCATTGCGTCCGCTGCGGAAACGCAAACTGGGGTAGGCAGGTTCGAATGCGGAGTGGTGAATCATTCGCCGTATCCTGGCGTTACTTTGATTTCTGGCTGTTGGGCGCAGTCGCCTTGTTAGTGATCTTCGGTGTTACCATGAT
>Ga0315283_10004258_pt1 | contig 12432 bp, 7 predicted proteins | sample YL17G09_0_MG_FD_204541 | JGI IMG/M metagenome (GOLD analysis project Ga0315283, IMG submission 204541) | Sediment microbial communities from Yellowstone Lake, YNP, Wyoming, USA - YL17G09_0 | ecosystem: Environmental > Aquatic > Freshwater > Lake > Sediment | place: USA: Wyoming | collected...
CTTTCTCCGGATAAAAGGAAAAAAGATGGGTCCGAGCCCCCAGGTCCCGGACCTGCTGAATCCGCCGGACCAGGTCCTCCTCTCGCTCCCCCATCCCGCAGATCAGGTGGCAGCCGGCCTTGTTTTTGCCGAAGACCTCGGCCGTCGCCGCCAGCATCGACCAGTAATGATCGAAGCGGTGCGGTCCCTTGACCCCGGATCCCCGGTGCCGGTCAAAAAGGGCTTCATCGGCCAGGTCCAGGGCCACGGCCGCCATCTGGGCCCCGGCCTGCCGCAAGGCGGCCACATCCGCGGTCTGCATGCTGGTCGGGTTCATCAAGACCGAAAGGGGCAGGCCCACTTCCTCCCGGAAGCGACGGATCAGGGCCAGCGTGTCTTCCAGTGCCCGGGGGTGGGTGATCATGGAAAGGCAGACCCGGTGCAGCTTGTGCCGGTTCTCCCGGGTCTTTTGAATGATGGTTTCCAGGTCATAGGTGGGCCAACCCACCCGGATGAAGCTTTTTTCCGAAAAAACGCCGTCCCGGGATTTCTGGAGGCCGCAATAGGAACAGTTGCCCCGGCAACCGCTGGGATAGGTCAGCAGCAGATTCAGGCAGTACAACCGGGCGTTTCGAAAAAATAACCCTTCCTTCAAATTCAAGGTCATGGCCGCCGCCAGGCTCATCTGCAAATACTCCGGACTGCTAAAGCGCTGGGGTGTCGGCCGGTTGTTTACCTTCGACATCAGGTAACCGCTCCTTTAATACGAAAATAACCAAAAACAGGGTTCGAGTGTAGGGGAGGGGTTAACCCCCTCCCGCAGCCAACCGAGCCGATAAAACGCCCCTGCAAAAAATCTGAATCCTTGATTCGCAAGCTCGGGAGGGGGTTAACGGCTCGGCTGAGCTCGCCGAAGTCCCCTCCCCTACGAAAAATCATAAGGATGCAATATTTTCATGCTTCGGGGCGGCCGCCCCGGGGGTAGGAATTTAGTATGAAAAATAGCGCTCCACCCTTCACCATCAGGCTCTGACCTTTCCCGACAGGAAGCCCTCCGTCCGGCCCGACCCTGAACGGCCAGGCTTCAGGGACGATAGTATTCTCTAAAGGCGATCCAATTCCTCCGGATCAATTCCCCAAAATCCGGACGGTTCCAGTTCCGAATCATTGTCTGCCGCTTGGCGGCCGCCCGCGACAGGGACGGCCCCAAGAGGGCCTGCAGTTCATCCCGGTATTGTTTCAGGGGGCCGGATTTCCCCCGGATAGCGGCCTCGGCCGCCGCCGCCCCGGCCATTTCACCGGAGATCAGGGCATTCCCCACGCCGGCCCCACTGATGGGATGGCAGGTCCCGGCGGCATCCCCCGCCAAAATCATGTTTTCCAGCCAAAGGTCCTTCAGCCCCCCCACCGGCGCCAGGCCCCCACCGGCCGGCTGTTCCGCCGCTTCCACCAGACCCTCTTCCCTCCGCTCCCGTTTGAATCCGTCCAGGATTTTGGTTAAACTTCTGGAGTGTCCGGCCTCCAGGCCCACTCCCAGATTGGCTCGGTCCCCCTTGGGGAAAACCCAGCCGTACCCGCCCGGAATTCTCGGATCAAAATAAACCCGGGTATGATCCAGGGGCCTGGCCAATTTCAGGGAAACCTGGGCGGCGGCCAAGAAAGGCCCGGGGGGTTGGCCCATCCAGCGGGCCACCTGGGAACAGGGGCCGTCGGCCCCCACAATCACCCGGGAGCGGATAAAGACTTCGCCGTGTCCATCCCAGGCCCGGATCCCCTCCGGGGTTCTCCGGTAAACCTGAAGCCCGGTCACCAGCCGGGCCCCGGCCTCCACCGCCTGTCGGACCAATTCCTGATCGAATCGGTCCCGCCGGATCATGGCTCCGGAAAAGAAGTTCTCCTTCGGGTCCGCAGCGGGCAGAAAGGTGCGCATGGCTCTCACCGGCTGAACCGTAATGGCCGGGTTGGATAAGTCGAGGTACTTCCCGACCGGCAGCGGCACGTATTCGGCGCAGCGGACCGGGACCCCCACCCGGCGGCGGCGCTCCGCCAGCAGCACCGAAACCCCTTGGCGGGCGGCCGCCCGCGCCGCGGCGCTTCCGGCCGGTCCGGCGCCGACCACCAGCACGTCACAGGTCCGCCGATCGTTCACTTGCGGCCCTCCTCCCAGGCCCCGGTCCCGGAGCCATCCAAAATCTTTTCCGGGCTGCCAGCACTTTCTTCAGCAGGTCCAGCCGCAGATGGGTCTGGGTTTCAAAGAAACCCTCATAGGCCTGCTCTTCCTGTTTCAGTTCGTAACAGGTGGTGTTTTCAATGTCCAGCAGCAGCCCCGGCAACCCGGCCTTTTTGAAGGCTTCCTGCCTTTTTAGTTGGAAGGCGTCGCAGCAGCAGCCGATATACCCCCGGATCCCGGCCTTTTTTTCCTGAGCAAGTTCCTCCACCAGATGCTCATAATTCTGGATGGTCTTGACCGTCAAACCCTGTTCCCCGGCCAGGGCATAGGCCTCGCCGATGGTGCAGGCCCCGCATTGGTCGCACCCTTCCCGAAAGCGGTATGCACAATCCGCTTGTTTGGCGCAATAAGGCAGGAGCAGCAGGTCGCTGCCGGAGAGGATCTCTTCCAGGGTGCCGTGGAAAGCAGTCAAATGATCCGCCTCTTCCAGGGTGAACCCGAAGTCGGGATAGGAACATTTATCCAGAGCCAGGGTAACGGATCGGGAAAAATCCCAGGGAGTGAGACCGAAAAGTTCCACGTTCCGTTCCCTGAAAAAATCCTCCAGGATCCCCGGCAGATCCCGAATCGGCCGGTCCTTCAGGAACGTCTCCAGATCGTAAACGGCCCGTTTCGGATGGATAAAAAAGTCGCCGGTGATCAGGATATCGGCAATCCTCCCCCGTTTCCGGTCCACCTTGACCGCCGTGCGGATGAGTCCCCCTTGCTCCTTGTGAATGGACCGCAGGATATCCTGCGGCCGGAGGGGAATGCGCCCACCCTCGATCCACTCGTTCGATTGCCGACCAGGGAGCAGTCGGCGAAAAAGGGCTACTTCCTCCGGCCCCACGGCGCCGGGGGCCGTCTGGAGGCCCAGGTGCTCCTGAAACCCTCTCTCGAGCGCTTTCTTGACCGTCTCCAGCGGGGGGACATCCCCCAATTGTTCCTTCAGGCTGGTCACCCGCTCCTGGGCCGAGGATAATTCCCGGGCCTGCAATTTTTCCGTCGGGATCCGTAGGGCCTTGATCAGGTGTTCCAGGTTAAAGTCGATCAGCAGGGTTCCTTGAAAAAGCAGGCAGTTCCCTTCCAGGACGGCCCCGGTCCCGGAGATCTTCCGGCCCTCCACTTCGATATCGTTGCGGGGTCGGAACGCGGCCTTCAGGCCCAGGGTCTGCAATCCCCGGACAACCGCCTGACAGACCGCTCGGGTAATTCCGGCCAGATCCGGCCCGCCGGTCAGGGCCTCCCGGGAACAAATCAATTCCCAGCCCAGTTGGCCTTCATCGAAGTAGATCGCCCCGCCTCCGGTTACCCGCCGGTTGATCTGGATGCCGCTGGCCCGGCAGTAGTCGGTCCGTATCTCTTCCCTGACGGCCTGGTGGTAGCCGACCAGCGCCACCGGAGGGGTAAAGCGCAGATAGCGCAGGGTATCCGGGATCATTCCCCGGCAGCGAGCCGTCAGCAGGGCTTCATCCCAGGCCATATTTTCCGCCCCGCTCAATAATCCGGTGTCGATCACTCGCCAGGTCATGGGTTCGGTTGCATCAAGGCACAACATTCCGGTGAGGTGCGTATTTCCCGACCCTGCTCCCGGGCAAAATTCAAGGCCTGTTCACTCGGAAAAGCGATGCCGTCCAGACCCAACCTTACGGCCAGGATATCGGTCTGCTGCCGATGACGGCCCAGAGGCCTTTCGCATCCTAACACCAACGGGGTTTGGGGAAACATCTTCCGGGCCTGGGCAAAGAACTCCCCCAGCGTTTCGGGATCGGGAGGCCTGATCCCGGCCATAGCCGTGTGGGGAAGCGGCCGGAGGCCCACCAGAACCACGGCCTTAACCGGGTACCGGGTGATGATTTCCAGGGCCTGGATTTCGCCCTTCATCCGGCCGAAATGCAACCCCAGGATGACGTGGGGCGCCGTGGGAATGGCCCTTTCAGTCAGTCGCCGCAAGGACTCCTCGTAATCCCTGACCGAGGCCCGCAGGTGGTAAACCTGGCGGATGGTATCTTCATGGCCGATAATATCCAACAAGGCGGCCTCAATACCCGCCTCGGCCAGGCCGTCCGCCGTTTCGCAGGAGACCAGTCCGGTATGGACCAGCACCTTCAGCCCCCATTCGGAGCGTATTTCCTTGAGGGTGGAAAGGAAAGGGGTCAGGGGCACTCCCCCATCTTCTTCCGATCCGCCGCTGACTAAAATACTGCGACCCCCTCGCTGAAAAACCCTGCGAGCCTCCCGGAGAAGGGCCTGGGGAGTGACGGTCGCTTTCATGTTTCGCAGAAGGCTTGCTCCGCAATGCTTGCACAGGAGCCGGCATTCCGGCCCGGTTATGGACAGCGCCGTGGTACCGCAGGAGCCGGTCTCCAAAAAGAACCCCGGCCCATAGGTCCGGAATGCAGGCCGGAAGAAGTGAATCGGTCTGGAAGTCATGGGGATCCTATTTGATGACCTCGCAAAAAGTCTTTGGATTTACCTGCCGATAACCAAGGCACGCCTATTTTTGTTCCACGATGGGGCCGGCTTGTCAAGATTAAAGACCGGATTCTTAAATAATAATTTTATTGAAATTATATACTTTTCTTAATATACTTAAAAGGTTAGGTTTCGAGGGCCAAAAATCAGGTAGTTACCTGAAAAACGAGCAGCAAGAAAGGAGCATGGGTATGGAAAAGAAAGAAATTCGCAGGTTGGCAGTTTGGCTGGGTTTAATGGTCTTTATTGCTTCCTTGATGTTAGGAGTCGGCTGCAGCCGCGAACAGGCCCCTCCGCCCCCGCCGCAAGCGGCGGCCCCGGCACCCGCAGCCCCGGCACCGGCGGCCCCAGCCGGCACCCAACCAGGAGCGGCCCCGACGGCCCAGCCTGGAGCCCCAGGAGCCCCGGCGCCCAACATTTCCCAGGTCCAAACCGGCATGACCATCGACCAGGTCAAACAAATCATGGGCAACCCGGCTGAAATCAAGCAAAAAGGCGCGATCACGGAATATAAATATTTTACCCCGCAAAAGGTGGAAGTAAAATTCCAGAATAATCAGGTGATGGCTGTCGAAATGCATTAGCAGCGTAGTCCATCCCAGGGGGGATCTCCGCGGGGACCAGGCCGGGGATCCCTCCACCTGAATTTAATTGGACCTTTTTTTCACCCATTTTTTTGAGGACAGGAAACATTTTTATGAAGGACCAGGAACCATTTGACCAAACCTCCCGGCTCAAAGCGAAGGGAGAAAGCCACGATCAGCCCCCTTTACCCACGCCCCTGGGAGAACAGACCCAACTCTTTTCGCCGGGAACTGGTCAGGGAGGCGGATCCGGACCTGGCCCCGGCGGACTCCCCAAACCCCTCCTGGATGAGGGAATGGCCACGGTAGCCTTTAAACCTTTCTCTGGTTTAAAAAAAGAGGACGCCATTCAACCCACCGTGGAAGTAGTCACCGGTCTGGCCAACGAAAAGGTTTTTAATCTGGGCCCGGATAAATTAACCATCGGCCGATCCAATTACAACGCCCTGGTCCTGGATGATGAAAAGGTCTCCCGTTCCCACGCGGAGATACATTTTGAAGATGGGTATTATGTCGTTGAGGACCTGAACTCAACCAACGGGGTACAGGTCAACGAGCAGCTCGTTCACAAGATGCTGCTCAAATCCGGCGATCGCATCACTTTCGGGGACTCCGTCCTGCTCTTTACCCAGAAGGAGCCCGAGATTTCCTTAGGGGATAAGGTGTCTTTTATCAATAAAAGCGACCTGTTGAATTGGCTGGACCAGGAAACCAAAATTTTACTGGCCCAAAATCTGGTGGTTCGCTTTTTTCCGAAAAATGCCGTCGTCCTGGCTCAAAATACCCTGGTCGAAAGTATGTATTTCCTCTATTCCGGGGAAATCCGGATCGTGGAGGTAAATGAGGAGGGTGGGGAACGGAATATCGACCGCCTGGGACCCGGCGATTTTTTTGGTGAAAAGGCGCTGCTGGCCGGGGAATCGGGCAATTACTCCATGATCGCCAGCGTTGACCTCTACCTGCTGGAGCTCCGCAAAGAACGGTTAAATGAATTGCTCCAGAAAAAACCGGAGCTCAACCAGGCTTTTTATCGCATGGTCCTGAAGAAGCTGCGCACGGCCCAGGCGGGATCGGACCAGGAGGGTAAACGTCAGGACAACTTACGGCACATCATCACCTCCACTGACGTCCAGATCATCGGGGAAGACCGCAAGATCAAGGAAGCCAAGAATAAAATTGAAAAGCTGGCCAAAGAGGCCAAGACCGGTCTGATCATCGGGCCTTCCGGGACCGGGAAAAAGACCATGGCCCGCTATTTCCACAAAATGGGCGGCCATCCGGATTATCCTTACGTGGAAATATCCTTAGCCGACCTGGAGGAAAGCACCGTGGGGGCGGCTATCTTCGGCATCGAACCCGACCCGGAGGCCACCCACATGAAGGGGCAGGTCGGCTACCTGGAGATGATCGAGAGCGGCACCCTGGCCATCGCCCATGCCGAACAATTGGACGCCCACCAGCAGAGCAAACTGGTCACCTATCTCAAATACGGCTGGTTTCACCGGGTCTACGGCCAGGCCAGCGTCAAGGCCCAGACCAAAGTCATCCTCCTGGCCACCGGGACGGAAGCGGAGGTGTCGGACAAATTCATCCCCGAATTAAAGGAACTGCTTAAAGATCGCCTCGTCGTCCTGCCGCCCCTGCTCCAACGGTTGAAAGACATCCCCCTCTTAGCCAATCACTATTTAACCCTTTTTTCCAGGAAGGACGGGAAACGGACCAGTGGGTTATCCCGGGAGGCTACGGAGAAACTGGTTTCCTATACCTGGCCCGGCAATATCAAAGAATTGGAAAACGTCATTCAGCGGGCGGCCATCGTTTCCTTGGAAGATGTGATTATTCCGGGAGATTTGATTTTTGTCGTCCCCTCGGAAAAGGAAATCCACAAGATCAACCTGGTTCGCAACGACCAGATCCGGAATTTCCTGCGTCACCCCCTGATCCCCAAGGTCTTTATCTGGTTCAATATTTTTATGGTGGTGGTCATGGCCGGGTTCACCCTCTTTGGCGGCTCCCGTCCGACAGGCCACCCCCTGCAAGATTTCGGCAACAACCCGGGGATGCTGATCACCTGGCTGGTCTGGTTTCCTATCCTGCCCATCTCGGCCTTCCTGCTCGGCCGGGTCTGGTGTACCGTCTGTCCCATTGCCGGTATCGGTGAACTGGTCTCCCGGGTGAAAAAATTTAACCTGCCGGTACCCAAAATTCTAAAGCGGCTGGATTTCTGGGTCGTCGTGATTTCCTTCATGGTCCTTGATTATGCCGAAGAGTTTTTCGGGGTGGCGGATAAACCCTGGGCTACCGGGGTGCTGTTAGTCATCATCATCGGCCTCTCCGTGCTCTTCTGTGTCCTCTTTGAACGGAAAACTTTCTGCCGTTACCTCTGCCCTCTGGCCGGGATGCTGGGGACCTACTCCACCATGAGTATCCTGGAGGTCCGGGGGAATAAAAAGGTCTGCCAGACCCAGTGCGGCCAGCATCTCTGCTACAAGGGGACCGAACAGGCTTCCGGCTGTCCCATGTTTTCCTACCCGGCCTCGATATCCTCCAGCACGGAATGCATGATGTGCCTGAACTGCCTCAAGAGCTGCGATAACCGGGGCGTTCAAATTAACCTCCGCCCACCCTTGCAGGAACTCTGGCGCCAATCCCAGCCCGTCCTCAGTTTATCCCTCTTCGGCGTGATTATGGTGGGGTTAATGGCCCGGCATCAGTTCCCCAAACTCACTTTCTGGCTGAACCTGGAAAGTTCGCTGGGCTGGACCGTATGGGTCACGCACACGGTGGTCTATTCTTTTTTCGCCCTGATGGCCTTCATACCCTTTGCTTTAAGCTCCACCCTTTCGGCCGCGGCCTCCCAGGAAAAAGTGTCGGAAAACATGGCCCATTACGGGATGGCCTTTATTCCCTTGGCCTTAGCCGGACACCTTTCCCATGTGGCCCATGAATTGTTCAGTTCGGGGGTCTATGCCTTCTTAAAATACTTGGGCAAAATCTATAATTCCCTGGCGGCCGGGATTCCCATCGGCAGCCAGGAGCCGACCCTTTCTCCCTTTATTCACCATTCCATCATTACTTTTTTGAAAGTCCTGATGATCACCGGTGGGATGCTGGGCTCCTTGATCGCACTCTTTATGATCGCCCGCAGAATATCGGAAAAGAATATCTTTGCCCGCGCCCTCCCCCATCTGCTGGTCTTGCTCCTTTTCTTTTCCGGCTATGTTTTTATTTTTACCGGGGCTACCGGGGCTGCCCCGGAGCCACCGGGCCCGGCCGCGGCCGGACCGGCCTTTACCGACAAAACGGCCACCGCCTCGGCGTTAGCTCCTGCGGCCGGCCAACCCCTGAAACCAAGCCCCCCGGGCGCCGGATGGCAATTTTCATTGACTATCCCCAACGTTCAAACCGCCACGAACGTCGGTCTGACCACCCCGGCTTCCGATGACTGGCTCCGCTCGGCGCAAATGAATCCCGGCACGGGAAAATACCGGCTGGTCGTCTACGGGCAGGCCCAGGGGGCCCCGGACGGCAAGCAGGTCAGGGCTTACCTGGAAAACGAGCCGGCCCAACCCCAATTTATTTCACCGCTGGATAATCGGGGTTTTTTCAACGGCACTATTCAACTAACGGCGCTTAATCAACGAATGTCCCTGATCCTGGAAGTCCTGGACGTGAATAACCGAGTGTTATCGGCCCACAAAGTGTTATTCTCTTAAAACCCGTAAGGAGCCCGCTCACCCATGTTTAACCCCGGCAACCTCGTTGGAAAAGAAATCGATCAATTTCGCCTGGAGGAGTTTATCGGCCAGGGGGCTATGGGAATGGTCTATAAGGCCAGAGACTCTATTTTAAACCGGGTTGTGGCGCTAAAACTGATTTCCAAACAGGTGGAATTTACCACGCCGGCCATGGCGGAAGCCCGCAAGCGGCTGATTCAGGAGGCCCAGGCCGCCGGCCGCCTTTCCCATCCCAATATCGTGACCATCCATTCCTACGGGGAGACCGACGAATTCCAGTACATCTGCATGGAATACATCACCGGGCGGACCCTGGCCGAAGTCTTGAATGAAGCCAAGGTCCTGGCGGTGGAAGACGCCGTGGCCATCTTTGATCAGATCCTGCAGGCCCTGGAAATGTCCGGCCAGGAACAGATCGTTCACCGAGATATCAAGCCGTCCAATATTATGATCATGGACGACAAACGGGTCAAGGTCATGGATTTCGGGATTGCCAAGATCCCTTCCCTGTCCATCACCACCACCGGGACGGTCCTGGGAACCCCCTATTACATGTCACCCGAGCAGATCTCCGGACAAAGAGTGGATATCCGGTCGGACCTTTTCTCGGTGGGCGCCGTATTATACCAGGTCCTGACCGGGGAGCGCCCCTTCGAAGGGGAAAGCACGGTCACCTTGGCCTATAAAATCGTCCAGGTGGAACCGATCCCCCCGAAGGTATTGAATGTCCACATCCCTCAGGCCATTGAGACCATCGTCAAAAAAGCCCTGACCAAAGACCCGGCACTGCGCTACCAGACCCCTTCGGAAATGCTGAAGGACCTGCGGTCAGCCATGCGTCCCAGTCCACCCCCGACCCCGGCGGTCAGTGATACCACCATTAAGACCAAGGCCGCTCCGTCTCTTGATAGAACCGTGGAATTCAAGGCGGGGGAGAAACCGGTCGTCTTCAAAGAAAAAGCGAGAGCCCCCGAAAAAAAAGAGGCGCCGGTCGAAGAAAAACCCAAAGCACCCCCGGCGCCCCAGGAACCGGCCCCCCAGTCGGCGCCCGCAGCCAAACCGGCGGCTTCTCCCGGCGCCAAAACCGGCAGTCCGGCATCAAAAACCATCGCACTTACCCTGGTCTTGCTCCTGGTCATGGTGGTGGGGATTGTTTTGGTAATCCGTCTGGTAAAGAAAACCTCTCCTGAGGTCCCCTCCGCGCTCCGCAAGCCGGCCGAGACCGGACCGGCCACCCCCGGCGCTTCTTCCGCCGCCCAGACCAAAATCCAGGTGGAACAATTCATTCAGCAAGCCAAAAATGAAACCCAATCCAATCCGGCCAATGCCCAGAAACTGTTGGAGCAGGCGGTCCAACTGGACCCCAAAAACTTTGAGGCCCAATTTCAGATGGCCCGATTATTAACCCTTCGCAAAAATTTCCCGGCCGCCATCGAACATTACCAAGCGGCTTTGCACATCAATAATCAGGTCCCGGAAATTCAATTTAACCTGGGTTTTATTTATTTAAATCAGGGCGATTATGATTTAGCCATCAAGTATTATGAATCCTGTCGAGCCCTTTCCCCGCCCTATCAGGATGAAGTCTTGACCAACCTGGGGATCGCCTTTTTAAAGAAAAATAATCCGGCCCAGGCCCAGACCTATTTCAAACAGGCTATTGGTCTGAACCCCAATAACAGCTTGGCCCGAAGTTACCTGCAGACCAACCCGACCGCCGGCACCACCCCCCCGCCTCCGGTCACGGTTGGGGCCGCCCCCCCCACCGAGTCTAAAACGCAGGCGACTGCCCTGGTCAATCAAGCCAAGGGCCAATTAACCGCCAACCCCGCCAAGGCCCAACAATTATTGGAACAGGCCGCCGCCCTTGACCCGACCAATTATGACGCCCTTTATCAGATAGGCCGGATTCTGACCTTCAAAAAAGACTATTCCGGCGCTGTGCTGCAATATCAAAAGGCCATCAATTTAAATAGCAAAATCCCGGAAATCCATTTTAACCTGGGATATATCTACATGACCCAGGGAAATTTCGATCAGGCGATAAAATACTTCGACTCCTGCCAAGCCCTCTCTCCCTCTTTCCAGGATGAGGTCATGACCAACCTGGGTATCAGCTACTTAAAAAAGAACAATCCTGCCAAGGCTCAATTCTATTTCCGGGAGGCCCTTAAAATCAATCCCAACAACAGCCTGGCCCGAAGCTACCTGCAGAATCTGGGAGGATAACCATGATCCGACTTTTGAAAATAATCCCCTTCCTCTCTTTGGTCCTGTGGTTCGGATGTGCCCAGGTCGGGAAAGAAGTAAAATCTATACAGGAAGGGTTCGTCAAGGGATATGAAGACACCAAAAAGGCCCTCACCCCCGAGGACAGCAAGCCCAAACAATCAGCCAAGGCCGCCGAAGCCCCCGCCAAACCGCCGGAACCGGTGAAGCCCAAAGAGCTCCCGCCGCCGCGGCCTGAACCAGCCCCTACCAAGGACTTGCCGCCGGTCCCGACCTCGGCCAAGACACCGGTCCCTGAAGAATTTATCCTCCATAAAGTCCTGGCCGGTGAAACCCTGGCCACCATTGCCAAGTGGTACAACGGCAAACCCACGGCCTGGAAGGAGATAGCGCCTCATAATCCCGGGGTCCAGCCCTTTAACTTGAAGGCCGGCCAACGGATTAAGGTGCCCAAGTCCCTGGCGGTGGTTCACCAGGAGCAGCCCGATTTTTCAACGGCCACCGGCCCTCCGGCCGAAAAAAAATCCCCGAAGGAATCGGAAACCTCCGGAGGGGCCAAGCCTTCCTCGTCCGAAACGGTATTTGGGCCCAAGTAGCCGGAAGGCACACCACCCTTTTGGGAGAACGCCCATGAACTCGCTTCGACCCATCGCTGTTCTGGCTGCCGGGATTTTTTTTATTTTTCTGACCTCCGGAGCCAAGACCGCCCAGCAGACCATTTCCCTTGAATATAAACCGAATGCCAAAGTGAAGGCTTCGCCGGCAGCCGTTCCCCCGCTAAGGATATTCTTTGGAGAATTTAAGGATGAACGGCCTGATCCGAGGCAAGTCGGAGAAAACACGGAAGACAAGGCCAAACGGGTCGTCATCGCCACCGATGACCCGAAGGCCTCCGGTCATTTAGTCGAAGCGGCCTTGACCAACGAATTCAGAAAAAAGGGGTTCAAACTGGTAGATCAAGCCGGTCAGGCCGATAAGATCGTCAGCGGATCGCTGCTCAAATTCTGGACGGTGGAGACCAGCCGGTATAATACCGAAACCCAGGTCAAGCTGGAAGTCCGGGATCCCTCCGGGCGGGTTACCTTTAGCCGACTGGTAACCGGGACCGGAAAAAATTTCGGGCGGAGCCTGTCGGAAACCAATTATAACGAAAGCTTCAGCGACTCCTTGGTCATGATCATCGAGACGCTCTTATTGGACCAGGATTTTATCAAGGCCC
>Ga0315283_10004259_pt1 | contig 12432 bp, 9 predicted proteins | sample YL17G09_0_MG_FD_204541 | JGI IMG/M metagenome (GOLD analysis project Ga0315283, IMG submission 204541) | Sediment microbial communities from Yellowstone Lake, YNP, Wyoming, USA - YL17G09_0 | ecosystem: Environmental > Aquatic > Freshwater > Lake > Sediment | place: USA: Wyoming | collected...
CCCAACAACAATTCCAACGATAATCCCTACAACCGTAGCTGATGAACCGATTTATTTGTCGATCATCTGGCACCAACATCAGCCGGTATATTACAAGGATCCTGATACAAACGTGTATGAAAAACCGTGGGTGCGAGTTCATGCGGCTAAAGATTATGTGGATATGGCGGCAATGCTTAAAAATTACCCCAACATCCATGTCACTTTCAACCTGACCCCCAGCCTGATTCGCCAATTGGATGATTTTCAGGCAGGCGCGAAAGATTTATATTGGGTCACCGCAGAGGTGCCCGCAGATCAGCTGACGGATGAGCAGAAGCAATTCCTGCTGGATCGCTTCTTCGACACCAACCGTAAGATCATTGCACGGTTCCCACGTTACCAGGAATTATTGGAAAAACGGGATGCAAGCGGCGAATACGCCACTCAAGATTACCTTGACTTACAGGTGCTATTCAACCTGGCATGGACTGACCCCGATTGGCTGGCTCAGGAACCACTGGTCAGCCTGGTCACCAAAGGCTCGAATTTTATCGAATCTGATAAAGCAATCGTATTTTCTGAGCACCTACGATTGATTTCAGAAGTGATTCCCGTCCATCGCGAGATGCAGGATGCTGAACAGATCGAAGTGACCATGACCCCATATGCGCATCCAATCCTGCCGTTGTTGGTAAGCACCGACCTGGCTTTGATCGCCAACCCAACCATGGACCTGCCAAGCAAAGAATTTGCTTATGGGGAAGATGCCGTCGCACAGATCCAATTAGGGGTCCAGCTCTACCAGGACCATTTCGGAAGAGCCCCGCGTGGGATGTGGCCTGCGGAGGGTTCCGTAGCCCAGGAAATCGTTTATATGGTATCAAAAGGGGGCATCCAGTGGATGGCTTCAGACGAAGGTGTATTGGCAGCCAGCCTGGGAATGGATAGTTTCACCCGTGATAGCAAAGAGGTAGTCACTGAACCGGATACCTTATACCGACCATACTATGTGCAAAGTAAGCAGGGCAACCCTGTGGCGATGGTCTTCAGAGATGTGGTGATCTCCGATAAAGTTGGATTTACATACTCCGGGGTAAGTGGAACAGCTGCTGCCAAAGATTTCATCAACCGCATCCACGCCATTCGCGATGCTCTGATCGCCAATGGAAACAGTGGACCACACCTCGTGTCGGTGATCCTGGATGGGGAAAATGCCTGGGAAAATTACGATAACGACGGCAAGGAATTCTTGAACAGCTTGTACACTGGTCTGAGTGAAGATCCGTTGATCCGTACGGTAACTCCGAGCGAATTCCTGGAAATTGCGCCTGACCAACCAAAAATCGATAAGCTGTGGGCAGGATCATGGATCAATCATGATTTCACAACCTGGATTGGAGAAGATGAAGAAAATCGTGCCTGGGATTACCTAACCACAACGCGTGAACTGCTACAGAAATACATTTCTGGCATCCGCCAGACAACACCTGAAGCACTACAACAAGCACAAGATTACATGTATATTGCCGAAGGCTCAGACTGGTTCTGGTGGTTCGGTACAGATCAAAATTCTGGCAACGATGAAGCATTCGATCAGCAGTTCCGTAGCACACTTAAACAAGTCTATATAAGCCTCGGTGAAGCTGCACCAGATTTCCTGGATGTGCCGATCATCCCCCTCAACCCAATTTCCGCGGATATTGCCTCCAGTGGGTTAATTACGGTCACTGTGGATGGGCAGGTGAGTAGCGGTGAATGGGATCAGGCGGGAGTTTATCTTGCATCCGGAGGTGTTATGGCATCTGGTCAGGCATATTTCCAGGATCTGGCATATGGATTTTCTTCTAAGGATCTTTTTCTGAAGGTTACTTCAGCACCTGAATATCAGGCTCCGGCGGGGACAAATAATCTTGAAATATATTTACAGGTACCTGGGAGTGATCCTACCAATAATTTCAGTGACAATGGGACACTGTTGGGGTTTCCTGCCAACCGTCTGGTGGAGGTTCAGTTCCTGGGTGGCAATCTTGCCTCCGCCATTCTATATCCAGCCAATGGGGATGAGTCCTGGGGAGAACCCACGAGTATCGAGAAGGCGGCTCAGAGCGGGAATATCCTTGAGCTGGCGATACCTTTAACTGATCTGGGAAATGCAGAGACAGGTGATCGGATCAGCTTACGTGCCATCCATTCGGAACAGGTCGATATATCTGGAACAGTCACTGTTATGGATACAGATGTTTTACCGGGCAGCGGTCCCGCTGCTTTGATTGTCCCAGATTTGGGCACAACAATCCTGGTGCTGGATATTACCGACCCTGAAAGGGATGATTATGGTCCGGGGACATATTCCTATCCATTGGACACAGTATTCCCGGCGGGTTGTTATGATATCCTCAACTTCCAGGTCGGTTCGGATGCAGAAAATATCGTCTTCAAGTTCACCATGAGGGGCCCGGTGGAAAATTCATGGGGTTCTCCTAATGGGCTCTCAGTCCAGACATTTGATATATATATTGATGCCAATGGGGATGGGCAAGGAGGGGTAAATTTCCTGCCGGGTCGGAACCTGGCTTTGCAGGATGGTTTTGCTTGGGATTACGCCGTTACGGTGGAGGGATGGGACTTCGGAATATATGTTCCGGGAGATGCTGGCCCGGAGAGAATCGCCACGAGTAGTGATTTCCAAATCCTGGCTGATCCTGGTCAACAGCCTGTGACCATCCGTATACCACGCTCAATCCTGGGTGATAATCCTGAGGAGTGGAAGTACGCAGCCATGGTGCTTGGTCAGGAGGGATACCCAAGTGGAGGGGTTATGCGTGTTCGAGATGTCAGTCAGAATGCGGAACAGTGGCGTTTTGGTGGAGGTCCTGCGGATACCAATCACACGCGGGTGATTGACCTGGTATGGTCGGAGGCAGGCGTGCAAGAGAGCTGGCTCAGCGCTTACACACCAAGCCAGACCGCACAGACTGATCTGACACAGACGGACTTCGCCCGAGTGGGGATGCTGGCGAAGGGTCAATAGTATAATTGAATTATCTTCCAACTACATCTTCCCGGGAGGTCAAGATCATCCGGAAAGATTATAGTGATTTGATTTAATCATGCGGAAAAAAGCATCATTATTTCTCCTGATATGTGTACTGCTGTCCATTGTGGTGATCCTTGGATGGTGCAGACGCGCTGCGACACCTGAGTCTCCAACCAACACCAGCATACCTATGGTAACGCAAGGCACAGAACAATCGACGCCTGTCAAAACAGTATCTCAAACTGCTGGACAAGCCACTGAAACAGGTGGTGCACCAACATCGGAGCAACCTTATCCCCTCCCAACATATCAGACTTTTCCAGAAACTGGGATACCCTATCCACAGCCATCCAGCGAGGTCGCGGTTCCGACAATAGAAACAACACTTACCTCACCATACCCTGCGCCTTTGGCCACAAGTACCCAACCTGTGACGCCAATACTCCAGGCCAGTCAAACCCCTACAATTACTTCACCAACCTCTACAACCAGCCTAACGGAGCCCCCGATAGTCTCCCCAACAGCCAGCCCAACAGTAACCAGCACAAGTATCTCAGCATATCCCAGTTCCAGCCCAAACCCTTATGTGGGAGCAACACTGCCATATGTAGGTCCGGTAATTTCATTAACACCTATACCCTACTCTGGTCCGCAGTTTACATCTACGATTCCAACTTACCATACTTCAGCGACTTCCACTCAGCGACCTACTCAAACTCCTAATAAATCGGTAACTGCGAGCGCCCCACAGACTGGGACAATTTTTCCAACCACAACCCCCTTTCAAGGTATAGGAACGCCCCAAACCACACCTACAGAAATGCCACCACGCCCTCCATTATCACCCCCACCTGCGGGCAGCTCAGTGATCATTTGGCATTCTTGGGGTAGTGCAGAAACTACTGCGTTACAATCGATCATCCAATCATTTCAACGTTTATATCCAACTGTAACGTTCAGTTTACAATATATACCCCAGGATGATTTATATAACTCTTATGCTGGTGCAGCATCCATAGGGCAAGGACCAAGCTTGTTGTTGGGTCCATCCAATTGGGGACCAGATCTGTATAATGAAAAATTGATCACCAATCTCGACACCTATGTTCCATCCAACTACCTGGTTAATATTAATCCTGTGGCATTATCGTCCGGAGAATACAAAGACTCACTCATCAGCCTTCCACTCTCTCAACATGGATTGTTAATGTTCCGAAATATCTCACTGATTTCCACACCGCCGACTAGCATGGATGAACTGAAAGCATTATCTCTTGAAGCTACGCATGGCGGTATCGTTGGGTCCTATCTCGAACGCGGGTCATATTTTTCGTCTCCTGCTATCATCGGGCTAGGAGGTCTTTTGATGGATGAGAATGGCTACCCGGCATTCAACGATGAATATGGATTGGAATGGCTGGATCTATTGGGAGCTTATGACGATGCGGGTGCAGTGACTTTCAATACCAATTGGGATCTTGAGAAGTTTAAGCAGGGACGGGTGGGAATAATTATTGATGGGAGCTGGAACACATCGGTGCTTGCTCAATCTATAGGCATTGACAATCTAGCAATTGATCCCTGGCCGACTTATGGCACTGGACATATGTCCGGTTGGGTCGAAACTGATAGCATATTTCTGAATCCTAATACTACCAGCGACAACAGGTTCGCAGCACTTTCATTTATGGGATACCTGCTTGACCCAACTGTACAGATGTACCTGGCTGAGGTAGGTCATATACCTACGGTGACGACCACCCAACCTCGGGATAAGTTCATTACACAGGCGATGGTGGCTTTTTTAAATGGAGTTCCCTATCCGATTACCGTGGATGATAAAGTGCTCAGTATCTACAGGAACGAGCTGGATAATGCGATCAGGGGTGTATTTAGTCATGGGATTGATCCAGAAAGCGCACTACAAACTGCTGAGGATAATATAACAAGGGCATTGAGCGGCATGGAAACGGTGCCATAAGGGTCAATATGAGCGTACCAGATTGGGTCCAAGATGCTATCTTTTATCAGATTTTTCCTGACCGTTTTTATAATGGTGACCCAGGAAATGACCCTCCGAACATTCAACCGTGGGGATCGGTCCCGACAAGTTGGGGATTCCAGGGTGGTGATCTACATGGTATTTTGCAGAAATTTGATTACTTGCTCGATTTAGGAATAAATGCGATTTATTTGAATCCCATCTTCCTGGCAACCTCAACCCATGGTTATAACACCACGGATTATTATCGGATCGATCCTAAGCTGGGTTCATTGGATGATTTCCATGCCCTGGTGGAACACGCCCACCGGAACCAAGTCCGCATAATCCTGGATGGTGTTTTTAATCATTGTGGGAGAGGTTTTTTTGCATTCAATGATATCCTGGAAAACCAGGAGAATTCTCCATACAGGGACTGGTTTCATATAAAGCATTTTCCTGTAAATGCTTATTCAGGGGGTGATGCAGGTGATTACCTTGGGTGGTGGGGGATGAAAAGCCTGCCAAAATTTAATACGAATAATCCTCTGGTAAGGCAATATCTCTTGGAGGTCGCCCGGTATTGGATTGAACAGGGAGCTGATGGCTGGCGGCTGGATGTGCCCAACGAGATCAATGACGATAGCTTTTGGGAAGAGTTCCGGCAAGTGGTAAAGTCTGTCAACCCAGAAGCATATCTCTTGGGTGAGATCTGGTCGGCTGACTCACGCTGGGTGGGGGAGGGTCACTTTGATGGCCTGATGGATTATCCCGTAATGGAGGCTTTAGCGGGGTTATTAGCTTCCAACACCATGAATATCCCTCAATTTGCTGAAAAAGTAGAAGGATTACTATCTTATTACCCGTCGGAGAATGCTTATGCAATGTACCTTCCCGTCGGATCCCATGATACAGAGCGCATCCTGACCAGGATGGGAAATCGTGTAGATAAAACCAAACTGGCATTTCTTTTTCAATTCGCATATCCAGGAGCTCCAGCTATTTATTATGGAGATGAGATTGGGTTAGCTGGTGGTAAGGACCCGGGCTGCAGGGGAGCATTTCCATGGGAGGAAAATAAGTGGAATATTGAAATCTATGAATTTATTAAAACACTGGTGAGGATGCGAAAGCAACACATTGCATTGCGCAGAGGCGAATATATTAAAGTGAAAAATATTTCAAATCCATCGTGTTATGCCTTTGTTCGCAAAACATCAGAGGAGCAGGTCTTAGTGATCATGAATGCCAGTGGAAGTGAACAGAGGATAAATATCAGCATAGATGAAATTGGCTGGGAGGATGGACGAAGGATCAATGACCTTATCCATCCATCAAAACAATATATAGCCACCAACCATATATTAGAAATTCCCATCCCTGCCTGGGATGGTATTTGGTTGGCATAATTTAAGATATACTTGGCTGCACTAAGCGATCAAAAACCAAATGGACACCGAAAACATACCCATCCTGCAGTTGCCATTGTTTGATTATGGGGAATCAATTGCGAATATCGTTGAGCTGTTCCCTGCCGTTTGGCAAGCTTCCGAATGCCTGACCTCTCCAGATCCTTCAACCCGGCAGCGTGGGATAGATGCGCTTTTAGAGCTAGGAGCTCAAAGAGTTTCACCACTTGTCGCTTATTTGGTTGCTACCTGTTTGAGCGATCCGGATATCTACCTACGTAGGCGGGTTACAATTATCGTGGCTGATTTACTCACCCCTGATTTGAATAACAAACAAAACCCTGAAGAGGTGAGGAAGGTCGTTGTCAATTATTTGCATAACATGAATGAAGCTACGGTTTTTGGCCTTCTTGATGTAGCTGTCGCTGACCCACAAGTGGAAAGGTCGATATATCACATTTTCAATACCTGCCCGTATGTCGGGAAGTACTTGGGGGATATCCTTTCTGAATGGAAGAACCCTTTAGCAATCAGGCAAAAAGCAATTTATTTTGTTGGATTGGTTGGATATCTGGAAGCACTACCTGTCTTGGAGCGTCTGTTCAACCGGTTGGAAGCCCGACAAAACGGGCAATTTGCGATGTCATTTGCGCCACTAACGATCAAATCCGATGATGATCTTTTACCATACTTGCGTGTAGCTATGGATCATCTGAGCGCACGATAATCACAGAACGATTTTCTTGTCGATATCAAGCAAATTCCCATAAAAACTTATTAATCCATCCGACAAAGAATTAAGCTTTAATGTTGCAGTGATTTTCGATCTGATTGGTTTAAACAGATAAAGCCCGCTTACAGTTTGGACAAATTGATTCAGAAGTTTTAACCACAAATCCGCAATTCGGGCAAGTGCGGGGTTGAACCTCTCCGAGAGGTGCACCACATGCAATACAATTCGGTCCCCCAACCGGATTTGCAGTCAGACAATATGGGCACGTTATGCGCCGTAATCGTTCAGAAAGCTCTTGGGATGCTCCAGCGGAACGTGCCACCTCATCTATGGCCTGCCAAACTTGCTCATCGATCTGCAGGTTTTGAATATCCTGCGCCAGATCATCCAACCTGCCTAAAAGGTTGAAGGGGCTGCGTAGGGCAGCCAGAGCAGTTGTTCCCAGACTGGCAGCAATACCCAACCAGGCTTGTTGCCCTAATCGGACTGCCACACCATCCTCAATATTTTGGAGGATCACTGATATGGCCGTATCACCTCCAGTCATCGTACCTGGTCGGGAGCCAATTTGAACGATCACGCGTTCATCATCTCCAAATCGCTGAGCGCGTAAATTGCCCCGATTGAAACGGGCAATTAATGCTTCTCCTAAGTCGCTTGGGGTTAGATTCCCATGATAAATGCGTTGTTCCATAGTGATACTCCTGCTTCATCCAAATTTATCCTTCTAGAGTTACAGCACGCCATAGCTTCTATTAATAATACTGGTATAAGATTAGATTATAATCGCCCCACGCAAGAATACCTCATATTTTATAAGTTGATACCGCGTATATTGGAGAATTAATGCGTCACTATAAAGTCTGGTTATTGTTATCAATACTTCTATTGGGTGGGGTTTCCTGGTTAGGGTTAACCTCGACTGTTGGGTTAAATGTTGCTGCCCAACAGCCCACCGTTTCCATCCCAACCGTAACGAGCAGCCCATTCGGGACAATGGCAACCGTGAATCAGGATCAAGAACAAATAAATGTAAGGGCGGGTCCCAGTCAAGATTATTCAATTGTGGGTGTGTTGCAACAAGGCGAAAGGGTGCCTGCATTGGGTCGTTCGGTAGGTGGAGATTGGGTGCAAATTGCTTATCCAACAGTGGATGGGGGAGTTGCATGGGTGTATACATATCTGATTACAATTTCTGGAGGTGAACTTCCAATCATTGTCCCACCGCCCACGCCAACCCCACGCGTAACCCCCACGATCGATCCCTCCCTGGCAGCCCAATTCATCATTGTGGTTGGACCTACCCGCTTACCAACCTTCACCCAACCACCCCCAATATCCATCCCAACGTATGTTGCATCGACAGGGAATAGTGTTCCCGGGGGGGTACCAATGGGATTTATCATCATTGGGCTAGCAGTGGTTGGCTTATTCGGTCTGGTGATCTCGGTTTTTCGTGGTCGATAAAAAAAAGGTCATGAAAGAAAACTTCATGACCTTTCTGTTTTGAGATAAATTATCCGGCTACCCACAACCAGCACAGCTATTCGCTGAGTCCCCATCGGTAGAATTAAAACTTTGACCGCAACCACAAGTTGATTCTGCATTTGGGTTAATGACCTTGAACCCATTAGCGGTAAGACCTTCCACATAATCAACTGAAGCACCCTGCAGATATTTTATCGACACTTCATCTACAATCAACTTTATCCCATCCGTTTCAGTGACAAGATCTTCCGCGCGGATATTACTCTCAAGCGCCAGACCATACTGATAACCAGAGCAACCACCTCCGGAGATAAACAAACGCAGTCCATATCCCTGTAAATTCTTTGAGGTTATAACATCGCGGACTGCATCTGCAGCCGGTTGCGTCAGGGTAACTGATTGGGTGATGGTTTCTTCAGGTAGTGTCATTTTAATCTCCGGATTCAAGGTTTCAGTAGTGAATGAATGATTTTATCAGGTAAGAATTTTACGTCAATAGTATTTAAGTTAATATTCTGTGAGTGAGTTTGTTTGTAATGGATGAGGAGTCAATATTGCATACAAAGCAGGATACTTAGTTCTCATGACATTCCAGGAATTTTCCTTAATCAACCTGATAATCTTTCATTGGATGGATGTAAAGATGGGATTAGGTAAAACCATTATTCGATGGGATTATCTACCAGGCTGGAAAAATCCAAGAATGTTTAACCATACTATAATTGGGATATTGTATTGCACTTCCATTGGAGGTCGATATGCCATTTCCTCGCTACCCTCGTCCAGAAATATTAAAGTCATTGGCTGATGCTGAACTTGTCCCTTTTTGGCTGGATGATCCACAACGGCCACAACCAACTTCTGCACTGACCCAAACAATCTCTGCGGACCTGGTAGTCATCGGAGCGGGTTTCACGGGGTTGTGGACTGCTAATCTTGCAAAGGAAGCTGATTCTTCTCTGGATGTAGTGTTATTGGAAGCCGAAGAGGTGGCAAGTGGAGCGAGTGGTCGTAATGGAGGATTTGTTGCGGCTTCATTGACCCATGGCTTTGAGAATGGTCGAAAGCATTGGCCTAAAGAGCTGGCTAGCCTCACAGCAATGGGTCAGGCTAACCTGGATGCAATTGAGACAACGGTGAAGCGACTGGGGATCGAATGCGACTTCCTGCGGTCCGGTGAACTTCTGGTTGCAGTAGAACCTTACCAGGTGGATGAGCTAAGCCACGAAGTTGAACAAGCAGCTGCCTTTGGGGAGAAATTTGTGTGGCTAGATCAAAGCCAGACCAGGTCCATGGTTAACTCTCCACTCTACCTCGCTGGACAATACAACCAACAGGGGGTTGCCATGGTTAATCCGGCTCAATTAGCGTGGGGACTGCAAAGCGCTTGCTTGAAGTTGGGGGTCAGGTTATACGAACGCACACCAGTGCGATCTATAGAAGAAGAAGATAAAGAAATCAGAGTGAATACTGCATATGGCTGTATTCATACAAAAAGGGTCGCCATCGCAACGAATGCTTTTCCACCGCTTATCAAACAGCTCACGCGATATATCGTACCAGTTTATGATTACGTGCTCGTCACTGAGCCATTATCTTCCGGTCAACGCGCTTCGATAGGCTGGCAGGGTCGCCAGGGGTTAAGCGATACCGGTAGCCAGTTCCATTATTACCGCACAACCCTGGAAGGACGCATCCTGTGGGGTGGATATGATGCTGTGTATTACCGGAACAATGGCATCGGAAAACACCTTGAAGTTAACTATGAGGTCTTCGGTCGCCTGGCAGAACACTTTTTCCTGAACTTTCCCCAACTCGAAGGATTAGGATTCACCCATGCATGGGGGGGTGCGATCGACACCTGCTCACGTTTCAGTCAGTTTTGGGGAACTACGCATGCTGGGCGTACCGCATATGTGGTAGGTTTCACTGGACTTGGAGTAGGTTCCTCCCGCTTTGGCGCTCTGGTGATGCTTGACCTACTCAATGGAAAGAAAACGGAGCGAACCGAATTGGAGATGGTGCGGAACAAACCGTTTCCCTTCCCACCGGAACCTTTCCGTTCAGCAGTGATTAACCTAACCAGGCAGGCGATGGATAAAGCAGACCGAAACCAGGGCCGCAGGAATTTGTGGCTAAAGATGTTGGATAGCTTTGGGCTTGGTTTTGATTCCTGAGTCTCGTTTTGTATCCTGGGTTATTCTTCCTGCCAACCTGAGACTAAATCTAGGCTATTCTTTTCTTCTTGTGTCAAGCGCAGCCCAACTGCACCGAGGTTATCAGAAAGTTGATCCAGTCTACGCGGACCAATAATTGGACTGGTGATCACAGGATCGCTGAGCAGCCAGGCTAATGAAACCTGTGAGATTGTTTTACCCAATTGGAGTGCCAATTCCTCGATAGAATCATGGATGGCCCAGCTTTTATCATTGAAGTAGCGCCGCTTAACCCCACCGAGGCGAACGGATTCAGGCTCTGCCTGGTTTCGCTCATATTTGTTGGATAAAAATCCTGCGGCCAGGGGGGAATATGGGATGACCCCTATTGTATAAGAACGGCATACATCAGCCAGCTCACGCTCAAATTCTGCCCGGTGCACCAGGTTGTAGTGCGGTTGGAGAGAATCAAAACGCGCAATGTTATTTTGCTTTGAGGTCCAAAGTGCTTCCATAAGACGCCAAGCCGGGTAATTTGAGCAACCAACATAGCGTACCTTTCCCTGGCGCACAAGATCATCCAACGCCTGGAGGGTCTCTTCGATGGGTGTTTTATCATCATAATAATGAGTCTGGTAAAGGTCAATATAGTCAACCTGCAGGCGGCTGAGTGAGGCATCTACTGCATCCATAATATGCTTACGTGAAAGACCCTCGTCATTTGGACCAGCCCCCATTTTGCCACGCACTTTGGTTGCCAGCACCAACTGATCCCGCGGAATGGTTGCTTGCTTGATCCATTTTCCGATGATGGTCTCTGCAACCCCACCTGGGTTGCCTTCCACCCAACGAGAATAAACATCTGCGGTGTCGATGAAGTTTATGCCGGCTGCATAGGCAGCGCTCAAGATATCAAATGAAAGTGTTTCATCCGCAGTCCAACCGAACTGCATCGTACCGAGGCATATTTCTGAGACTTTTAGGCCTGTTCGACCCAGTGACCGATATTCCATATACTGCTCCCATTATATAGATTATTCAAGGCATCTAACCATTATTTGCCTGGTAACACAAGAATACCTTTTTGAAGTGCTAATAATACACCCAATTGAAGCGAACCGTCGATAATATTTCCATTAAGGATTTATCCCTAGGACCTCAGCCAAGGGTTTATGGGCCGTCTCGAGTACCTCACCCAGCTCAAGGTGTTGGCTGGTTTGCACCAGGCCAGTGGCAAAAAACAAGCTGGTGGCAGCCTGTAAGACCCCCGGGAACTGATTGTAGTAACCAAGCTGCTCTATATGGCGGGGAAAATAGCCTGTCTCCTCCTCGAAATCACGACGAGCACCTTGAATTGGATCCTCACCAAGCTCGAGATGACCGATTTTGGGCTTTAGCCCGCCGCATGCCACGCCGCTTTAGTGGCAGTGGTTAGGCGCTTTAGCGCTATCGATGATATTATTCAACCAATGTGGGACTTAGGTCTGCACAGTCGCCACTTCGGTGGCTGCACTTTAACAGTAGATCGTGTTGCTGGTTCCAGTCCCGAAATCTCGGACTGGGTAAAACACTTTGAGTGTTCTAGCATAGGTGCAAAATAATTGGGTGGGACGCACCCATTAGGAGCTAACGTAGTGGTACTAAAC
>Ga0315283_10004260_pt1 | contig 12432 bp, 13 predicted proteins | sample YL17G09_0_MG_FD_204541 | JGI IMG/M metagenome (GOLD analysis project Ga0315283, IMG submission 204541) | Sediment microbial communities from Yellowstone Lake, YNP, Wyoming, USA - YL17G09_0 | ecosystem: Environmental > Aquatic > Freshwater > Lake > Sediment | place: USA: Wyoming | collected...
CTGTAATTGTTATATCCTCATCAAACAAAGCAGCAATAGGAGAGAACATACGGATTGCCAGACCTGACTCACCGCAATTAAGCTTTTTCTCTTTTATCTCTGCCGAACCTGTGATTCTCATCCTGTTCACTTCCGGCTCTACCCTGGCTCCAAGACTCACAGCAATGCCCATTGCTGCAAGTGAATCATCACAATATGAGGGATTAAGAATGACACTTTCCCCATCGGCCAGTGTTGCTGCAGCAATTGCCCTTTGCGACATGCTTTTTGAAGGCGGAGCCTTTACCTGACCGCTGACAAATGAGGGATCTATTGATCTTTCCATGTTTTAAAAATTCTTATTTTTTCGCATTTACGTGGTTAGCAATACCATTATTCATGACCTTCATCTGGTGATTTATTGATTCCTGATGAATAGCCTTGAATATAATATCGATCACCTCCCTGCTTAGACCTTTTGCCTGACCATTTATCATTACTTTTTTAATTATCTCATCCCATCGTGTCGTTTGCAGTATAGTGATATTATTTTCCTTTTTATAGCGGCCTATTGTTTCAGCAACCTTCATCCGTTTTTCAAGTATATCGATAAGGGTGTCGTCAAAAACATCTATCTGCTCTCTTAATTCCCCCAGTATGTCGAGTAGTTTTGGATCAGATGCTACCGGACTTCTGAGTACAAGCCTGCTCAGCAGCTCTTTCAGATCGTTCGGTGTCAGTTGCTGGGCTGCATCGCTCAGAGCTTTATCAGGATCAATATGCGATTCAAGCATAAGGCCGTCAAAATTAAGATCCATGGCCTTTTGTGAAATTTCATAAAGGTACTCTCTTGATCCTGAAATATGACTTGGATCGCAGATAATTGGAAGGTCAGGGATCCTGCGACGAAGTTCTATAGGAAGCTGCCAGTTAGGCTGATTCCTGTATACAGTCTTCTCATAGGTTGAAAAACCACGGTGTATAGCTCCAAGCCGCGTTATTCCTGCCCTTGCTATTCTTTCTATCGCTCCGATCCAAAGTTCAAGGTCAGGATTGATGGGGTTTTTAACAAGTACCATTACATCAACACCGTTTAGAGCATCAGAGATCTCCTGTACTGTGAAAGGATTAACAGATGTTCTTGCACCTATCCAGAGCATATCTATCCCATATTTCAAAGCTTCATAGACATGTTTTTCATTTGCCACTTCGGTTCCAACCATAAGCCCGGTTTCCTGCTTTACTCTCCGCAGCCATTTAAGTCCTTCAGTACCAACACCTTCAAATGTATTGGGGCGGGTTCTTGGTTTCCAGATGCCTGCACGGAATACACATACCTCTTTTATCTGTGCCAACTGGACAGCAGTTGCCATTACCTGCTCCTCAGTTTCAGCACTGCACGGACCGGAGATGAGAAAAGGCCTTGCCTTATAGCCTCTCCATTCTTTTGCCATGTGTGTCTTCAATTCCAATACCATAAATATAATTTTAATTTAAAATCTTTCGTATTTTATTTGCCTCTTCCATGAGAGCTTTCAGACCTTCTTTGTCCTTCTCCGCTATCATTTTTCTGAACAGGTTCATTTTTTCTATATAATTGTCCATCACCTCGATAATAAACCTGGAATTCTCAAGAAAGATTGGTGCCCAGGTATCACCATTACTTTTGGCAAGACGAACAGTACTTTCAAAACCTCCTCCAGCCAGGGTAAGAATATTCTGTTCTCCCCGTTCCTTGTCGAGGACACTTAGCGCCAGGGAGAAAGATGTGATATGCGAAATATGTGATACATATGCAACATGAATATCATGATCGCTTGAAGTCATAAACACTTTTCTCATATTCAGGATTTCGAGCATTTTTTCGACCAGCCCGAGAGCATCCTTATCACTCATTTCCGGATCGCAAATTATGGCGGTTTTATAATCGAATAACCTGCCAATAGCTGCCAGAGGACCCGAAAATTCGGTTCCGGCCATTGGATGCATGGCAACATACCGGCCACGTCCGGGATGATTTTCCGACGCCTTTGCGATACTGCCTTTCGTGGATCCCATATCTGTAACAACTTTTCCAGTTCCGGAAATTCTGTCCAGTATCCGCGGCAGCATTTCGCAGTTGGTATCAACAGGTGTGCTTAATATTATCAGATCGCTCCTGTCGACTGCATTTTCAAGAGTATCGGTTTCATCAACTATTCCGCAAAGCTGGGCAATATTCCTGTGCTGAAGATTTGAATCGACTCCTATTATCTTTTCTGCGAATCCCCGTTTCCGGAGATCAATCATTAGTGAGCCTCCTATAAGTCCGATACCTACTACTGCTATTGTCATTGAAGTGATTAGTGATTAGTGATTAGTGATTAGTGATTGGTAATCTGATTTAATTCCCCCTTTGAAGAGCCTGCCCCGCTTCGGCGGGGAGGGGCAGGGGGATCTATTTCATAATTCATAGATCCAAATTTGCTATTCTTTCCCTTGCTTCTTTCAGTCTATTATTGTCGGCACACAAAGAGATGCGTATATACCTGTCACCGTTACTTCCGAATATAAAACCAGGAGTAAGAAATACGTTCGCTTTTAAAAGTATCTCCTCGACAAAAGCCTCACAACTTTCAACCGCATCCGGTATATGCCCCCATACAAAAAGGCCAACCTGATCATGGCTGAATTTACAATTCAGCAGATCCATAATTGACTCTGCAGTGTTACGTCGTTCTTTATATTTATTATTTACTGTTTCATACCATGATTCGGGATTTCCAAGTGCTTCAACAGCTGCCAGCTGGAGAGGCAGGAACATCCCGGAATCCATATTGCTTTTAACCTTCAGAATTGTCTTTATGTAATCGCTGCTGCCTGCTGCCATTCCAATTCTCCAGCCTGCCATATTGTGTGACTTACTCATTGAATTAAGCTCAAGAGCCGTTTCCATGGCCCCCTCAACTGACAGAAGACTAAGATATTCTTTATTCAGGATAAAACTATATGGATTGTCATTACAGAGAAGGATATTGTGTTCAGCAGAAAATGAAACGAGTTCATTGAAAAGGCCGGGAGTTCCTTTTGTCCCTGTGGGCATATGCGGGTAGTTTATCCACATTATCTTCACTCTGCTCAGATCACTTTTCCTGAGTGCCTGAAGATCGGGAAACCATCCGTTCTCCTCATTAAGATCATAATATCTGATGGTGCCACCTATAAGATTCGTTACTGACGAATATGTGGGGTAGCCGGGGTTGGGGATCAGTACTTCATCACCCGTATTCAGGAACGCCAGACTGATATGCATAATCCCCTCCTTGGATCCCATCAGCGGAAGAATCTCCTTTTCGGGATCAAGCCTGACTTTAAAGTATTTAAGATACCAGTCGGAGAATGCTTTCCGCAAAGCAGGAATGCCTATATAGCTCTGATAGCCATGGACGTCCGGCTTACAAGCTTCATCTGAAAGACGTTTTACTGTATTTTCCGATGGCGGCTGATCAGGGCTTCCTATCCCAAGGTTAATTATATCAGCGCCGGAACTACGCATCTGGTCTATTTGTCTGAGTTTGCGTGAGAAATAATATTCCTCCACGTTGCTGGTCCGGTCAGCTGGCTTAACTTTCATAAAGCATTTCTCCTTTGTTATAAACTCCAAGCACCTCTAAATTGCTTGTATATTTCTCAAGAATCTTCTCAATAATGTTGATGTCGGAATTTGACGGAAGTTCGAGATCGAGATAAAACATATACTCCCATCCGCCATTCAGCCTGGGAACTGACTGGATTTTTGAAAGGTTTATATCCATTTCCGCTAGCTTTACAAGAACTGCGGCAAGTGAACCGGGCTGATGACCGGTAGCAAAGCATATTGAAACTTTATTACCGTCTTTGTTGCCCTTATCCTCACTTCCTATTACAAGAAATCTCGTATAGTTTTTCTCATAGGTTTCAATACCTTCGGCGAGAATTTCTAGTCTGTATATTTCAGCCGCATTCAAAGAGGCAATTGCTGCGATTTTTTTCAACCGGTGTTCAGAGATCAGTTTTGCACTGCCCGCAGTATCGTCCGATTCAACAAGTGTTATACCCGGATACTGGTTCAGAAATGTCATGCATTGTGCCAGGGCTATGGGATGTGAGCGGATCTGTTTAATATCATGAATCGTTTGACCCGGCAGTGCCATCAGGTTCTGTCTTATCCTCAGATTATGTTCCCCAAGCATTTTGAGCCCCGATTCCCTTATTAGTGTATAGTTGTACAATATACTCCCGGAACGGGCATTCTCAATCGCCATCATTGCCATATCTGCTTTCCCCTCTTTCACGGAGTTCAGTGTCATGTCGAATGTGGAACATGGAACTATTTCTACCTCATCATAACAGAAAAACTGTCGTGCCGCAACTTCGTGAAAGCATCCTATTTCTCCTTGTACTGCAATCTTCATCTCTCGAGTTTTTTAAAAACAGAAGGGTCCCTTTTTCCGGGACCCTTGCTTTATTTATAATTTCTTATATGTATACAAAAATCCCTTTACTTCTTTTTAAAATAAAAAAAGAAAAAGAAATAGGAGAAGAAATTATTGTATACAGTATTCATTGTTTCAGTTAAATGGCTTACAAAATTAATGCAAATATTAAAATTAGCAAAGAAAAACTCAAAATTATTGCTGTTCCCTGAATTATTTCAATTGTTAACTCTGTGTCTCTCTGTGTCTTCTCTGTGGATCTCAGTGTAACATAAAGAATCATAATGACTTACACTGAGGAACACAAAGGAATATTTTTTTCAATTCAGATTAATGCCTTGATTTTAACACTGCTTCAATATCCGAAAAAGTAATATTTTTTGATCTGAGAAGAATAAGAAGGTGATAAAGCAGATCAGCTGCTTCGTTCCTGAACAGGTCAGGGTTATCATCTTTTGCTTCAATAATCAGTTCTATAGCCTCTTCGCCGACTTTCTGCGCGACCTTATTTATCCCCTTTTTGTAAATCTTATTTGTATAAGAATCCTGAATGTCACCGTCAATTCTTTGATTGACAATATGTTCCAATTTATAAATAAATCCTTTGGATGCTTCTGCTCCAAAGCATGATTTTGAACCTGTATGACATACAGGTCCTGCAGGGTCAACCTTAATAAGGAGGGCATCGTTGTCACAGTCAGTTGTTATTTCTTTAACAAACAGGAAATTACCTGAAGTTTCTCCCTTTGTCCATAAACGGTTCTTACTCCGGCTGAAGAATGTGACTTTGCCTTCCTCAGTTGTTTTCTTCAACGCTTCTTCATTCATATAACCTGCCATAAGAACCTGAAGGGTATAGAAGTCCTGAATGATAACAGGAACAAGGCCATTACTTTTATTAAAATCGACTGATAACATATTATTAATTTTTTAACTCAGTGTGATTCTGTATTTCTCTGAGGAACTTTGTGTAACAATTGATCTTTGAAGAACTTACACGGAGGACCATAGAGGATTCACAGAGGTAAATCATAATCTTACATTAATTCCTTTATCCGCCAGGTACCTCTTCAGTTCAGGGATTGAGATCTCACCAAAATGAAAAATACTGGCTGCCAGAGCGGCGCTGCATGGTGTTTTTGTAAATACCTCCCTGAAATGCTCGTTTGTTCCCGCACCTCCTGATGCAATAACAGGAATATTCAGACTCTTGCTGATTTCCCTGGTAATTCCAACAGAGAATCCTGATTTTGTACCATCGGCATTCATTGATGTGAGAAGAATCTCTCCTGCACCAAGTTTTTCTGCCTGCAAAGCCCAGTCTACGACCTTAGTCTGAGTCGGGGTCCGGCCGCCATCGATATACACTATCCACTCATTATTTACAAATTGAGCATCTATGGCAACCACAACACACTGACTACCATATTCTTTAGCAATCACTGATATAATCCTGGGGTTCCTGAATGCTGATGTGTTGATGCTTATCTTATCTGCACCGGCCGAAATAAGTGCCCCCGCATCATCGATAGTTTCAATCCCTCCGCCCACAGTAAAGGGAATATTAATCTCTTCTGCAATCCTGACAACAAGGTCAACAAAGGTTTTACGCTTCTCTATTGTTGCAGTAATATCCAGAAATACTAATTCGTCGGCCCGTTGTCGGACATATCTTTTTGCAAGCTCAACAGGATCTCCTGCATCGCGGATATCAACAAAATTAATCCCTTTTACAGTCCTGCCATCTTTAATGTCCAGACATGGTATAATTCTTTTTTTTAGCATAGCCGGCTGATTTCTTTTAAATCCAGAATTCCTTCATAAATTGCCTTTCCTATAATGGCTCCTTCGCATCCTATCCGGGAGAGGACCTCAATATCTTTAACGGACGAAATACCTCCGCTTGCAATAAGATTCAGACCTGGAATCTCAAGAACCTCTTTATAGAGTTCTATAGATGGACCCTCGAGCATTCCGTCTTTCTCAACATCTGTGCAGATTGTGTATTTGATGCCTTCTGCCCTGTAATCGGTAATGAATTTAATGATATCAGAATCTGAACTTTCAACCCATCCCTCAGTCATAATCCTGTGATTCACAGAATCGGCTCCAAGTATGATCTTATCTGATCCCCATATTTTAAGCCATTGAAGCACAACAGGCTGGTTTGTTAATGAGATGCTTCCGCATGTTACCTGCCTGGCACCACTTCCGAAGGCAATATTCATATCCTCTTCAGATCTGATTCCTCCTCCGAAGTCAATTTCAAGAGATGTCCCCGAAGAGATTTTTTCAAGAATCCTGTGGTTGATTATTCTTTTATTTAGTGCTCCGTCAAGATCGACCAGATGAAGATACCTGATTCCATGATCCTCAATCTGCTTTGCTACCTCAAGAGGGCTTTCATTGTAGATTTTTTTTGTTGAGAAATTCCCTCTGCTAAGTCTGACGCACTTTCCATCAATAATATCTATTGCAATAATTATTCTCATATCTCAAGGAAGTTCTTCAGGATTCTTATGCCTGTATCAGCTGATTTCTCAGGATGAAACTGGACGGCATAAAAGTTGTCTTTGTGCATTGCTGCGCTGAATGGTAAAACATAATCACAAATAGCAGAAGTATAGTCGGTAATTTCGGCATAGTAACTGTGAACATAATATACATCTTCATCAGCTTTGACTCCTTTGAACAGGGACCCTTTTAGCGCGGAGAAATTATTCCATCCCATATGCGGCACTTTATCAAAGGGAGGGAATTTTTTCACCACGGTATCAAAAATCCCAAGGCATTTTACACAACCTTCATAGGAGTAACTGCACATGAGCTGTAACCCAAGACAAATTCCAAGTACGGGCTGACTGAGAGAAAGGATCAACTGGTCAAGTTTTTTTTCTTTGAGAAACTTCATAGCACTGCTGGCTTCTCCCACTCCGGGAATAATTACCTTCTCCGCTTTGATGAGATCTTCTGCATTGTCGGTTACCCTGCAATCATAGCCAAGAGAGGTTATGGCATTTTTTACCGACTGGATATTCCCTGCATTGTATTTTAATATTGCAATCATAATGTTCCTTTTGTAGATGGGAGGATGAAATCTTCGGTCTTCTTAATTGCCATCTTCAAAGCTCTTGCAAATGCTTTGAATACGGCTTCTATTTTATGATGGTCGTTCTCTCCCTCTGCTTTAATGTTAAGATTGCATTTTGCATTATCGCTGAACGATTTAAAAAAATGAAAAAACATTTCCGAAGGGATTCCGCCAACCATTTTATTGTCAAATCTGACATCCCATACAAGCCATGGACGGCCGCTGAGATCAATTGCCACCTGGGCAAGGGAGTCATCCATAGGTAAAAAGAATCCGTACCGTTCTGTTCCCTTTTTGCTGCCAAGAGCTTTCAGTAAGCTTTCACCCAGAGCGATTGCTGTATCCTCAATTGTATGATGCTGATCCACCTGCAGATCTCCCTCAGCCTCAATCATAAGATCGATACCGCCGTGTTTAACTGTCTGTTCGAGCATATGATCGAAGAAACCAATACCAGTTCTGATATTGCATTTACCGGATCCGTCAAGATTTACCTCAACTATAACCGAAGTCTCCCTGGTAATTCGTTTTATAATTGCCTTTCTTGGTTTTGAAGTAAGATAATTATAAATGTCATTCCATTCCAGAGTATTCAGAACTGCATCCGGATGTGGTTTATCCTTAATATAGATAGCATTACAGCCAAGATTCATGGCCAGCTGCAAATCAGTTAACCTGTCACCAATTACGTAGGAAGACTCAAGATCAATTCCCTGTGCAATATATTTCGTCAGCATTGCAGTACCGGGTTTTCTTGTCGGGGCATTCTCTTCCGGAAATGTCCTGTCGATAAAAATTTCTGCAAACTCAATCCCTTCACCCTCAAGAATCTGAAGCATTTTATTATGCGTGGGCCAGAATATCTCTTCAGGAAAAGCTTTTGTGCCCAAACCATCCTGATTGGTTACCATAACCAGTTCATAATCAGTTTCTTTTGCTATCCTTGAAAGAGCCGAGATTACACCCGGAAGAAACTGGAAATCTTCCAGGCAATCAACCTGTTCGTCGGCAGGTTCCTGAATAATGGTTCCATCCCTGTCTATAAAAAGCACCTTCTTCATAACTTTATACTGCTTAAGGCTGTAATGAGCTTGTTGTTTTCACTTTTTGTTCCAACAGTAATCCTAATACAACCTGGTATTATCTTGTTCCTGTTTCTTGTAATAATCTTATTCTCAATCAGCCCGGAATATATCAGATCAGCATCCTTTGTCTTAACCAGGAGAAAATTTGAATCAGATGGAAAGACCTTCTCAATTATACTCATTTTTTTAAGAATGGATGCAAGCCTCTCTCTTTCAGTTTTTATAATCCCGACCCTCTTTTTTAACAGTTCAATATGTGTAAGACAAATCAGAGCTGCTTTCTGATTTATAGCACTTATATTATAAGGTGGCTTCATCTTATTGAAATAGTGAACAACCTTACTATCCATAAATGCCATCCCGATTCTGGCAGCTGCCAGTCCCATTGCTTTGCTGAATGTCTGCATAACGATAAGGTTATTGTAGCGGCCGGTAAGGGCCTTGATTGACTGATGCTGCGGTTCAGCAAAATCAATATATGCTTCATCGATCACTACGCAACCATTGAATTTTTTAATAATTGTCTCTACTATAGTGCTATTCATGGCATTGCCGGTCGGATTATTAGGAGAGCAGATAAAGACAAGTTTAAGGTTTGGTGCTTCCAGAAACGGTAAAAGTCTATCAATTTCAATTTGAAAATCATCTGAAAGTGGTACTTTAATCAGTTCAACATCATTTATTGCAGCAGATACCTCGTACATGCCGTAGGTCGGGAAAAAGGTCAGTGCCTTATCTGCTCCCGGATTGCAGAAGATCCTGAAGCAGAGATCAATAATTTCATCACTTCCGTTTCCAAGGAAAATATTTTCTTCAGGGATTTCTTTAATCCTGCTTATTGCCGATTTCAGTTCCCGCTGGTAAGGATCAGGGTATCTGTTAAGGTTTCCGTAAGGATTCTCGTTTGCATCCATGAAGATCCCATCCTTTCCCGTGAACTCATCTCTTGCACAGGAGTAGGGAATAAGTGACCTTACTGTATTTCTTACAAATTTGTCTATATCAGCCATTATTCATAGATTTTAATCGGATGGTGACTGCATTTTTATGGCCTTGTAACAGTTCAGCTTCAGCCATCTGTTCAATAACTGGTCCAAGATTTCTAAGACCTTCAGGCGAAACCTCCTGGAAGGTTATTCTTTTAATAAAACTTTCTGTCGAAACGCCACTGAAATTCCTGGCATATCCATAGGTTGGAAGTGTATGGTTTGTCCCCGATGCGTAATCACCTGCACTTTCGCAGCTGTATTTTCCCAGAAATACCGACCCGGCATTTGTGACCTTCTCAGCCAGAACCATTGGATAAGATGTTGAGATTATCAGATGCTCAGGGGCGTAGAGATTACTGAGTTCAATACATTCATCAAGCGAGTTTAACAGTATTAAGGAACTGTTTTCAAGTGACTTCGCAGCAATCTTCTCCCTCGGTAACAGTTTGATCTGACTCTTCACTTCTCCCTTTACACTTTTTATTACATCAGAGGAGTCAGTCAGAAGGATTACCTGGCTGTCAGTTCCATGTTCGGCCTGTGATAGGAGATCAGATGCTATGAAGGAGGGGTCAGCATTACTATCTGCAATAACCATCACTTCACTTGGTCCTGCAGGTATATCAATCGGAATCCCGTCGAGCTGAACCATCTCTTTAGCTCTTGTAACATACTGGTTTCCGGGACCAAATATTTTGTCGACCTTAGGGATACTCTCGGTACCATATGCCATGGCGGCTATAGCCTGTGCACCGCCAACAGTAAAAATATCAGTTACGCCAGCCGAAAATGCAGCATAGAGTATAAGCGGATTCACACTGCCATCTGTACCAGGCGGAGTGCAAAGGATAATTCGTCTGCAACCGACAATTTTAGCAGGAATGGCAAGCATTAAAACTGTTGAAAACAAAGGGGCTGTTCCACCCGGAACATAAATTCCTGCTTTTTCAATAGGAATGCTTTTTCGCCAGCATTTGACTCCCTTCGTCGTTTCGACAGGCAGTTCATCTATCAGCTGAGCCCTGTGAAATTTATCAATATTTTCTGCTGCAATTCCAATTGATTTCTTAAGGGTTTCAGATATTTTTTCTGCTGATGCTGCTATACAGGAAGCCGGGACTTTTAAATTTCCCGGCTTTATACCGTCAAATTCCCCTGTAAGTTCAATCAGAGCTTTGTCGCCTTCATTCCTTACTCTTTTAATGATCGCTCCAACAACTTCATCCAGCCCTGACCTGTCAAGCAATGGCCTTTTACATAGTGATTCCCATTCATCTTTCTGCGGATAAAGAACAGTTTTCATTAATACATAGTTTATATTATATAAATATTATTGTGGTATCATAATAATATCATAACGATATCATTATAATATCATCTTCTCGATCGGTATTACGAGTATTCCTTCGGCACCAGCATTTTTTAGCTGGTCGATTCTATCCCAGAATTCATCTTCCTTTACCACGGAATGAATACTGCACCATCCTTTCTCTTCCAGAGGAAGAATGGTCGGGCTTTTCATCCCGGGAAGGATTTTACATATTTTATGCAAAGAATCCAGAGGTGCATTAAGAAGGATATATTTATTCTCATTGGCATTTTTTACTGCTCTGATTCTGAAGAGGAGTTTATTAAGAATATTCTGCTTATGCGGATCAAGATTTTTATTTGAAATTATAACTGCCTGGCTTTTAAGAATGGTTACCACCTCCCGTAATCCGTTTGTTAAAAGTGTGCTGCCTGAGCTTACAATATCACAAACAGCATCTGCAAGTCCGATCCCGGGAGCAATTTCCACACTCCCGCTTATCTCTTCAATTTCTGCTTTCAGGTTATTTTCAGTTAAATAATCATTAAGAAGTCTTGGATAACTTGTGGCTATTTTCTTATTCAGAAAGAATTCAGGTCCTGTGAAAGATTCCTCTTTTGGTATTGCGAGGCTCAGTCTGCAGTGAGCGAAGCCCAGCTGTTCCAGGACTATGACATCCTTTTTCTTTTCAAAAACAATATTCTCGCCAAGGATTCCGATATCAGCCACCTGTTGTTCGACATACTGGGGAATATCATCATCCCTCAGGAACAGGATCTCAACAGGAAAATTTTCAGCGCTGGTCTTAAGGACATCCACTCCATTTGAAAATTTTATCCCGCACTCTTCAAGTAATTTATGGGAGTTTTCGCTTAAACGGCCTTTCTTCTGGATTGCAATTTTCAGTTTGCTCATTTCTTAATTTTTTATTCTGAGCAAACCTGGTGGGAACAAAAAACCCGTCGGATCTGCTCAGACGGGTTTATGATATTTTTGAATTACAGCATATCATTTTCAGTACGCCTGAGATCAGGAATGAAAATGATGATGATGTGATTGAACCGGATACATATTTTATAAATCTGAATGCAAAGATAGAATTTTTTGAATAACTTTTTCAATTTCAGTATAAATTCCACTCAAACTCGCTCGGCCACCAGATCTCCGACCTCTGTGGTTGAATATCCCATCTTCCCTGCTCCAAGATCTTTCAGTTTATTTGCAGTTACATCCATTATGGCATTCTCGATTGCACGGGCTGCTTTCTCCTCGCCAAGATGTTCCAGCATCATACCACCGCATGCAATAGAGGCAAGCGGATTGATAACATTTTTACCGGTATATTTGGGAGCAGACCCGCCAATTGGCTCAAACATTGATACACCATTCGGATTAATATTTCCACCTGCTGCTATCCCCATCCCTCCCTGGGTAATTGCTCCAAGATCGGTTATTATATCACCGAACATATTTGTGGTCACAATAACATCAAACCATTCGGGATTCTTAACCATCCACATACAGG
>Ga0315283_10004261_pt1 | contig 12431 bp, 9 predicted proteins | sample YL17G09_0_MG_FD_204541 | JGI IMG/M metagenome (GOLD analysis project Ga0315283, IMG submission 204541) | Sediment microbial communities from Yellowstone Lake, YNP, Wyoming, USA - YL17G09_0 | ecosystem: Environmental > Aquatic > Freshwater > Lake > Sediment | place: USA: Wyoming | collected...
GGTCTCGGTCTGATCAGGCCGGATGGGGTCGATCTCGACGGATCGGCAGCCCCCGAACACGCCGGCGTCGCCGTGGGTGACGAGCACCACCGACCGGTCGCCGGCCTCGCGCCACAGATCGGCGAGCAGGCCGTCGGCGTTCTCGGCGTCGAGGTGGGCGGTCGGCTCGTCGAGGAGCAGCACCGAGGGGTCGGCCAGGAAGGCGCGGGCCATGGCCAGGCGCTGACGCTGACCGCCCGACAGCGAGCGCCCGCCCTCGCCGACGCGGGTGCCGAGGCCGTCCGGTAGCGACGCCACCCAGTCACCGAGTCGGGCATGGCGCAGCGCGTCGAGGAGCTCGTCGTCGGATGCGTCGGGTCGGGCGAGGAGCACGTTCTGGCGGATGTCGGAGTCGAAGATGTGCGGGTCCTGGGCGACGAGCAGCACTTGGCGCCGCACATCCTGCTGATCGAGCTCGCGCAGATCGTGGGGGCCGAGGCGGGCCCGGCCGCCGTCGCGTTCGAGGAACCGGACGAGCAGTTGGAGCAGGGTCGACTTGCCGGCCCCCGACGGTCCCGTGATCACCACCCGCTCGCCCGGGGCCACGTCGAGGTCGACATCGCCCAGCACAAGGTGCCGGTCCCGGCCGCGCCTCACCGACACGGCGGTCAGCTCGATCGGCGGCCGACGACCCGGGGGCGCTGCCGGCTCGCTCGGGTCGATCACCTCAGGCTCGAGACCGGCCAGGTCGAGCACGCGACGACCCGAGGTCAGGACGGACGGCAGATGTCGACCGGCGGCGGCCAGCGGCATGACCGACTCGAACGACGCCATGGCGACGAGGGCGAGTGGGGCCACGAGCAGCGGGCTCAGGTGGCCGCCTCGGGCCTGGGCCGCGGCGGTGAGCAGCACGGCGATGGTGGTGAGTCCGGTCGCGGCGATGCCCAGGGCGTCGGCCCAACCGGCACCCCGCGCGTCGTGGAGCGACAGATCGACGAGGGCCCGGTCGTCGGCGACGAGTGCCGCGATGGCGGCACGATCGGCGCCGTTGAGCCACAGCTCGGGCGCGGCGTCGAGCACGTCGACGAGATCGGCGGTGAGGGCCGCCCGGAGCCCGGCCTGGTCACGGCGCGACCGGGCGGTCAGCCGATAGGCCACCGAGGCCGGTCCGAGGGCCCCGACGAGCAGGCCGATCGAGAGTAGGGCACCGGCGAGGGGCGAGAGGATGGCGATGCCGATGGTGATGAGCACGCCGCTGGGCCCGGCAATCGAGACCGGCAGCAGCACGCGCAGGATCAGGTCCTGCAGTTCGTCGATGTCGGCGACCATGCGGCTGAGCAGATCACCGTCTCGGTACTGCTCGAGCCCGGCGGGAGCGAGGGGCTCGATGCGGGAGAACACGAAGACCCGCAGGCGACCGAGCGTGCGGAAGGCCAGGTCGTGACCGGCGAGTCGTTCGCCGTATCGCGACAGCGGCCGTACCAGGGCCAGGGCGCGGATCGTGACCAGCACCACGGTGAGCGAGAAGATCGGTGGCTGCTGCGACGCCCGGCAGATCAGGTAGCCGGAGAACCCGATCAGCCCGGCCGCGCTCACGAGCGAGACGATGCCGAGCCCGACGGCCAAGAGGAAACGTGACGACTCGAGACCGGACAGGGCGACGAGTCGGCGCACGTCGCCGAGACCGGATCGAGCCTGGGTGGCGGCTGATCGGCCTGTCATCACGATGCGACCCACCGATGCGCGACTCGGCCGTGGTCGAGCCGCACGACGCGATCGGCGCCGGCCCCGAGGTCGTCATCGTGGGTCAGCACCACGATCGTCCGCGACCCGTGCATCTCGTGGAGGGTCGCGGCGACGACCTGGCGCGCCACTGCGTCGAGGTGGGCGCTCGGCTCGTCGAGCACGAGCAGCGGCGCGTCGCGGAGCAGGGCCCGGGCCAGGCCGATCCGTTGGCGTTGCCCGGCCGAGAGGCCCCGCCCTCCGCTGCCGATGAGCGTGTCGTAGCCGTCGGGCAGGGCGCGGATGAACTCGTGCGCCCCGGCCTGCTTCGCCGCCGCCTCGATCTCGGCCTGCCGGTGGTTGACTTGGCCGAGGGCGATGTTGGCGGCCACGGTGCCATGGACGATGGCCGGTCGCTGCGGGGCCCAGGCGAGGTGGTGGCGCCAGAGACCGAGGTCGGCGTCGGTGAGCACCCGGCCGTCCACGACGACCGCGCCCTGGTCGGGCCGGATCAGCCCGAGGAGCACCCGGGCGAGGGTTGTCTTGCCGGCGCCGCTCGGGCCGGCGACGGCCAGCAGCTCGCGGCGCTCGAGGCGCAGATCGATCCGATCGAGAGACGGCACCGGACGTCCGGCGAACTGCACGGTCACGCCCTGCAGTTCGACGGCGTGGAGGGCCGGGTCGGCGAATGGCGGTCGGGCGCCGTGATCGTGGCGGCCGGAAGCGCCGGGCTGGCCGGAGGCGCCGAGCTGGTCGGTGTCGCCGGGCTGGTCGGTGTCGCCGGGCTCGAGGATCCCGAGGATCCGCTCGGCCGCGGCCAGCCCGTCGGAGCTGGCGTGGAACTGGCTGCCGACGCTGCGGATCGGCGCATAGAGCTCGGGCACGAGCAGCAACACGATGAGGGCGGTCCGCAGCCCGACCGAGCCGTCGACCAGCCGCACGCCGAGCGTCACGGCGACCAACGCCGTCGACAGGGTGGTGGCCAGGTCGAGCACGAGCCCGCTCAGGAAGGCCAGCCGCAGCGTGCCCATGGTGGCGCGCCGGTACTGGTCGGTCGTCTCGGCGATCTTCGGGATCTGGGACCGGCCGCGGTTGAACGCCCGCAGGGTCGGAAGGCCCCGCACGACATCGAGGAAGTGGGCCGACAGCTGGGCCAGCGCCTGCCAGTTGCGGCGGGCCCGCAGGCCGGCCGACCGGCCGATCAGCACCATGAAGACCGGTATGAGCGGCAGCGTGACGAGCATGATCAGTGCCGACTGCAGATCGGTGAAGGCGCTGACCAGCAGCACCGCCACCGGCACGGTGACGGCCAGGGCGACCTGCGGCAGGTAGCGCGCGAAGTAGGTCTCGAGCCCGTCCACCCCCTGCACCGATGCCGCCGCGAGCTCACCGCTGCCGATGCCGTCCAGGTCGGCGCCGCCGTGTCGCAGCCGGCGGGTCACGAGCTCGGTGCGCAGTGCCGACATCACCCGGTTGGCGGCGGCGCGGCCGCTCACCTCGACCACCTGCGCCAGCCCGGCCCGGCCGAGCACGACGGCGACGAGGGCCGCGGCGAGCGGCGCGGCGACACCGGTCCCGCGTCCGGCCACGACGTCGGCCACGATCGTGGCGATCAGGGAGACCTGGGCCAACAACAGCAGGGTGGTGGTCAGCGCGGCCGCGACATCGACGGCCAGCACCCAGCGAACGCCCGCGGCCCGACCCAGCAGCCGCCGGTCGAACGGCCGCAGCCCGTCGCGGCGATCGGCTCGTTCGGGCGCCGGGGTCGTCAGGTCAGTGACCGGCACGGGTCGGTTCCGCCGACACGTCGTGTCGGGTCACGCGTTGGCGGAACACCCAGTAGCTCCACCCCGTGTAGATCAGGGTGATCGGCAACATCACGAGGGCGATGATGCTCATCAGCGTCAGCGTGTATGACCCAGAGCTGTCGGCTTTCGTGATGTCGTAGGCCGCCGACGTGGCCGACACCATGAGGTTCGGGTAGAGCTCGCCGAAGAACCCGACGACGGTGAACACGATGGTGGCGGTGCTGCCCGCGAACGCCCAGCCCCGGTGCGCGGCGTGCCCGACGAGCCAGGCGGTGGCGACGGCGAAGGTCAGGGCCATCCAGGCGCCGAGGTTGGGGATGATGCCGGACCCGACGACGAACCGGGTCCAGATGATGTGCCCGGTCAGCATGGCGACCGCCACCCACGTGACGATCGTCGCCACACCGGTGGCGCGGTCACTCAGCTCGTCGGTCGTCTTGATGCGCAGGAACACCAGCCCCTGCACCAGGCAGAGCGTGGCCAACAACAGGCCGGTGCCCAGGGCGTAAGGCTGCAGGAGGTCGCCGAGCGTGCCGGTGAACTCCTTCTGCTGGTCGATCGGGATGCCGTTGAGCAGCCCTCCGAAGACCACGCCGACCAGCAGCGGCACGAGCAGGCACGAGCCGGCCATGAGCCAGTCCCACGTCGAGCGCCATCGACTGGCCGCGATCTTGTCGCGGAACTCGAAGCTGACAGCCCGCAGGATCAGCGCTACCAACACCACGAAAAGGGGTAGGTAGTAGGCCGAGAACATCGTCGCGTACCAGTCGGGGAATGCCGCGAACGTGGCGCCTCCGACGAGGATCAGCCAGACCTCGTTGCCGTCCCAGAACGGGCCGGTCGTGGCCCGCAGCATGCGCCGCTCGGTGTCGTCACGACCGAGGAACGGCACGAGCATGCCCACCCCGAAGTCGAATCCTTCGAGCACGAAGAACGCCGTCCACATGACGGTGATCAGGATGAACCAGATCGTCTGCAGCGCCATCATCGCCTCTAGTAGCTCAGGGCCGGGATCTTGGTGGGCGAGTCGTGGTCGCCGTCGTGGTGGTCGAGCTCCCATTCGGGCGGCACGGGGTCGAGGTCACGGCGGCCGGCGCGGATCATGAGCCAGCCATCGATCACGCCGAGCACTCCGTAGAGCAGCACGAAGCCGCCGAGCGTGAAGCCGACCTGCACGGCCGAGACGCTGGGCGAGTTGGCGTCGCTCGTCTGTTGCAGCCCCCACACGATCCACGGCTGACGGCCCGTCTCGGTCATGACCCAGCCGCCGAAGTTCATCACGAAGGGCGCCAGCACCGTCCAGATGGCGACCCGGTGGAACCACCTCGAGGTGGCCAGCTTCCGGCGCCAGACGAGGAACAGGCCGGTGCCGGCGATCAGCAGCACGAGCGTGCCGGTGTACACCATCAGCCGCAGGCCCCAGTACGAGAACGCCACCGTCGGGATGTAGTTGCCCTCGCCGTACTGCTGCACCTCGGCGGCCTGGGTCGGGTTGATCCCCTGCACCTCGCCGTCCCAGCTGTTGGTGGCCAGGATCGACAACAGGTGCGGGATCTCGATGTCGAACCACGGGATCTGGTCATCGACCGACATGCCGCCGAACTGCACCAGCGAGAACGACGCCGGCCCCTCGGAGTTCCACAGCGACTCCATGGCGGCGGTCTTCATCGGCTGGAGCTGGGTGACGGTGACGGCGAGGCGGGCACCGGTCATGAGCGCCAGGCCGGTGGCCGGGAAGAGCACGACGAGAGCGAGGGTGGCCGACCGGCGGAAGGCATCGGCCGAGCGACCCTGGCGGAGCTGCCAGCACGACACCGACAGCAGGATCGCGCTGCCGGCGACGAACGAGGCCAGGAGGGTGTGCGTGATCGCCCACAGGAAGATCGGGTTGGTCAGCACCGCCCCGATGCTCGTGAGCTGCGCCCGGCCGGTCGTCGCGTTGATGGCGTAGCCGACGGGGTGCTGCATCCAGGAGTTGGCGGCGATGATGAAGACGGCCGACAGCGTGGCGCCGACGGCGGCCAGGTAGATGGCGGCGAGGTGCACCCGCGGATTCAGCCTGTTCCAGCCGAAGATCCAGATGCCCAGGAACGTCGACTCGATGAAGAAGGCGGCCAGGCCCTCGATGGCCAGAGGGGCGCCGAAGACGTCGCCGACGAATCGGGAGTACGTCGACCAGTTCATGCCGAACTGGAATTCCTGCACGAGCCCGGTCGCCACCCCGATGGCGACGTTGATGAGCAGGAGCTTGCCGAAGAACCGGGTCAGTCGCAGCCAGTCGTCGTTGGCGGTGTGCCGCCATGCCGTCTGCATGATGGCGGTGAGCCACACCAGACCGATCGTGATAGGGACGAAGAAGAAGTGGAAGAGCGTCGTGACCGCGAACTGGATGCGGGCGAGATCGACTGCGCGCAAGATGGGCCTCCGTCCGACGGTGGCCGATTCTACGCAGGGGCGGTCGACGGGATGTCGCCGGGATGTCGCTGGGATACCGTCTCGCCACGACGCCGCCTGGGTGAGGAAGGGGATCTGATGGTCGATCAACCTGCGTCTCCGGTCGGGGTTTCCGACCCGACGGCGCCGGCCCGGCCGGGGGTGGTGCTCATCGCCCTCATCCTGGTGGCGGCGGTCGCCAACCTGAACCTCTCGGTCGCCAACGTCGCCCTGCCCGACATCGGTGCCGCCTTCGATGCATCCCAGACGGCCCTCGACCTGATCGCGGTGGGCTACTCGCTCGGCCTGGCGGCGTCCGTGCTCTACCTCGGCGCCGTGGGTGACCGCCACGGCCGCAAGCTCATGCTGGTGCTCGGCATGGCGCTGTCGATCCCCGCCTGTCTGCTGGCGGCGTGGGCGCCTTCAGCCGGGGTTCTCGTCGGCGCTCGCATTCTCGGCGGACTCTCGGCGGGGATGGCGTACCCGACCACGCTGGCGCTCATCACCGCCCTCTGGTCCGGACCGGCCCGCACCCGGTCGATCGCCCTGTGGTCCGGGCTCGGGGGCGCGATCTCGGCTCTGGGCCCGCTCGTCGCCGGCTTCATGCTGCTGCACTACTGGTGGGGCTCGGTGTTCCTGGTGACCCTCCCGCTGGCCGCCGTCGCCCTTGTCATGGCGATCGTGCTCGTTCCCGCTCACGTCAACGAGGCGACCGACCCGGTCGACAACCTCGGGGGCATCCTCTCGGTGGTGATGGTCGCCGCCCTCGTGCTGGGGATCAACTTCGCACCGGTCCCCGACCTGGGAATGCTGGCGCTGGGTCTCGGCGCGCTGGCGTTGGCCGCCGGCGCCGGTTTCGTGATCCGTCAGCGCCGGGCGCGCAACCCGCTGTACGACCTCGATATTGCGGGGCGGCGCATCTTCTGGGTCGCCGCCTGTGCCGGCATCATCGTCTTCGGCTCGTTGATGGGCGCCATGTTCATCGGTCAGCAATTCCTGCAGAACGTGCTCGGGTACTCGACGCTCCAAGCCGGCATGGCCATCCTGCCCGCCGCCCTGTTCATGGTGCTGATCGCACCGCGGTCGGCGAAGCTCATCGACGCGAGGGGTTCGCGGTTCACGTTGCTCATCGGCTACGTGTTCTGCCTGCTGGGCTTCCTCACGATGCTCCTGCTCTGGAACGACGCCATCGCCTACTGGAAGGTGGGGCTCGCCTACGCCTTCGTCGGGATCGGCGTCGGGTTCGCCGGCCCCCCGGCTTCGCACTCGTTGACAGGCTCCGTGCCGGTGAAGCGGGCCGGCATGGCCTCGAGCACCGCCGACCTCCAGCGCGATCTGGGTGGGGCGATCATGCAGTCGATCCTCGGTGCGCTGCTCACTGCCGGCTATGCGACGGCGGTCAGCAAGGACATCGCCGCCGCTCCCAGCGACGTGCAGGCGCAGATCACCACGGGCCTGCAGCAGCAGTTCGAGAAGTCCTACGCCAGCGCCGCCAGCGCCGCTCAGCAGTACCCGCAGTACACCGACCAGATCATCGCCGCCGCCAAGTCGTCGTTCATCACCGGACAGGACTGGGCCTACTTCGCCGGCAGCGTGGCGATCGTGCTCGGCGGGGCGCTCGTGTTCTTCTGCTTCCCCGGGAAGGACGCCGAGGATCGACTGCTCGCCCGGTACGCCGCTGAGGATGCAGTGGTTCCCGCCGCCACCGCAACTCCCATCCCGACTGACCCCCCCACCCCCGACTGACAGAGGACGCACCATGCACGACCGCGATTCCATCCGAAACGAGCTGGACGACTCGGTGTTCGCCGGGCAGGACCTGTCCACGGCCATGCCCAAGTACCGGTTCCCCACGGCCGAGTCGAACCCGACCGACGTCTTCCAGGTCGTGTCCGACGAGCTCATGCTCGACGGCAATTCGCGCCAGAACCTGGCCACCTTCTGCCAGACCTGGGAGGAGCCCGAAGTGCACCGGCTCATGGAGCTCTCGATCGACAAGAACATGATCGACCGCGACGAGTACCCGCAGACTGCCGAGATCGAGCGTCGGGCTGTGCACATGGTGGCCGACCTCTGGAACGCGCCCGAGGCGGCGAACACGGTGGGCTCGTCGGCCATCGGCTCGTCCGAGGCGTGCATGATGGCGGGCATGGCGGCCAAGTGGCGCTGGCGCGACCGGCGTCGGGCCGAGGGCAAGCCGATCGACAAGCCCAACATGGTGTGCGGCCCGGTGCAGGTCGTCTGGCACAAGTTCGCCAGGTACTGGGACATCGAGATGCGTGAGGTGCCGATGTCGCCGGGGCACTACTGCATGGACGCCACCGACATGCTCGAGCGGGTCGACGAGAACACCATCTTCGTGGTGCCGACGTTCGGCGTGACCTACACCGGGGCCTACGAGCTGGTGAAGCCGCTGGCCGTCGCCCTCGACGCGCTGCAGGCCAAGACGGGGCTCGACATCGACATCCACGTCGACGCGGCCAGCGGCGGGTTCCTGGCGCCCTTCTGCGCCGCCGACATCGAGTGGGACTTCCGCCTACCCCGGGTGAAGTCGATCAGCTCCTCGGGGCACAAGTTCGGACTGGCCCCCCTGGGCGCCGGCTGGGTCGTGTGGCGCGACAAGGACGAGCTGCCCGACGACCTGATCTTCCACGTGAACTACCTCGGCGGCGACATGCCGGTGTTCCAGTTGAACTTCTCCCGGCCGGCCGGGCAGATCGTGGCCCAGTACTACGACTTCCTCCGCCTGGGCCGCGAGGGCTATCGGCGCATCCACATGGCGTCCTACGAGACCGGGCAGTACCTCGCCGGCGCCATTCCGCACCTCGGCCCGTTCGAGCTGCTGTGCGACAGCGACCCGCTCACCGGCATCCCGACGGTGACGTGGCGCATCCGGGAAGGCGAGAACCCGGGCTACACCCTGTTCGACCTCGCGGATCGGCTGCGGATGAGGGGGTGGCAGGTGCCGGCCTACACGCTCACCGGCACGGCGTCCGACATCCCCGTCCAGCGCATCCTGGTGCGTCAGGGCGTCAGCCGCGACATGGCCTCGCTGCTGCTCGACGACCTGCGTGAGGCCATCGCCCACTTCGACACGCACCCGGTGACCGTGTCGATGACCAAGGAAGAGTCCAGCGGCTTCAGCCACCTCTAGCTCGGGGGACCCCTCTCTGCCGAGGCCCTCGAAGTCGGCGACGTCGTGGTGGGCGCCGGGCCGGGCCGACTGGCAGGTCGCCGCCCTGTTCATGGTGGGATCGGCCTGCTTCGCGTTCGGGGCCTTGCCGCCGTTCGCGGCGTGGGTCGGTGCCACGGCCGATGGGGTCACCTACTTCGTCGGGTCGCTGTTCTTCACGGCGGCCGCGTTGCTGCAGGTGCTGCTCTCGGCCGGCGTGATCAAGGCCGACGAGCGGCCGCGGGCCGGGGTCAGTTGGCGCTCGAGGGTGCGGGCGCCGGACCGCCCCGAGTGGTGGGCCGGCATCGTGCAGTTCGTCGGCACCCTGTGGTTCAACCTCAGCACCTTCGCGGCCCTGAACCACTCCTTGACCGCCGCCGAGCAGGCCCAGAAGGTCTGGACGCCGGACTTTCGCGGTTCGATCGCCTTCCTGATCGCCAGCGGGCTGGCGTTCGCCGACGTGCGCCGCCCGTGGCTGCGGTGGCGTCCCCGCAACCTGGGCTGGTCGGTGGCCATGCTCAACATGGTCGGGTCGATCGGCTTCGGCGTGTCGGCGGTCGCCGCGTACGCGGTGCCCGCCACCGGCGATGTCGTCAGCATGCGCTGGGACACCCTCGGCACGTTCCTCGGGGCGCTCTGCTTCTTCTTCGGTGCGCTGTTGCTCATCCCCGACGAGGTGCCCGCCGGACCGGCATCGACATCGACATCGGGACCAGAGGAGTCGAACTAGGCCCTGGTCGGGCTACGTGACCAGGCCGTAGATGCCTTTGCCGATCAGGTACAGGCCGACGACGAGCGCCAAGATGACGATGGCCCGGTTGCGGTGTCGGTCGATCCAGGATCGCAGCGCGTCGAGCTTGGCCTCGGCGGCGTCGGGGGCCGCGAGCGAGTAGATCTCCATCGCCGCGATCGACGATGTCGAGATGACGACGAACGCCACGAGTTGGATCACGTCGGCGGACTTCGACGCGCTGGAGGTCATCACTGTTGCGGCGCCGGCCGCCACGAGCGGCCAGGGCTGCAGCAGAAAGCCCAGCAGGGCGGCGCCGGGCGGCTTCATGTCGTCCAGTCGCTTCACCCACTCCGGTTGCGGCGGCGGATCGACCACGGGAATCCGCGATCGCCGAAGCGCGACGCCGAGCAGGAGCAGGCCGATCGCGAGGTAGGCGATCGACACCGCCCGGGCCGGCAACGACGCCGACTGGACCGGCGTTCCCCCGGTGAGCAGCAGTGTTGCGATGATGATGGCGATCAGCGTCGCCACCCATGCTCCGATGAACGCGGCGCCGTTGCGGGTGCCGCGGTCGGTGCTGAGCACCAGGATGAACCCGGCCACGGGCAACGGCTCGAGGGTGATGACGATGGCCAACGGAACCAGCTCGTTCACTGGCGTGTCTCCAGATAGTGGGTGCGGTCGGCCTCGTCGTCGAACCAGACGATCGCCCACGCATGGGTATGGCCGGCTCGGCGGAGCGCCTCGTGGCGGTGGTTGCCATCCTCGATCCGGAGCGCGCCGCCGTGGGCCGACACGAGGATCGGGGGAGGTTCCCAGCCGCGGGCCAGGCTGTCGCCCATGGCGCCGAGTCCCCTCTCCCACTCGAGCGCGTCGATGGCGACGACGATGTTGTCGTCGTCGACCTCGGGACCGGCCATGCGCAACAGCTCGTCGAGGTCGACCCGCACCGGGCCCAGCCACCACTTCTGTTCGTAGGCCAGGGCCGCGGCGAGGGCCGCGTTGTCGCTTCCCGGACTGGCCAGGAACTCGCACGCCCACTCGGCCAGGCGGTCCTCGGCGCCGGCCTGCATGGCCGAATCCAGCGTGTAGGGCGAGTCGTTCGACGTGCGGTCAGGCCCGGCTGATCCCTGTCGCGCCTGGTCCGGCCCGGTCATGCCTGGTCCGGCCCGGTCATGCCTGGTCCGGCCCGGTCATGCCTGGTCCGGCCCGGTCATGCCTGGTCGATCAGTTCGGCCAGCTCGGACAGCGAGCCGACGCGGTCGTAGTCGGCCTCGTGGTGCAGGCCGAGTGGGTCGATGACGAACGGTCGCAGGCCGGCCCGACGAGCTCCGACCACGTCGATGGCCGGCATGTCACCGACGTACCACGCCTGGTCGGCGGTGATGCCCATCACGTCGAGGGCGGCATGGAAGATGCGGGGATCGGGCTTCATGACCCCGACGTTGCCCGAGTCGATCACGCACTCGACCTCGACGGCGATGCCCGGACCCACTTGGCACACATCGAGCCCGGCGAGCCGCGACCCCATCATGCCGTCGGCGTTCGACACGATTCCCAGCCGCACCCCGGTGGCGGCCAGGGCCTGCAGGCCTTCGCGACTGCCGGGGATGAGCTCGATCCACAGGGCGGCGTCGGCGAACTCGTTGTCGACGTGGCGGTGCGCCTCGTGGCGGAACGCTTCGCCGATGCCGCAGGCCTCGATGTAGGTCTGCAGGTAGCTCAGCCAGCAGGCCGACCAGTCGGCGTCGACGTCGAGCTCGGTCGTGAACCGGGTCGCCGCCTGGTAGTGCGCATCGGCCAGGACGGCGGCGTCGACCGCGCACTCGGCGCGAGAGAACGCGCCGAGCACACGCTGCGGATCGGGGAGCACGAACACCCCACCGGCGTCGAGCAGAACAGCTTGCGGCTCCATCTGCGCCAACGTACCGGTCGGGGGGCGGTGCGTTAGGGGTCGGGGGGTTTGCCGTGGTGGCGTTGGCTGTGGAGGGTGTGTCCGTTGGGGGTGGTCCAGGTGAAGTGTTGGTCGTCGGTGTGGATGACGAGGGTGATGTCGGTGACGGGTGCTCGGCTGGTGGTGGGGTCGGCGGTGAGGCCGCGGCGGATCACGTCGATCATGGCCAACGCGTCGATCGTGGCCCGGGCCGGCATGGCCAGTTCGGGGCATTCGACGTGATCGGCGACGAGGCGGCGCCACAGCCGGTCGGCTTCGGTGCGGACTGCTTCGGTGAACACCAGGGCGTGTTCACCGACCAACATCCCCGAGAACAGGACTTCGCCCGGCGCGGGTTCGCTCAGGTGCAACCGGTTGCGAGCCAACTCGCGATCGGGGTCGAACGGGCCGTCCGCGTCCAACAACTCGACCAGCGCCAACAACTCGCTGCGCCACACCGCGAACGGCCGATCCGCGGCCCGTTCGATCAACGTGACCTGCAGATCGGCGAGCTGGTCGATCACCCGCGGGTTCGCCGCGTGTACCAGGGTGCGGGCATGGTCGAACGTGACCGTGCCGGCCGCCAACGCCGCCGCCACATCGCCGAACGGGTACCGCAACTTGGCCGCCACCCGCACCCGGGTCGCGACC
>Ga0315283_10004262_pt1 | contig 12431 bp, 13 predicted proteins | sample YL17G09_0_MG_FD_204541 | JGI IMG/M metagenome (GOLD analysis project Ga0315283, IMG submission 204541) | Sediment microbial communities from Yellowstone Lake, YNP, Wyoming, USA - YL17G09_0 | ecosystem: Environmental > Aquatic > Freshwater > Lake > Sediment | place: USA: Wyoming | collected...
CCCCGCCCCCCCCCCCCCCCCCCCCCCCCCCCCCCCCCCCCCCCCCCCCCCCCCCCCACCTACACGGGCGCGCCCCCACTCTCTCTCCCTCTTTCTCACACACACCTCTCCATCCAGTCACTACGGGCCTGGTCATGATGCAGATCGTGATGACGGGCTACCTGTCGGTGAAGAAGTCGACGTCAGCGATCCTGACGCTCGTCCTCATCCCCCTCACCCTCATCGCCCGGTCCGCCTGCCTGGACGTCTTCCGCCGCCCGCTGGCCGCGATGAGCCTGCGGGCGGCGACTGACATGGACGCCGCCGACTCTGCAAGCGGTGGTGCTGGTGCTGGCGGCGCCAGCAACGCGGCGGGCAAGGTGTCCTCGCCCTACCTGTCGCCCGCCATGAAGTTTGATGCGTCCGACTTGCCGCCCCTCCAGGCCGAGGCCGCCGACGTGGCGGCCTACCTGGCCGGCACCAAAGCCCCGCCGCCCGTGGAAGACACCGTGGCGGAGGAGGCGGCCCGGGAGGCGGTCGCAAACAAGCAGCACAAGATGCGTGCGGCGGCGTCCACGAAGAAAGCGCCGGCCAAGAAGGGCGGCGCGGCGGCCGCGGCCGCAGCCGCGGCGGGCAGTGGGCCCGCCGTGCCCGCCGTGGCGCGGGCCCGGTCGACCAAGAAGGCCGCCGCGGTGGCCGCGCCCGCCGTCCCGGCCGACACGCCGACCGCGACCGCGGGGCCGGCCACGACGTACGAGGAGGCCATCCGCCGGGCCAACTCGGGCGCCCGGGCGCCGAGCGGGGAGGTCTGATCCCCCCCATTTCAGAAAAGGGGGGGACCCCTTTTCTCCAACCTCTCCACCTTTGTTTCCCACGCACCCTCCCTCTCCGGCCTCGGCCGCGTTTCACGCGGCCGGGCCGGCTTTGTTTCGAGATGACCCCTCCTTACCCATTGCCATCTTCCCCGAAGTCACCCCGATTTCCTCCTTCCTATTTTCCCCATGCCATCGGTCGTGTTTCAACCCCCCCCCCACCCCCACCCACCCACCCACCCAACCCCACCCCGCATCCTTTGCGCGTCGCGGAGCCCACGCCTATCTTCCACCTGCCCTCACGCACACGCACACACTCAAAATCAGATCGCTTCTTTGCCGAGCTCAGGTTACACCCTGGGCCCCCGGGTGCACCCCTTGGAGCCGCTCCGTGTGTGTTTTTTGTGCAGGAGGGAGAAAAAGAGGATGATATGTAAAAACTGGAGAACAGTCACACTGCTGGCCACTCCCCGCCTTAAAAATGCTGCCCGCCCGGCACCTGGCCACCCGCCTGGCGTCCCAGGCAGGAGCTGGAACTCTGACACGTAGACCACACGCTCCACACATCCGCCCCGTGGCCAGCACGTCTGGTCGCCCAGGCGACGCCCCACTCTTCGACGCAGGGGTCTCCATTCGCGCCGCCGGCACGACGGCAACCTCCTCCGCCTCTCCTGCCGCCCTGCCCCGCCTTACCAGTGATGTGGACTTGCTGAGGTCGCTGACGGGCGTGGCGACCGACCCGCTGCCCCGGGCGTTCGCGCCGCCGGCCGAGCCCCGCATTTGCCGATGCTGCGCAGGTGAGAGAGAGAGAAAAAAAAAGGCGCGTGGCGCTCTCCTCTCGACCCCGACTGCCACTGGCGGTCTCGGGCTTGGGCCTTTTTTTTTTTTTTTTTCAAGCGATGGCCGCGCCCTCGACCTTTTGACGGCCTCTCCCCCCTCTCTCTCTCTCCACACACAGGCACAGCCCTCACCCCCTGTCCCACCTGCTCCGGCTCGGGGTCCTTACCCCCAGGCGGGTACCGGGCGACCAACCCAGTGCTCATGCCCAAAATCGTGGGCACGACCTGGACGGCCGCCGAGCGCACGCTCGGGCGGACCCACTTCCGGTGCGTGGACAAGCGGCGGGCCACCAAGCTGATGGGAGGGGGAGGGATTGAGGGCAAGGCGGACCAGCAGGCGCCGGCACCCGCTCCCCCGCCGTCCCCGCCCCTGTCTGCTGGGAGCAATGCCTGGTTTGTGCTGATGGTGTCCGCGTGTGACCCCACCATCCGGCTTTGGGTGGAGGCCCGGGCGCTGAAAGACCGGGCGCGGTGGACGCCCGGCTGGGTGACGGTGGCGGACGTGGCGTCCCGTCGGGCGGACGACGCCGAGCGCGTGGCCGGCAGAAAGAAAAAAGGGGTGGGCCCGCGGGCGGGGGCCGGGTGCAAAGCGTGCGGCGGGAGTGGGCGGGTCGCGTGCAGGCTGTGTTCCCGGGCGGGCGAGTTGGTCGAGGTGTAGGCTTGTGATACATTTTAGGGAGAGAGGCATGACATGCGCTACACTACTGATCGTCCGGCCGGGGCCGCTTCGCCCCTAGCTGCAGGCGGGAGGGGCGAGGCGGGGAGGAGGAGGGGAGGCTGGGTGGCAGACCGGCCTTTGGCGGTGGCGGCGGAGGAGGCTGGGGCGGTGGGGGGTTGTTCTCAGCGCCTGGTGGCGGCCCCGCTGCCGCACCACCTCCCGCCACCGCCGCTGTGCGCCCGCCTCCCTGGGGCGGCAGGCCGGACCCGCCACCCTCCCCGCCACCCTCTCCTCCAGCAAAGCGGGCGGCCATCGCCCGCGCCTGGGCCTCAAAGCGCGCCCTGTCGTGGCGGAACTGGTGGGACACCTCCGCGTCCAGGCCGTCATCGCCGTTGGGGGACGCCAGCAGGGCCCGGATGGACGCCAGGACGGCCGCCAGGTTGAGGGCCGGCCGCCACGCGCCCTTGGGCGGCAGGGCCAGGGTGTCCAGGCAGATGCGGCCCGCGCTGTCGATGTTGGGGTGGTGAATTGGCGTGCTGAAGGTCACGGCCGGCGGTTCCAGGGGGTAGCGCGGCGGGATGGTGATGGCCAGGTTGAAGACGCCGCGCTCGTAGACGGTGGCGTGGGGGCCCTGGGGGGGTGGGGAGGGGCGGCGGCGGTGGCGGGGAGAGTGTGTGAGAGAGGGGGTTGAGCGCGAGGTCGAGCGAAACGAGAAAAGGAAAAAATGAAGCGGAATGGGGCGCACTTTCACGGCCTCCGCCTCGTTCCCTCCTTTCGCACGCGCGACGAGCAGACCACCTCCTATCTCTCAAACCGCAGGGCAAGTGCGCGTGCAGGGCAAGCGTGCGCTCCTCGAAATTGAAGCCACACGCAGCATTCTCACCCGTATCTGTGCCCGCAGCTGCGTCGTCGATTCCCCGACAGGCCAGGCTGCCACCCCGGGCGGCGGGTCGGTCGCCAGCATCTTCAGCTCCCGGGCCATGCGGTTGGCCAGCATGGTGGGCGTGAGACCGGCGTGTGTGTGTGTGTGCGAAAAGGGAGTGTTCTTTCAACCCTCTCCCTCTTCATTTTCGTCTCTCTCTCCATTTTTCGTCAAGCCGCCGCGGACGCGCCCCCGTCCTCCTCCATGAACGCCGTCAGCACGCTCATCTTGCGGGCAAGCTCGCCCGCCTTGCTCGCGGACACAGCCCCCATCATGCCCTCCAGCCGGGCGTGTTCGGCCGCGAAATAGGTCACCCCCTTGGCAACCGCCTTCTCCGCGGCCTTCACGTAAAGCTTCCCCGCGTCCGCGGCCTCGCCCTTCAGCTTGGCCACGGCCTCGGCGAGCGCGCCGACCGCGGCGGCCAGGTCCGCCCCGGGCGCAATCACTCCCGCCGCCAGGGCGTCCAGGGCCGCCACCCGCGCAAACCCGACGTCCGCCGCGAGGGCCGCCTGGATGGCTTCAAACATCGCGTCCGCGGTCCGCCCGCCGCTGTAGTTCTCCGCGCCCGAGCTCACGGGCACGCCCCGCTTGAACAGCTTCAGGGTGGGGAAGCCGCGGACCTCGAAGCGCTCGCCCAGAGTTTTGTGCTCGTCCGCGTTGACCTTCGCGATGACGACCCGGGAGGCCATCCCGGGGTCGGCCTTGACCCTGGCGCCCAGCGCCTTCAGCTCCGGCGTCAGCGACTTGCAGTGCCCGCACCATGGCGCGTAGAATTCGGCGAGGACCAGCTTGCGGCCGTTGACGTGGGTGTCAAAGGTGGTGGGGTCTGGAAATTTTTTAAAAAAAAAGGGATGGAGGGTGTGAGCAGGCTGCGGGCGCGGGCGCGCGCAGAGGGGAGAGATCGGAAACCGGGATTCAAAAGGGCGCAAATGAAGGGCCCTTCTGGGCCTTCAGTGTCCTTCCACGCACGCACAGGTGGGCATGGCCTAGGGTCGAATGCTACCGGGGTGACAGGCCGGGCAGCAGGCCTGGGCGGCCCCGCGAGGCACGCGCAAGCACGGGACACAAACACATTTTACGCGCTTGCGCTCTCACTCTCTCCCCTCACTCTATTTCTGTCTCACCGAGGTCTAGCACGCCCTCCAGGGACTCGGTCGGGTCACTGTTCGCGGTGGCCAGGGCTGCCAGGGCCAGGAGGGCCAGGGAGAAGAGCTTCATGGTTTGATGGTGGGGGCGTGGAAAGACGAAAGTTGAAGTGAGGACCAGGCGGGCCGGGAAACACTTTCCTCTTTCACTTCTTTCTCCCGAAACCTCTCCTTTCACACGCGCGCCGGCACCCCCGGACGCATGATCGGCAACGGCACCTTTTTAAAGGTGCGACGCGTGTGGGACTGATATAGCAGCGGCCACAGTTCTCTCTCCCCTCTCTCGACCCTGCTCTGACCGAAGCTCAACCCTGCCCTTTTTTTTTTCCCACACAGGTGACCGACAACTCCGGCGCCAAGCTTGCCCAGGTCATCAACCAGTCCGGCAAGTCGTGGAGCATCGGCGACATCATCACCGTCGCCATCAAGCGCAGCCAGCCCCGGTCCAAGATTGCGGCGGGGACGGTGAGAGTTATGAGACGGGGAGCGTCGATTGGAGATGGTGGGAGAGTGTGCAGCGGGGAGCGCGTGCCTGGCCTGCACCCGCCGTTGCCAGTCATGGCATGGACATGAGCGTGCACCATGCACGCAGCTCCACGCCTGGCAAAGAGTTTGGAATGATTCGAGCAGAGGGGAAGGCGTGCGCGCGCTTGCCATTCTTTCTCTCCGCCCGCTGGCCGCCGCCCCCAACCTTCTCTCAACCCTTCAACCCTCTCTCTCCTCTCCACTCCAAGGTCCAAAAGGCCGTCATCACCGAGACCGTCAAGGAGCTACGCCGCCCGGACGGCTCCTCCATCGGCTTCGCCCGCAACGCGTGCGTGCTAGTCAACGCCAAAGGCGCGCCCCTGGGCACGCGCGTGCTGGGCTTTGCCGCCCACGAGCTGCGCGCGCGCGGGTTGATGAAGGTGCTCTCCCTCACGGCGCGCGTGCTGTGAAAAAGAGAGAAGAAAAGCGGCACGCACACACGGCACGCACACGGCGCGCACCCATGCCACCCCGGCTGACGCGGGAGTCCCTGTCCCTGGCCGTCTTTGGCGTGCTGGCGGCCGGGACGGGGGCGGCCCTGGTGCTGACGGCGATGGCCAAGAAGGTGGAGCGCGTGCGGCAACGGGAGCGGGGGGAGGGAGGAGGGAGCGGGGGAGTGGGGGCAGGGCTTGTAGACAAGTGAGGAGAGAAAAAAGGGAGGAGCGTGGCGCGAAGTTACACACAAGGCGCACGGGCAGAGCGCGCCGCAGGGGAACTCAGAGGGCCGAGCGGGGAGTGGGGCTGGGCGGGGCTCAGAGGTAGGGCGCGCCAAGGCAGCGTCGTTGGGCCCGGCCGCAACATTTTTCACATTCGAAAGCAAGTTTTGTGTGCCCCCGCCCCGCGCACGGACGCGCGCTCAGCGGCGCCCTCTGCATCCCCAGGTACGCGCGTGTGGCAGGATGGACTAGCCCTACTCCCCGCCCCCCGGGTGACCATGCACTATTTCTGGCCCCGCGGTGTCCGCCAAGGGAGGGCACTCGAGTCTCAGGGTGAACAAAAAAAATAAAAACAGCCCGCGCTCGGCGGTTCAATGCAGGCGGCACCACGGGCGGGCGGGCGTCTTGGGCCCACCATTCTCCACCCGAGTCGACGCCCCAAAAGCGTACGAACACGCTCAGGGCGATGTCTGGGCCAGAATAGAGCCGGGCTGGCCCTGAAACGGGCAGCTTCTGAGGCGCCCTGCACGCGCGCTCTCCCGTCGCGCTTTCCCGTCGCTCTCTGTCGCGCCTTTTTTAACCTCCTTCCTCTCCCCTCGCGTTCCTCCCCCGCCCCCGCCCTCTCACACACCCCATGCCTGTCTCGCCGTCACGCACACACACACCGCAGGCACACGCACACACGCGCGCAAACACACACACGCGATGCCCCGCCTCGCCACGCTCTCCACGGGCGCCGCCCTGGTCGCCCTGGCCGCCACGGCCGCCGCCCCCACCCCGGCCGCCGCCCAGTGGAAGGTGGAGACCAACTCGCTCCACATCAAGGAGCCCGCATCCATCGCGGGCGACTTCGATGCGGCCATTGGTGACGTGAGTGTGATAGATGGGAGAGGACAGACGGGGCGCGGCGGGGCGTTGACGCGCTTCCCTCCCTTTCGCTTCATCCCCCAAACCTGTCAAGACCCCTCACTCAACCCCCTCTTTCCTCCCCTTTCCTCCCTCCCTCTAGTTCGGCGTCCCCTTGTACGGCGCCACCCTGGTCGGCGAGGTCCAGGTCATCGGCTCGGCCGACAAGGGGTGCAAGCCCTACCCGGCCAAGCTGACCCCGGGCGCGTCGGGCTTGCCCATCATCGCCCTGGTGGACCGGGGCGACTGCTACTTCATTGAGAAGGCGTACGCCGCGGAGAAGGCAGGCGCGGCGGCCGTCATCGTCGCGGACTACAAGGATGAACGCCTGCTGACCATGGCCGCCCCGGACGACCGCCCAGAGATCGCGCGCCTGCAGGACGACATCACAATCCCAACGGCCCTGGTCACGATGGCCGCGGGCGCGAAACTGCGGAAAGCCGCGGCCGGCGCCTCTCCCTCGAAGGGCTCGGGCGTCATTGTGGAGCTGGACTGGAAGGATGCGGTCACCAACCCGGACGACCGGGTGGAGTGGGAACTGTGAGTCGACTGGAGGAGAAAGTGGAGAGGGGAGGTGGAAGCGCGCGCGCGCGCGGCCACGCACCACGCAGCCCCCACACGCTCTCACCCTCATGTTCCTCTTCTCCCTCCTTTCCTCCCTGCCCCCGACAGGTGGACCTCCCCCGACACCGGGTGCGGCCCCTCCTGCGACCGCCAGACCGCGTTCAAGAAGGCCGTCAAGACCCAGGCGGCCGCCCTGGAGCGGGGCAAGTACACGGCTTTCACGCCCCGTTTCGTCACCCGGCGGTGCGCGGACGGCACGCCCGCGGCGGAATGCGCGGCGACCTGCATTCACAAGGGACGGTACTGCGCCTGGGCGCCCGTGGCGGACGCGTACAAGAAGACCTTCACGGGGAGGGACGTGGTGACGGAGGCCAAGCGCCAGCTGTGCGCGCACGAGGCCGCGGCTGGGGGCACCAAGCCGTGGGCGTGGTGGGAGTACGCGGCGGCCGCCGCGGACGCCTGCACCATGGAGAACGGCAAGTTCGGGTCGGCGGCCTGTGCGGGGCCCCTGCTGAAGGATGCGGGCATCGACCCATCCACCGTTGAAAAGTGTGTCGGAGATGTGGACGCCGACACCGATCCCGCTGTGCTGGCCAAAAACGCGGCAGCCCAGGGCTACAAGCCCGGCGGCGGGGGTGCCTCCTCCGTCCTCCTCCTGCCCACCGTCACCATCAACGGCGCCCAGTACCGGGGCCGACTGGACGTGCCCTCCCTCATGCGCGGCCTGTGCGCCGGCTTTTCGGAGCTGGCCGAGCCACCGGAATGCCTGTCAGGCGGGATGGAGGTCAACGAGTGCGCGGGCGCCGACGCGGGCGGCTGCTGGTCCAACGCCGAGTTCACGGCCTGCGTGGACACCTTCCGGGGGCGCAAGTGCCAGTGCCCGTACGGGTTCAAGGGGGACGGCTACAGCTGCACGGACGTGCGGTCTGACGTGAGCGCTGCGGGTGTGGGCGGCCGCGGCCGGAGTGGTTCCCTGGGCTTTGCCGGGTTCGCGGGCGTCATGGGCGCCGCCGCGGTCGTGGCGGCCGTGGCCGGCGTGGCCGCCCACCGGTACAAGGCCCAGGTGGAAATGCGGCGGGAGGTGGAGGCCATCCTGAAGCAGTACATGCCACTGGACGGCGGGGAGGGCGGTGGTGGCCTGGGCGGCAGCGGCGGTGGCGGCGGTGGGATCGGGGCCGGGTTTGGGGCGGGCGCGGCGGCCGCGATGGCCGCTCACCACGCATCCCAGGCGCCGCCGCCGCCGCCCTTTACGGGGGAGGCGGGCGACCCGCTGGTGGAGCAGGCGTGAGAGAGGGAGAGAGAGAGTTTCAAAAAGGGGTTACTGGAGGACAGATGGAACATGAAAATGGAGCGAGGCCTTTTTTTTTTTCTAACACACACACACACCGTCTCTTATCTACCGCCCCGTCGTGCTGGACAAGGAGAAAATGCGTTCCTCAGCTTTGGGGGCGCCCCGCTTGGGGGCGCCCGCGGACTGGGCGGCGGAGAGGAGGGACTCGTACCCTGTGGATGGGAGGTGGGTGGGCGATTGAGATGGTCATGTGCGGGCGAGGACTGGTCATTTGTATGCGGGGTAAAACGTTCTCTCCGCCACCGCAACTCTCTCTATTACCTTTCAAGGCGTTACCCTGCGGGTTGGCGGAGGCGAGGTACCGGGTCTCCAGGTCGTAGATCTGTGGGGTGAGAATGGAAAAAAAAAATGATGTGAGGGACGCCCGCAGGTTGAGAGGGGAGGGCCGCCGCACGCCAGCATCTCTCTCCCTCTCTCTTCTCTCTCCCACCTCCCCCTCCCTTGCCTGCTTCTCCACGACACGCAGCTCCTCGACCAGCCCCCCGCGCTTGCCCTCCAGGTCTTTGAGCTCCGCCCCCGCGGCGGCCAGGGCTGCAGCGGCGGCCGGGTTGGTGGGCGTGGGAATTGTGTGCGCAGCCGCGGCTTTTGCGGCTTTCGCGGCTTTCTTGGGCATAGCAGAGGGAGAGGGTAGGGGGGGATGAGGGTGCCTGCGACTGACGCTGGGTGGCTGGGGCGTGTGCACAGGTGGACGGCGCGTGCGTGGAAAAGCGCGCGCAGGCAGTGAGGGCGCGACGAAGGAGGAATGAGAATGAGCTCCTCACCCTTGCACCCATTCTCTCCTTCGCGGCCGCTACTTGCCCCTCCTGTCTCGCGACGCCGCGAACAGAGAGAAACGCGACACCCCACACACACGCGCACTCCCGCGCGCACGCCGTGGGCACACACTCTGCTTGTATCACCCCCCTCACCCCACCGAAACGCACGGCTCGCTCTGAATGGGCGACGCCAACGTGAGTTTATTTTGTTGAAGAGAGAGAGGGCGCCGGCGCTCCAGCTCCAGCTCCCTCCTAGCCGCCCGCCCCACACCTCTGCACCCTCTCCTTCCCTCCACTTACCCGAATCCTATTCACACATCCCTCCCCTGCCCATTTCCAGGCACGCGCCGGTGGCGGCGGTGGCGGCAAGGATGACACGATGGGCATCCTGATGCGGTAAGGAGAAGAAGAAAAAAAAAAAGAGGGGTTGCTAGGGAGCGGCTCCGCTTTCGACACCCGCCCGCCGCCTTCCGATTTCTCTCCACCCACCGGCCCGCCCGCCGTGTGTAGCGACGAGACTGGAGCACCGCCTGGGCGTGAGTCGAGTGGGGTGTGTGGTACCTGTGAGCCCGCATTATTTGCTCACGGATTTTTTCCTTTTTTCTCTCCCGTCCCCTCTTCAGGCTCGCCGAAGCGCTCGAAGACCCCAACGCCGACGGACTCCCGGGCGTTGGTGCTGGCGGCGGTGGCGGCGGTGGCGCCCCGCCTCCCGCCGCCACCTACGGCGACTACGGCGGCGACGACGGCTACGGTGACGAGTACGGCGACTACGAAAAGGGCCAGGTAAGAGAGAAGGAGCGGCGAGAGAGAGGAAGAATCGGCCCGCGCGTCGCGGGCGCTGCCTCGCCCGGAATGCCGTCCCGCAGCCGGTGGCTCCACTCGTCCCACACGTCCTCGCACCCAGGCTGGCGTTTGGCTATCTGAGGCGTGCTTTGGAGCGTTCAATCGGGAGGGTCTGAACTCCTTAACCTCTCTTGCACGTGTCGCAAAAGAGGGCAAAAGCCCCGCCCGCGCGCCGCCCCACCTCGCCCGGCGGGCCGCTCCCTGCTAGCCACACACGGCCGCTCGACCTTCTCTCTCAAGGGCCTGGGAGAACCCCGCACTCTCCTCACCTCCTCCTCCTCTCCCCTCCTCTCTCTCCCCCACAGGTCAACTACGATGACTACGGCGACGATGGCGCCACCTACGGCGCCGCCAACACGGCCACCATCAAGCGGTCCAAGAGCGCGGCCAAAGCCGCGGTCGAGGCCGAGGAGGCCGCGCTCGCGGCGGAGGAGGCCACCCTGGCGGAGGCCGGCGAGGGCGTCGAGTTCGTGGCCCGCCCCTACGACGCGGCGGGAGACGAGGAGCTGGGCGGCGTGGCCGCCTTTGGCCCCGAATTTGCGCGCCGCTTTGCGCCCGTCCCCGCCGACACGGCCTGCCCGACCCGCATCCCGCGGGGCCACACCTTCAAATTCTACACCCGCCTCACCCGGCCCAACTGGTACGGCATCGCCGCCGTCGCGGTGTACTGTGTCGCCCTCCTCTTCTACCTGTACGTCCGCATGGCGCACACCCTGGACCTGGGGCGGTACCTCCCCTACGGCGTCTTCGTCTTCCTCGTCGAGATTTGCGGGGCCACCACGACGCTGCTGTACGGCACCAACCTGGTCTTGGACCCCGTGTCCGAGGTCCCACCCCCGGAAGACAAGTCGGACATCCCGGGCATGGTCAAGGTCAAGTACCCCTACCACATCCGGGTGCTGGTGCCCTGTTACTCGGAGCCCCTGGCCATCGTGGCCAAAACGCTCGAGGCGGCCCAGGCCGCGTACCTGCCCTACGGCGTCCGGTGCACGGTCTACCTGTGCGACGACGGCAAGGACCCCAAGAAGCGGCGGTGGTGCATGGCGCCGGGGCGGGACATCGTCTACGTGTCCGGGCGGACGCGCGCGCCGGGCGAGATGAACGGCAAGTCCGCCAACCTTAACAACTGCATGCGCCAGATCTACCCCGACGGCCGCCCCATCCCGCCGACCGAGGTCGTCTGCGTCTTCGATGCCGACCAGGTCGCCAACCCGGACTTTTTCCTGCGCATGCTGTGGAAGTTCGACGCGGGCGACGACGTGGCCATGGTGTTGAGCCCGCAGGTGAGGAGGAGAGAAATGGAGAGAGGTGGAGATGGAGAGAGAACGCGCGCACACCACTTCTCAACCTCACTTTTCTTCTCCCCCTTTTTTTCAGGCCTTCTACAACCTGAACCAGCGGTCCGACATCTTCAACCACTCCAACATCCATTTCTGGGAGTACGCGCAGCACGGGTACGACGCCATCGGCTTCATCTCCTGCACCGGCACCAACTTCCTCATCCGGTCGGCGGCCTTCCGGGACGCGGGCTGGTCACCCGAGTACACGCTGACGGAAGATTATGCGCTGGGCATGGAGCTGAAGAAGCGGAGCTGGCACTGCCGGTACGTGGAGGAGTACCTGGTCATCGGTGAAGCCCCCGAACAGGTGCGGAATTGCTTCCAGCAGCGCTCGCGGTGGGCCAAGGGCCACTTCCAGATCGTCTTTTCCAAGAACAACCCGCTGCTGCAGAAGGAGCTGTCCTGGGGCATGCGCGTCCTCTACTGCTCCGGTGTCTGGTCCTACTTTGTGGGGGCGGTCACCACCCCGCTCTTCATGCTGATCCCCATCCTCACGATTTGGGCGGGGACGTTCCCCATCGTCGTCTCGAAGTGGGCGGCCATTGGCCTGACGATTTACTCGGTCGCCCAGACCTTTGTCCTCAACTTCATGCGCAAGCGGTCGCACTACGAGCCCATCTGGTTTGCGACGATCGCCAACAATATCCTGTGGTGGACGTTTGTGAAGGCGTGCTTCAACTCGCTGCTGTCGCTGATCCCGGGGCGCAAGAAGATTACGTTCAAAACCACGATGAAAGGGTCGGGCGCGCTCGCGATGGCGGCCTCCGCCATCGGTGACCTGTGGATGCCGACCGTCTCCTTCTTCGCCCTGGCGGCGTCCTTGGGTGTGGGCATCTCCAAGCTGGCGGCCGGCCCGTCCGTCGTCACCACGCTCTCCATTTCCGTGGTGTGGATCCTGTACGGCATGATCCCGTCCTTCCTGCTCCTGTGGTACACCTTCATCGGGCGGGGCGCCACGCTGGCCTTCATGTGCCGGGTCTGCTTCTTCCTGTCCTACGCCTGCTCCCTACTGGCGCTCATGCTGCTGTGGGCGGTGTACCCGGCCGAGTTTGATTACGGGGCGGCAGCGGGCGACTCCCTCAAGTTTTACGGGGCGTCCCGCCTGGGCGACGCGCCGGCCGACGCGGCCATCCCCT
>Ga0315283_10004263_pt1 | contig 12430 bp, 19 predicted proteins | sample YL17G09_0_MG_FD_204541 | JGI IMG/M metagenome (GOLD analysis project Ga0315283, IMG submission 204541) | Sediment microbial communities from Yellowstone Lake, YNP, Wyoming, USA - YL17G09_0 | ecosystem: Environmental > Aquatic > Freshwater > Lake > Sediment | place: USA: Wyoming | collected...
AGAAAGACGCAAGTTCATAGAAAGCCACAAAGACCATGAATTAAGCCGCTACCAAGCTAGATCAACGGTATTTTGAACTGCCCCTGACGAGTTCCAATTTTGGAACGAAACAACCCCTTTTTTCATGGTTGTCGGGCTGACATAGCTCAAGGAGAAGGGAGAGCTAGGAGATGGAGGATTACACTCCGCCTCTATCTCCTAGTTTTCATTGTTTCCTAACTATAATGGAGGTGAAAAACCATGAGTCAAATACAGATTTCTAGAAAAACTCTGGCCGCAATACTAATAGCGACAGTGTTAATCGCTGTATTGTTCAGCACTCTAATAGCATTCTTTATCGTTAAGCAAGGGCCACCAGGAATACAAGGCTTGAAAGGAGACAAAGGAGAACAAGGAATCCAAGGCACACAGGGAATACCGGGCATACAAGGAATACAGGGCATACAAGGCTTGAAAGGAGACAAAGGAGAACAAGGAATCCAAGGACCGCCCGGCAACGTTGCCGTTTTCGTGTCAGCAGGATTAACAGACCTCTTTACCAGCGTATGGCTGTTCACAGACCACCACAACGTAGTAGGATACATCATCAATTTCGGTTCCACAGCCGCTTACAATGCTCAGATAAAAATGACTTGGAATCTAGGCGGAGGAACATACGTTTACAAAACTATCTTTGAGGGCACAATGCAAGGACACCAGATAATACGCATAGACATCAACTACGATTTTGAAGGGCAAGGAGTATTCTCTTACACTACCGAGTGGAACTAAGTCCCTGACGAGTTCCTGAAAAGGAACGAAACAACCCTTTTTTCTGGTTGTCGGACAAGAGGTGACATGATGAGCCAAGACCTTGTAAAAGAATGGATGAAAACAGACCCTTACCTGATGGATTCGGAAGGGTTCCAAAACTTCTTAGACCAGAAAATGGCTGAGGCATTGGAAGCGCAGAAACCGAAGCCTAAACGGGTTCCGAAAGAAAAACCCATAACTTATCGTTCTGAATCTCAGCAGTGGTTCAAGGATCTTGAGGAGCTCGCAGACCGCAGACATGGAGGAAAAGACTTAACCGCTAGGATACATGAAGAAATCCTAGTCAGAGGCGAACAGTTCACCCAAGAAAATGCGGCAGCGTTCCAGGAAGGAACAGAATTGCTCGGAAAACTGATGATGATTCATCAGAATTATGTTGAAACGCAAGAGAAACTGACGCAAGATTCTTTCGGCGGAAAATGGGGAGACATGTTCGGAGAATGGCTAAGTTTGACCAACCAGCTCAACAAAAACGCTGGCAACGAAGGATTGATATGAATGCCGAAAAGCACACCACAATACGACATAATCCCGATAGAAACGATTATCCGCAAACATAACGGGTACTGGTTTTCTGAAGACAGTAAACGATTCTTTAAGTCAAGATGGGAAAACACAGCTTATCAGAATGAAGGCTCACTGTATGCTTACTTCATAAGCAGTGAACAACATGACGCTAACCTACGCAAATATACGATTAGAAGAGTCAACATGCGCGATGGTGAATTCTCAACAGGATATCCTACACCAGTAATCTTTGAGTTTCAACAGTACACCACAAAAGCACATGCATTAAAGGCATTACATGAATATCTTAAGACTGAAGACATTAAAGGCGAATTGATCGCATGGTTGAAAGGCGAACTAGAGCACACTATTCCACATGAAACGTCAAGCACACAACAGCGAAAACAAGAGACTCAAACAGAGTTAACCACGTTGCAGGGTGAACAATAATGCAAGACGATAATACTAAAAAGCTCCAATTCATGACCCCGCCAAACATAGCACACTTCATAGCCAAAATAAGCCTCGGCGACAAAGAAGAACTAGAACGAAAAACAGCTCTGATTTGCGACCCCGCAGCGGGCACCGGCCGTTTCATGCTCGACACAGCTGAACACTATGTCGAAACAATAGGCAAACTGAACTTCATCTTCGTCAACATTGACATAGAATTCAAGGTCTATGTGTACTGCACGATGAATGCGATACTCAACGGCATCCCTGCCATTAATATTTGGGGAAACAGTTTGGGACGCGAAACAGACTATAACGAAGCGGTCGTGACGATTCCAATAGGCACTGTTGCAATGTGGCGGATGGTGAAAAAAGAACAGATACCCACAGTGTTGGCGCGAGCAAGCTATCTCGTAAATGCCCAAGAAAAACCGGTCTAGACCATTTCCATAGGTTTTATATTCCTAAAAAACAATCTTATGATGGCGAACACTTTGGCTCCACGAGAAGACCTGTCTGAAAAACAGTTGCTAGAAGAAATATTAAAGGAACTGAAAGAACTGAGAAGAAAAAGCAACTTGGAAATAAACAAGGTCCCCTTTAATTCGGAAACTATCGCAAACCAACTGTATCACATGGAGAACGCGGCCCTCTTCAAAATGCCGCAGACTCCGCCTTACCAGAAACTGAGGCTTTACGCAACGGCGGCTGGAAACCTGATAAACAACAATCTATTAACTATTCCGCCCGGTGCGGACGTGGAAATTCTTCGCTGGGAGTACGCTCCAGCTCATATAACCCTCACAGAATTAGGCGTTGCAATGCCAGATCTTACACTGCCATTTGTTGATTTAGTCGTCAACTTTGACAGAAAAACCGACATTTACGATTGGACAATCGAAGAGTACCAAAATGTTCTAGGGTTGACAGCGGCTAAAACTCCAGTGCCCCTGTATGGCGGTTGCACAAGATACGACGCTGTAACCTTCCATTATGCGTCAATAACACAGTGGGACTATTTGACAGACGATTATTTACAAGTGCGAGTTCACAATTGGACTGCTGTGCCCGTCGTACTTGATTCTCTAGCAATAGAATTCTGGTCTACAGCTGAATTGTCACACTTGCGAAAGTATCTTTGGGGCGGACCATTAGGCTTCTAACAGCTCGTGAAAACATGAAGTGCTCTGGATGCGGATACTGCGAAAACACTATTGACTGCATATTTTTCCCATCAGAGGCTTCTCATAAACTACAGTTCTTCACAAACAGCAAAATCATCAAAGACGGAAAATATTACTATCTGAATCGCTGTGAACATTATGTTGATGGACAATGCAACATGCATGATGACCGCAGACCTGTTCTATGCATAATCTATCCTGTCATCATCAGAAATGGAGTCTTGACAGTTGACCCAAATTGCCCTGCACATGACACTGTAACATCTGAAGACATAGAATGGGCAAGAAAACTCATCCCTCTCCAAGGCTCATCCCTTAACGAAATTGTCGAAGCAGCAGAAGTACATAACAGATAATCCAAGTCATTGAGGTGTAACCTTTTGAATGAAGCAATATGTAACGGAGCTGTGACCCTGCTAAAAACGCATCCAGAACTATACGACCCGCTGTACGTAGCGGTTACTATCCATAAAGAAAAAGGAGAACAACCCGAATGGATGGGCTTTGAATGGCATGAACTTCCAGTTCAACCCGCAACATTAAAGAAACTCGTGCTGGAAAAAGTTGTGAAAATCAGTTACAAAACAAGAAACAGAACACTATACAATCTAACCGACCCCACGGCCATCGAACAAGCCCTGAAATTCACGGCCATCATGATGATGCAGGTTCAAGACGACAAAATCTTAACAGAAGAAATCCCTCTGGATCTGTTCGACGATGTCCTCGGATATGAAGACCTGAAAACATTATTCTATAAAACCGTAACAGGTAATCCTGAAGACAAAGTCCATTTCCTAATGATCGGCCCGCCTGCCAGTTCAAAGTCTCTGTTTCTGTTCTGCCTTGAAAAACTGCCTAAGACGAAATATGTTCTCGGCAGTCGAGTAAGCCGGGCAGGACTCGCAGACTATCTAGCCAACAATGAACCAAGATTCCTGCTCATCGACGAAATAGACAAGATGGTAGGACCTGACTACGCTGTTCTACTCAGCTTATGCGAAACGGGCAGAGTCACCGAAATGCTCTATGGCAAAACAAGAGAAGTCACACTTGACACAGTAGTTTTTGCATGCGGAAACAGAACAGACGGAATGCCCCCCGAAGTCATAAGCAGATTCCAACGACTAGACTTCTTTCCATACTCCGAAACAGAATTCATGGAAGTAGTCAACCACGTCCTAACCAGAAGAGACGTAACCTCTGAATTGGCAACATATATAGGACGAAAAGTGTCCTCAGAACTCAACACCAGAGACGTAAGACAAGCACTCCGAGTCGCCAAACTCGCCAAAAACAAGTTGGAAGTTGACAATCTAATAAGAACCCTTCAAAGGTACATGAAAAATGTTAGCGTCTAAGTCTAGACAGTAACCTTGTTTCTTTGAAGAACAGTCTTTTTGTTGTGTTGTCGCAGCGGAATTCGCCTACGCCGTCTATCGTGCCCAACATGCCTAACAGAAACTCGAAGTCTTCACCGTCAGCTATTGCGACTGGCAAATCGAATTCCACTAGAGTTCCAATCTGTTCCCTGAAAGTCTTCATCCACATCATAGCCCTTGACTGCTGTACTTTCTCCATCAACAATGGCGGAAACGAAAGAACGTTCCCCTGGCCTGTTGCCTTCAAAACATGAACATACGTGTCAAACTGAGCTCCCCCGACACCCTGCAGTTTCAAAGGAACACCGGACTCCCAAATTAATCCTAACTGTGCCGCAAGATTCTTAGGAGCAAGTGAAATGCTCGCACCAGTATCAAACGTGAAGACCAAATTCACTTTCTTAGCAGGGTCCTCCTGGTTGGCTACTGTCAACTCCACTTCCATCAACGCAGAATTGAAACTGTCCAGCGGAGCCGGAAAAGTCACGATGGAATAGGGGTATGAAGCACTCATCTTCCCATCTTCTTCTGTACACGTTCAATGTACGATTTGTGTTTTCTTTGTTTTGGCAGAACATGCGCCATCCAGAAATCGCTTACTGGTAACCTGTTGTCTGCTGGCCAGTTTCTAAGCACTATCCTCACAGTGTCTGTAGCTGCTGATGATTGTTCTGTTGATAGGCTTGTTCCAGCTGCCGATCCAAACTTCATACTCTTATGCCTCTTGTGCTTCTCAGCTTTACGTCTTCAACGGCATAACCGGACTTTTTTGCGTTTTCGACTGCCTGTTGCATAGTGTCTCCTGTAGCCACAACTTCCCCGTTAACGACAGCTTCAAACTTCACCATTGAAATTCCTCTATATCGTATATTCTTGCCATTTGTTATTAACTCTACGCATGTTTTTTAAAACCGAATCCATGAACGTATATGCAATTTGTTCCGGCGTATCCTTCACAGCTTCAGGATGCTTGTCCACGTTGTACTTGTGAAATGCCCTTGTCACGATTAAAGCCAAATTTGCGAAGTAGCCCAATATGACAGTGTTGGCAGCGACCTTTTCTTTTTTCTGTTCATAATGCTGCTTCATAAGCTGTTCCAATCGGTTTAGGTCAATGTTCAATATGAACACTTTATCCCTCAAGCCTGCAAATGACAAGTATTCTGACGAATCAAACTTGAGAATTATGTCCTCGAAATCTACGAACCACTGTTTAGGCAAGTAATCAAGCAGAGGATAGTACACGTCCTGTTCGAAACGCGCCATCAAGTTCTTGTCAGTCAATGAAAACTTCAAACTTGTCACACCCTTTCTCTTGTGGATTCCACTTAATTTCTTTTACTTCATCAGGGCTTGGAACATCCGGAATCCCCGCTCCTTCAACACATCTTGGCCGAGGAACAAACCGACATTTGAATTTCTTCAGAACATTAGGAAGATAACAGCGGCAATTAACACAGAACGTGCTCAGAACTTGGTCTTCCTTTCCCATGCCCTTCACCGCCACATTTGCATTTACAGCGTTTCGATTTCGCAGTGTAACATGCTCGACAACAATAAAGAGCCTTCCAAGGTTTCTCCAATTCAAGCATCTTCCTTTTTTGCCAAGGCTTACCATAACATTCGTTAGGATGCCAAGTGCAGTATCTGAGACCTTCACAGTTGTTTTCTTCGCATTCTTTATCTCCTTTCATTATGCTTGCTCCTTCAGTTTTGCGCCACAGTTAGGACACGCACGTAGACTGTCCGAATTGTAGAATTTTTTGCATTTCCAACAAGTATAAACCGTCATCCTGTCACACCATTTTTTCGGTTATCTAAGCCTTCTTTAGTTTGATTCTCGGATAGACGGCTCGGTAAACGTCCATTTGCATCTTGACTGGAGGAATATTGTATGCCTTCTTCACTTTCCCAAGCGAATGCCCACTCCAATATTCTACCCAGACTTCAGTTACCCCGGCGGAGTCGAACATTCCTCTTCCAGACAGTTCATTTGCAAGAGACATCTTCACGTATGTTGTGAAGAATTTCCTGAAAGTATGAGGCCGCAGTCTACGGTCGACAACTTTGAGGTCTGCTCTGATCTGATTCTCGCATACAGGAAAGATTCTGTCTCGGCTGAAGTCTGCGTACTCGTTAAGTTTCTCGGTTGCGTCAGACCCGAAATACGTGTCGAATACTACTCTTGTCTTTTCTCGCACGAAATGAACATGGATAGGCCATTCTCCACGTTTCAACTGTTCCTTTACAGTTCCACACTGTGCACTCGGAGTGCTCCATTTGACCTGAACCAAGTCCCCGACGCCTATCCCAGTGTCCTTAGCGCAACAGATGTATGCTCCAGTTCTGAGAGACGCTTTCTTAACGAGCCTAAACAGATCCTGAGGCTCCGGCAGCCACACTTCCGTCTCAGCTTGACCTGACGGAACAATCATCGCCTTATCAGACAACGCAACAAAGCTTGTAGCATAGAACTCTCTAACAGCTGCAAGAGCAGTTGCCACAGTATTGCTTGACTTTCCATTTTTTGAAAGATGAGTTATGAACTTATTAGCCATTTGTTCATGACGAGTTTTGACAGTGATATCCTCAGACTTCCAATCCATGTTCCTACTCTTGATTATTTGATCAGGCATCTGCTCAGCAATTTCCTCGCAATACTGCTTCAAATACAAGAGGAAGATCCTTTCAGTCGACGGCGGCGAAACCTCAATGTCCCTACCCTTCGCCACAGCCCGAGTTCTAAGGAAATTAACCATACGTTTGACTGAAACCTGAACAAGAAAATCACTGTCAGAAATCCTCATTCGTTAAGGCACCTTTTTCCTTCCTCATTTCCTCTTTGAGAGCCTTCTCTGCCTCTTTGTCGGCCAAAAAATGAAATGTCCTCATTGTGGTTCTGAACTGGTTGATGTATCCATGCACGCTCCAAATCAGGTCTAATCAATTTTAGAAGCCCTTTCCTACACTTGAGACAAATCAATGGTTTCTCGAAAGTGAAAGACGTTGCGAATGGCACTTTCTCTGTCACAGGTTCTTGACAAAAGAAGCACGGTCCCAACCCAACTTCAACCATTTCCGTTCCCACAGTTTCTAGCGCGTCACTCATGGCCCTGATCTCCCAGTTTCCATTTCAAGGGAACCTTCAAAGCTTCCATAGCTTCGTTCAAGTCCTTAACCATAGTTCCGCGAGGTTCCTTCCAGTCCCAATTAATCAGGTTGTCTGGCATTCTCTGTAATCCCTTGCCGTCACGTAGCAACATTTTCTTGACCTCTTTTTCGCCGGGAGCAGAGTCAGCAAGCCGATGTATCCAGCCTAGATGGTAGTCACCGTCTGTCTTGTACGTTGCTAAAGCACACTCGTAAACCTTGAGAACATCCTTTATCTCACGGTAGACTTCGGCGGGTCTTCCGCCTGCGCCGAGAGGCCAGTACACTTCTACCTCGCCATATTTTCCAGTTTCTGCTGGAACCATTTTGGCAGCTGGAAACATCATCAAGCTTTCAAGCCATCTTTTCCTTAGAACAACAGATAACTTAATGGGGCTTATAGGACTAGTGAATTCGCCTGATTCGTCTCCATGGCGACAAGGATACTGTTTGCAGAAGTCACAGTTACCAGATACTTCGGCGAAGCCGTCCTCGTAGAACGTGAATGACAATGAAAACTTCTTCATTTTGTCTCGGCATTCTTTGCAAGCCCAATACTCAGGTATACCCGTTGCTACACTGTTTGTTTGAACCTCTTCCTTCCCGCATATTGAGCAAGTGAAGACAGGGTTCTGAATTGTTGGAATGGTCATGAAGTTCCCTCACTTTCTTGGATATGAATGATTCCCGCTAACAGTTCTAGCTTGACGACGATCTCAGGCTCTATTGCGTCATGTGATGGATTGTATGTTTTAATGAAGTTTAATAGTGCCTTCGCATCTTCTCGTGTTATCGGAAAGCCCTCTCTCCTGATCTTTGCTTCTTCAGATTTCATTCTTTCAGGAATATGAATCTGTTTAAGGTTTGCTTCACTTGGGAGCGCCATGCCAATGCCGCCGCTTGAACTTGCTTCGAACACTCTTAGACCTTCTTGGAATGCTTTCTTGAGAAACTCTGTCTCTTGCCCGTTTTCAGGGACAAGACGAATCACAGCTATGCTTGTAGGAATCGTGCCCACCGCATTCTTCATCAATATCTTGTTTTCCGCTAACATATCGACAATTGTTTCAACCTTCATTTTTCTTTTCACCTTGGTGTTTGCAGGATTGCCCGGAACTATATACGGCATTGCCTACTCGCAGAAGCGAGTTGGTCAGACTTCGGCTCACCGTGTTCCCGGGTGTGCATTATTGACTCTCGCAGCAAACGAGAGCTGTCCAGCCCAACCTTTCTGCCACATTTGTTAAGCCTTATTAACCACAGCAGGTATTTAAATTAAGGGCATAGACGTTTTCAGACGGCAGACAAAACGGGTACAACATCAAGAACATTCAATATAAATAGACAAACAACCAAAGTAAGAATGGCGTAACTCGCCTCCCTAAATTCTAGGGATAATTGGGTTACAACACGGGAACAAAATGCGAATCGACTGAAGTCGACCAGCCATTCTCAAATTGTTCAAGCAAAGCCAAAAACTACACGGCCTAAAGACACCTCCGTAACCCGGCGGGCTCGCCTTATTTATAGAAAAGAAGGGAAGAAGATTGACTCTCATACGCTGGATAACACATGAATGTTACCATAAAGACTTGACACCTAAACCAGACTGCAAAACTTGCCCCTCTAAAACCGGCTGCGTAGACTACTCGCCACGATACTAGAGTTCATTCTCCCTCTTTTCTCTATAATGATCCAAGAGCCAAACCCGGACTCTATCCCCCGAGACCATACCAGCAACTTCAACCAAGTCCTTCGGAATAATAATGCAAAGACTATTCCCTCTGCTACTCACACCAAGAACAACCATCTCCTTCAAATTACCCACCTTCTTCCATCGACTGATACTGAATTTTTGCTGAGAAAACCGACCCGAATTTTTTGTAGTCGCCATGTGACTACTCTAGGATAAGCATATTGATTTAAAACTATTGGTAGATGCCATTTCGGTATAACTTCAATGTTTAGACTCGACCAATCAGGGGTCTTCCTTCTATTTTAAACGATTTCAGTGTACTCATGGATCCCTACTAGAAAGTCTAGCCATTGTGCAACTGCATCAAGGGTGGCTAGTGCTGCCCAGATGATTGTGCCTGCTGGGACACGGTCAATCATGATGGTAATGAGGGTTGACTGGTTTGCGGCGGTTGTTAGCCTGAAGCATACATCGCTGTAATGTCCAGCTGCTATGGCGGCGGCGTAGTTTGCGTATCCTCCATAGTTGTCTGCTATTCTCAGCCGGTAGGTTTTATTGTTGTTTTGTACATCGATGATTGCTAAATGGTGGAAGTCGAAGGTGTGGCTTCCAAGTCGAACGGGAGTTTCTGTTCCGTCTAATACGACTATTTCTGCACAATTATGCCGCCAGTCAATGCTTAGCTTTCTCCATGTTGGCTTTAACCTTTTCAAGGTCTTTCTTGAGAGCACTGTTGACATTTTTCATTTGCTCCCCAAGTTCCTTGGCTAGACTACTCAAATTTGGTCACTAAAATGAATATGACCGATTTTGGATAAAAGGCTTTAGGAAAAGCAATTAAAAGTTTCCGCCCTATACTACTATTGACCAGAATGAGTTACTCGCCAAGCGCAAGCAAGAAAGGAAAAGCAAGAGTCAGGAGACGCTGAATGAGCAGAGGCATCAGGGAAAGTCAAGAAGAACGTGTCCTGCACGCGATTTTCATAGTTACGCTTGAAGATATCCGGTGGCTGTTCCGAGTCCAGAGAGAGCTGCCACAACTTGTTATAGAGCCCAGAGACATTTTCAAAACGGTTCACCGTGAATTCTTAGCATTAATCAACGAAGGAAAGCCTCTTTCTCCTGACAGCCGCGCCATACTAACAACATGGATGGATATTGACCGACACTGGCTCAGCCTGTTCAGGGAAAGAATCGGCGAAAAAGGGTTCCCATTAATGCGTCAGATCCAGAGAAGAGTGTCAAGCAGGTATTTTGGAAATGAACTGTTCTACCTTTGGGAGCCAGAAGAACTTCTTGACAAAGCTGAACAGCTCGCGCCTTTGCACTGGAAGATTGCTCCAGAATACACCATACCGTACGAGCATAAGACTTTCCTTGTGCCCATGGCCAGTGGAGAACCTGTGAAGACTCCGGAGTGCGAATGGAAACAGGAAGAAAAAGACGTCCTCTACTTCTTCGGGTCCTCAGACATGGAAACCTTCGAGCGCATGCGAAGAATCCCGCAAATCAAAATCAGCTACACAGAACAGTTCAAAACAATCCAGGACAACCTAGACGAAATGGCCAAACAAGGCAGCACCACTTTTCTCTACAATCTCGCGAAAGTCAAAATGCTTGAAGCCTGCCTCAGAAACGATTATATCTGGTGGCAAATCCTCGAAAGAGAACTCGAAAAAATCTTCCTCTTCACAGTCACCCTAAGAGTCTTCGGCAGAAGAGTCTACAATTTCAACGACCTCAGAAAAGTCGTGGACAAACTCTACAACTGCCACGTTGTACCGCAGGAAAAGAAAGAAGAATTTCATATGCGAGCTAAAACCATCGCCGACCAACTATTGTACCCGTTTGAAAAAGCAGAAGCAGAAGAACACGGATACTCAGACGTTAAAGAATATTACAGACAGAAAGAACAACAATTCCGAAAAGAACATCAGTTCCTCGGAGTCTTCGTAAGCCCAGGCGATCAGGACCTCATCTGCGATTGGGTAATCTCTTATCATAATGAACAGGAAATGTATCCTGAAAACAAACAAGCCGTCAGCGACGTCGACTACGTGCTGGTCAATTATGGCTATGACTTCGCAGATAAGCCATATCACAGAGGCTACAGACTAAAACAGAATGGCAAATGGGTATACACTTCAAACATGATCTACGACTGCGAGAAAATCTATGAAATCCCATACGAAGAACGTGACTTTTCAACAAACTGTTACGAGCTCGACGCTAAAATCGTGATGGAAGTCCTCAAAAAACATGATTTCGTCTTTACAAAGGAAGGCTGGAAGCTCCCATACGAAAAGAAAGCCGAACGACTAATCGTGGATAGAAGCCAAGAAATCTTCAGCACTAACATAAAACGACTGCGAATAGTGGACCCCGTTAAACCTGATACAATCGACATAAAAATTGAAATCATTCCATGGGACGCGAGCTTAGCCAAACAGAAACTGGCCAACATCGAAACAAACGAGCCCTACCTGCTCAAACTAAACAGTCACAACCTCATTTTCACGTTCCTTGGAGAGACCTAAGTAAACTCTATAAGGCAAACCAAAGACAATACCTAACAGGTGCGGAAGATGGCACGAGACAAAGGCGGCATTTTCGGTTTCGGCATCATTGGCAGTCTTGGTGTCCTTAGAGGAAGAAAGGAAGAACGAAGACCAACTCAAATGGATGAGCTACCGAACTGTGATATCTGCAAGCAGAAAGGCACAAAAAGAGAAGCACACTACGACTGCAAAACAACTATGGGTCCTTGGGCATACCTCTGTGAATTCCACAAAGACCTAGTCGGTTCAACTCCGTGCAATAAGATTGAAAAAAGAGTGAAGATCGCCGCAGCCAAAACGGACAAAATCCCAACTGTTAATATTCCAATAAGCTGTGATGATGTTTGCGAAATCAGTTGTCCTCATTGCGGAGAGCCTAGAACCGTAGAACCAGACGCTAACTATGTCGTAACGTGCGAAAACTGTGGAAATAAGTACAAAGTCGTCTCCTTCCTCTAGCACAAACATAGTAAAGTCTTTTAAGCTATTCTCTGCATAGTTACTTTCAGGGATGTTTAATGGCACAACTTCCACAGTTTCCAAATCTCGGTGGAAAATTCACTGGAGGACAATTCAGCGGATCATTAGGCTCTTTCAACCTTCTGTCAAAACTTCGAAGAACATACATGGTAATAGTTGGTCCCGGAGCACCACAACCTGAACTAGACAATGCCGACGCCATATCCT
>Ga0315283_10004264_pt1 | contig 12428 bp, 15 predicted proteins | sample YL17G09_0_MG_FD_204541 | JGI IMG/M metagenome (GOLD analysis project Ga0315283, IMG submission 204541) | Sediment microbial communities from Yellowstone Lake, YNP, Wyoming, USA - YL17G09_0 | ecosystem: Environmental > Aquatic > Freshwater > Lake > Sediment | place: USA: Wyoming | collected...
CCAACGGTACGCATGCGCAGGTCGGTCTCGCCAGTGGCTCGGCGCGGTCCCGGCGGCCAGCATCTGGACCGCACGTCAGAGCCTCCCGCTACGTCGCGGAGGCTCGGTCCGGTCGGTGTCGAGGGCCAGAGTCGGACGGCCCGCCCTCTTGGTGCGCGTCCCAACCCCGAATGCTGCGGGCAGAGCTGCGGAGGGTTCGCCAGCGAGGCGGCCTGTAAGCCGAGTTCTGTACCGCGGCTTGCGCCGCGGCGACGGTCATCCATCTGGGGCCGCCGGTTGCCCGACGGCTCATGCGGCCGACCCGAGGGCTGGGCAGCGCGCCTCTCCCCCCGGCGAACCGGGGTTGCGCCCTCCTATTTGGCCTTGCTCCGGGTGGAGTTTGCCGCGTTTCACTCCGGCCCCAAGGGGCCGGCATCGTCACTGTGGCACTGGTCCTCGCCTCACGGCGGACGGGCGTTACCCGCCACCCTGCGCTGGGGAGCTCGGACTTTCCTCACGCCGCACGGGCTGCCCCGGTCGACGCGCGACCATCCGGCCGCCTCGCTGGCCCGCGAAGTGTAGGCGCGATCTGCTCAGGGGGCCTCGAACAGCAGGACCTGGCCCGCCTCGCTCGTCAGCCGGAGGCGGCCGGTGCGCGTGTCGATCTCGAACCGGGGCCGACCTTCGACGACACCGAGGAGGACCGCGTCCTGGGCGGCCGCGGCCTCGTCGCACGGGCTGGGCTGGAGAATCTCGGTGTCGAGGATGATCCGGTTCCCGTCCAGGTGGTACGTGCCGCCACCGCTGCGGCACCCGGTCATGACCTGGAAGCGGCCGTCGGTCCCGAAGGACACGCCGCCGATCCCCTCGGGGTCGACCGGCGGCGCACCCGCCACCTCGACGAGGCTCCACGGCCGATCGACCAGGACCTCGGACGTCGTCAGGCAGCCTGCCACGACCAGCACGAGCAGGCCGAGCGCACCGAGCCCGGTCAGACCCCTCACAGCAGCCGCCGCACGACCTCGGCGACCGCCCGCCCCAGGATCGCATGGCCCTCGACCGTGAGGTGGACGCCATCCGCCGGGTCCACGACAGCGAGCGCAGACCCGTCCACGAACGCGACCCCGTTCATCTCGGCCACCGTCCGGTACAGGGCCGGCATCCGTTCCGCGTTCGCGCGCGCCTCGCCGAAGCCCCAGACCTCGGAGCGGGCCGTCACCTCACCCGGGCCCGGCGGCGCGATCAGGAGCACACGCGGCGCCACGCCACCCGGCCCAGTCCCCGACGTCAGCACCAGACCCACCAGGGCCCCGATCGCGGCGGCGATCTCCGCCCCGCTCCGCCCGAAGATCGATTTGAGGTCGTTCGTGCCCAGCATCAGCACGAGGACGTCCACTGGCGCGTGGGAGCGCAGGCACGGGAGCAGGTACGTCCGCCCGTTGCGGCCGTCGAGGTAGGGATCGTCCCAGATCGTGGTCCGGCCGTTGAGGCCCTCCTCGATCACCTCCGCGGTGCCGCCAAGCTGTGCCGCCATCACCCCGGGCCAGCGCACCTCCTTCGGGAACCGGCCCATCGTCGCCGGGTCGTAGCCGTGGGTGTTGGAATCGCCGTAGCAGACGATGGTGGGCATCGTGTCCTCCCCTGCCGATCAGCCGGGTGTGACCCGGCGAGCCCGGGCCACCCGCGCGGGACCGCCCGCGGCAACCCTGTCCAGGGCCTCGTTGGCGAGGCGGTCGGCGGTCGAATTCTGGGCCCGCGGCACGTGGGTCGCTGACCAGCGGCGGAACCCGGCCAGCATGCCCTTCGCCTCGGCCCACAGCGGCTGGAGCTTGGCGTCCTTGACCCGCCAGCGTCCGTGCAGCTGCTCCACGATCAGCTTGGAGTCCAGGAACAGGTCCACCCTCTCGGCGCCCAGGCGCTGGGCGAGCTTGAGGGCCTCCACGACGCCGGTCCACTCCGCCACGTTGTTGGTCTGGTGGCCCAGCGCCTCGGAGATGGTGGCGTCCGGGGCCGCGGCGGGATCGAGGGCATCGGCCCGCGACCCGTCGATGAGAGCCGCGCCGAGCGACGCCGGGCCGGGGTTGCCCCGGGCCGCGCCGTCGGTGCGGATCACGAGGTGCGGGATGACCGGAAGCCTGACAGCCTCGGGACCCGCCCCCTCGCCGGGCTCGCTCAGACCCGCCGTCCCGTGATCGCCGAGGACACCTCGAGGATCGCCTGGGTGATGTGGATGTCGCGCGGGCAGGCGTCCACGCAGTTGAAGATCGTGCGGCAGCGCCACACGCCGTCCTTGTCGGCCAGGATCTCCAGGCGCTCCTCGGCGGCGTCGTCGCGCGAGTCGAAGATGAACCGGTGGGCGTTGACGATCGCCGCCGGCCCCACGTACTCGGGTCTCGCCCAGAACGACGGACACGAGGTCGTGCAGGCCGCGCACAGGATGCACTTGGTGGTGTCGTCGTACCTCGCCCGGTCCCTGGCGGACTGCCGGCGCTCGCGCTCGGGCGGCATCGACTCGTTCTGGAGGAACGGCTGGACGCTCCGGAACTTGGCGAAGAAGCCCTCCATGTCGACCACGAGGTCCTTCATCACCGGCAGCCCGGGCAGCGGCGCCACCGTGATCTTCCGGCCGCCCAGCTGGTCCACCCGGATCTTGCAGGCGAGACGGTTGCGGCCGTTGATCAGCATCGCGTCCGACCCGCAGACGCCGTGGGCGCAGGATCGCCGGAACGTGAGCGTCCCGTCCTGCTCGTACTTGACCTTGTGGAGGAGATCGAGGACGCGGTCCATCGGGCCGGCCTCGACCGTGTAGCGCTCCTCGTGGGGCTTGGCGTCCCGCTCTGGGTCGTAGCGGAGGACCCGCAGCTCAACCGTCATCGCTCGCTCCCCCACCCTAGTAGACACGCGGCTTGGGCTGGAACTTCGTGATCGTGACCGGCTTGTAGGCCAGCTCGACCGCGCCGTCAGCGCCCTTCGTCGCGAGGGAGTGGGTCAGGAAGTTCACGTCGTCCCGATCCGGGTAGTCCTCCCGGCTGTGGGCGCCGCGGCTCTCCTTGCGGTTGATGCACGCCGCGACCATCGTCTCGGCGCAGTCGAGCAGGTAGCCCACCTCGCGCGCCTCCAGGAGGTCGGTGTTGAAGACGGTGCCCTTGTCGTCGACGCTCACGTTCTCGTAGCGCGCGCGGAGCTCGGCCACCTTGGCACGGGCGCGCTCGAGACCCACCGCGTCGCGGTAGACCCCGGCGTCGTCCATCATCACGTCGGCCAGCTCATGGCGGAGCGCCTCCTTCCGCTCGCCCTTCGTGCGGCCCCGGATGGCCTCGATCTCGGCGCGGACCGGCTCCATGACCTCCTCGGAGACCTGCGGCAGGTCCTGGCCGCGGATGTCGAGCGCCATCTGGCGCCCGGCCCGCCGCCCGAAGACGAGCAGGTCCACGAGGGAGTTCGTCCCCAGGCGGTTGGCACCGTGGACGGACACGCAGGCCGCCTCGCCGGCGGCGGAGAGGCCCGGGACCACCGTGTTGGCCGCGTCGCGCGTCGCCTGGGTCAGCATGTTCGTGGGGACCCCGCCCATGGCGTAGTGCGCCGTCGGCTGGATCGGGATCGGGTCCGTGTAGGGCTCGAGGCCCTGGTACACCCGGACGAAGTCGGTGATGTCCGGCAGCTTCTCGTCGATCATCTTGCGGCCGAGGTGGCGGACGTCGAGGTAGACGTAGTCCTTGCCGTCGATGCCGCGCCCGGCGCGGATCTCCTGGACGATGGCCCGGCTGACCATGTCTCGAGGGGCCAGCTCCATCAGCTTGGGGGCATAGCGCTCCATGAACCGGAAGCCGTCGTTGTCGAGGAGGTAGGCGCCCTCGCCGCGCGCCGCCTCGGACAGCAGGATCCCGATGCCCACGATGCCCGTGGGATGGAACTGGTAGAACTCCATGTCCTGCATGGGGACGCCGTGCCGGTACGCGAGCGCCACCCCGTCGCCGGTCAGGCTGTACGCGTTCGAGGTGACCCGGAACATGCGGCCGAAGCCGCCGGTCGCGAGCAACACGGCCTTGGAGCGCAGGGTCACGAGCTCGCCGTCCGCGATCCGGTAGGCGACCACGCCGGCGGCACGCCCACCCGCACCCAGCTCGCCACCCTCGGTGACCAGGTCCACGACGTGGTACTCGTCGTAGAACCTGACGCCGGCCTTGAGGCACTGCTGGTACAGGGTCTGGAGGATCATGTGGCCGGTGCGATCGGCGGCGAAGCAGGCTCGCTTGACCGGACCCTCGCCGTAGTTCCGCGTGTGACCGCCGAAACGGCGCTGGTCGATCCGCCCGTCGTCCGTCCGGTTGAACGGCAGCCCCATGTGCTCGAGCTCGATCACCGTCTCGATGGCCTCGCGGGCGAGCACCTCGGCCGCGTCCTGGTCCACCAGGTAGTCGCCACCCTTGATGGTGTCGAACATGTGCCACTCCCAGTGGTCCTCCTCCTGGTTCCCCAGGGCGGCACACACGCCGCCCTGGGCGGCGCCGGTGTGGGAGCGGGTCGGGTAGAGCTTGGTCAGGACGGCCGAGTCGATGCCCGCCTTGGCGAGCTCCAGGGCGGCCCACAGGCCGGCGCCGCCGGCGCCGACGACCAGGGCGTCGTGGTCGCGGATCATGCGGGCACCTGCGGCATCGGGAGAGCGACGACGACCATCGTGCCCATCGCGAACAGGACGATGCCGACGAGGTACAGGAGCATCGTGAGGAAGGCCCGCAGCCCGCCGCTGGTGTAGTCACCGATCACGGTGCGCAGGCCCATGAAGGCGTGGAACAGGACGAAGGTGAGCATCAGCCAGTCGATCGTCCGCTGGGCGATGCTGGCCCAGCGGGCCGTCACCCACACCGCGTCCTGGACCGCGGGGTCGTAGACGAAGTGGACGATGATGTAGTGCGCCAGCGCGGTGACGAACAGGCCGATGCCGGTCAGCCGCATCAGGTACCAGATGGCCAGCTCCCACCCGGATCCCCGCGGCTTCGCGCGACCGGAGCGCGTGATCTCGTAGCTCATGATCCGAACCTGAAGGGCGGCTCCAGCCCGATGGCCGGCGCCATGATCTGGATGAGGATCGGCAGCCCGATGAGCACGAACGCCACCCAGCTCAGATACCAGAGCTGCTTGTGGTAGCGGGTCATCGACGGCCAGAAGTCCATGATGATGATCCGGAGGCCGTTGAGCGCGTGGTACAGGAGGGCCGCGCCGAGGAGCGACTCCATCACCCGCCCGAAGGGGCTGGCATAGATCGCCAGCACCTCGTCATACAGCTCCGAGTTGACACCCACGAGCCAGATGTCCAGGACGTGGAGCAGGATGAACGCCCAGATGGCGACACCCGAGATGCGGTGGAACGCCCAGGCGAGCATTCCCTCGCTGCCCCGATACCGCAGGAGCATGGAGCCTCCGTGTCTGCCGGCCCGCTGGTCGCGGGTCGCTCTGGTTCCGGTGGCCCGGCCGGTCAGCCGAGCCGCGCGATGATGGCGTCGGCGAACTCCCGCGTGCCCGCGGGACCGCCGAGGTCGTAGGTCGTGGCCTTGCCCTCCGCGATGACCTCGCGGAGCGCGGTCTCCACCCGCACGGCGGCGTCCTGCTCGCCGAGATGCCGGAGCATCAGGACGCCGGACAGGAGCAGGGCCGTCGGGTTGGCCTTGTTGAGGCCCGCGTACTTGGGAGCGGACCCGTGCACGGGCTCGAACACGGACGCCTCCGTGCCGATGTTGGCGCCAGGCGCGACCCCGAGGCCGCCCACGAGGCCGGCGCACAGATCGCTCACGATGTCGCCGTACAGGTTGGGCAGGACCATGACGTCGTACAGCTCCGGCTTCTGCACGAGCTGCATGCACATGTTGTCGACGATCCGGTCCTCGAACTCGATCCTGCCCGCGTAGTCGGCCGCCACCGTCCGGCAGCTCTCGAGAAACAGGCCGTCGGACATCTTCATGATGTTGGCCTTGTGGACCGCCGTGACCTTGCGACGGCCGTTGGCGACGGCATACTCGAACGCGAAGCGCGCGATCCGCTCCGAGGCGGCGCGGGTGATGATCTTGATGCTCTCCGCGGCATCCGGACCGACCATGTGCTCGATGCCGGCGTACAGGTCCTCGGTGTTCTCGCGGACGATCACGAGGTCCACGTCCTCGTAGCGCGTCTGGAGGCCCTTGATCGACCGGGCGGGCCGGAGGTTCGCGTACAGGCCCAGGACCTGGCGCAGGGTCACGTTGACGCTGCGGAAGCCGGATCCCACGGGCGTGGTGATGGGGCCCTTGAGGGCGACCTTGTTGCGCCGGATCGACTCCAGCACGTGGTCCGGGAGCGGGGTTCCGTACTGGGCCATGACGCCTTCGCCGGCATCCTGGACCTCCCAGTCGAAGGCGACGCCGGAGGCGTCGAGGACACGGCGGGTAGCCTCCGCCAGCTCGGGACCGATCCCGTCGCCGGGGATGAGCGTGACGCGGTGGGGCATGGGCCCATTCTAGCCACGCCCCGGGATATCCGGGGATTCCTCGAGGCCCCCCAATCGGGTGGGCCGGTGGTCGCCTCCGCAGGGGCCATCCGGCCATGGGCATCGGCATGGCGCCCGGAGGATTGCCAAGGACGGCGGGTTCCCCGTCTCCGCAGCGATCGTGGCCGAGAGCAAGAACGAGGCCGGCGAGGCCGGCTCGTTCTCGATGTCGGTTGATGTCACCAGCATCAACGACCCGGACCTCAAGATCGAGGCCCCCGCAAACGTGGAGGCGATGCCCGGTTGATCCCGGGCCCACGCCCATTGACGCGCCGGCGGATCGCCCGCCAGCGCGTTTGCGTGCCCGGGCCGCGCGGCCCGCGGCTATGATCGGAGTCCGCCCAGGACACCCAGGTCCCGCTTCCCCGGAGGTCTCGCCCGTCGCGTGAAGATCCACGAAGCCGACGCCAAGTCGCTGCTCGTCGCCCAGGGGCTCCCGGTCCCCGCCTGGGAGGTCGCCCGCACCCCGTCCCAGGCCCGCGCCGCCGCGGTCCGGTTCCTGGCCGACCCCGCCAACGCGACCGGCAAGGTCGTGATCAAGGCCCAGGTCCTCGTGGGCGGCCGCGGCAAGGCCGGCGGCGTGAAGCTCGCCGCAACGGCAGATGAGGCGGAGGAGGTCGCCGCCCAGATCCTGGCCCTCGAGATCAAGGGGCTGCCGGTCCGGCGCGTGCTCGTGGGACCCGCCGCGGAGATCGTCAAGGAGTACTACCTCTCGGTCCTCCTCGATCGCGCGACGCGACGCCTCATGTTCATCGGGTCCGCCGAGGGCGGCGTCGAGATCGAGCAGGTCGCCGTGGACAACCCCGACGCGATCGTCTACCAGCACACCGATCCGCTGCTGGGCCTGCCGGACTACGCGGCCCGGCAACTGGCGTTCAAGATCGGCTTCGGGGCGCACTGGAAGGCCGGGGCGGCGATCGCCAAGGGCCTCCTGCGCACGATGCTGGCCAACGATGCCGACCTCGTGGAGATCAACCCACTCGCGGTGATCCGCGAGCACAACGCGGACGGCACCCCGGTCGAGCGGCTGGTCTGCCTGGACGCGAAGATCACCCTCGACGACTCGGCCCTCGCCCGTCACCCCGGGCTGGAGGAGCTGCGCGACCTGGACGCGGAGGATCCGGCCGACGTCGAGGCGCGCCGCTACGACCTCACGTTCATCAAGCTCGACGGCGATATCGGCTGCATGGTCAACGGCGCAGGCCTCGCGATGACGACGATGGACCTCGTGAAGCGCGCCGGCGGCGAGCCGGCGAACTTCCTGGACATCGGCGGCGGCGCCAAGGCGGACCGCGTGGCTGCCGCCATGCGGCTGATCCTGGAAGACCCGAACGTGAAGGCGATCCTGGTCAACATCTTCGGCGGCATCACCCGCGGTGACGAGGTCGCGCGCGGCCTCGTCGAGGCCCGGGCCCAGCAGGAACGCGAGGTCCCGATGGTGGTCCGGATCGTGGGCACCAACGCGGCCGAGGCGGCGGAGCTGCTGGAGGCGGCCAACTTCGTCACGGCCGCCACGTTGGACGAAGCCGCGGCCAAGGCCGTCGCGGCAGCGAAGGGAGCGGCGGCGTGAGCATCCTGATCGGGCGCGACACCCGCCTCGTCGTGCAGGGCATCACCGGCCGCGAGGGTGAGTTCCACAGCCGGGCGATGCTCGAGTACGGCACCCCGCTCGTGGCCGGCGTCACCCCCGGCAAGGGCGGCCAGACCGCCCTCGACGGGCAGGTCCCCGTGTTCAACACGGTGGCCGACGCGGTGCGGGAGACCGGCGCCAACACGTCGTGCATCTTCGTGCCGGCCGGCGGCGCCCCCGATGCCGTCCTCGAGGCCGTCGCCGCGGGCGTCGGGACGATCTTCTGCATCACCGAGGGCATCCCGGCCCTGGACATGATCCCGGTCGTCGAGGCCGTCCGGCTCGCCGGTGCAAGGCTCATCGGGCCCAACTGCCCCGGTGCCACGTCTCCCGGGCGGGCCAAGGTCGGCATCATCCCGGGTTCCATCCACCGCGAGGGCCGGGTCGGCGTGGTCTCGCGCTCGGGCACGCTCACCTACGAGGCGGTCCAGGCGATGACCGACGCGGGTCTCGGCCAGTCCACCTGCGTGGGCATCGGCGGCGACCCGGTCATCGGAACCCAGTTCCTGGACGTCCTGGAGCTGTTCGCCGCGGATCCAGAGACGGAGGCGCTGGTGCTGATCGGCGAGATCGGCGGGGCGGCTGAGGAGGAGGCGGCGGCCTGGGCAGCCGAGCACATGGCGGACGTCCCCCGGGTGGCGTTCATCGCCGGACGGACCGCCCCGGAGGGCAAGCGGATGGGCCACGCGGGAGCGATCATCTCGGGTGGCCGGGGCACCGCGGCGTCCAAGGTCACGGCGCTCGAGGCCGCTGGCTTCCGCGTCGCAGGCTCCCCCACCGAGCTGCCGGCGCTGCTCCGCGAGGCCGGGTACCGGGGCTGACGGTGCGGCTCGACGACACGGGATCCCGCGTGAGCGACCCGCTAGACTGGCGCGATCGCCACCGCGGAGGCCGCGGCGGACCAACGGAAGGAGGATCGGCGCCTCGGCGTCTATGAGCAGTCTGATGGACCTCGTCGCGGGCGACGTGCGCGACATCGTCCTGGCGCTCGCCGTCGACGACATGTCGGCCTTCGACGACCCCGACCGGTTCGTCGCGCACCTGCCCCTCGGCGGCGGGCTGGACCCAACCTGGCTGGACCTGTTCAGCGAGGCCGTGCGCTCGGTGACGGGGAGCGACGAGCTCGAGGACTTCCTCGATGCCCGATCCGATCTCGAGGGGGCCCCCTCGGTGGAGCGCATCGTGGACCGGGTGGACCCGGCCTGGATCGAGGAGGTCGCCGCGCTCCCCGACGCGCAGCTGGGCGCGCTCGCCGGCCGCTGGATCGAGCTCCTCGAGGAGGAGCTCGGGCTCCTGCCGCGCGAGGAGAAGCCCTGGATCCGGGACCTCGCCGGGCGGATCGTCACGTTCTGCAGGGCGGCCACAGGCGCCCGGGACGTGGTCTTCGCCTGGGCCTTCTAGGCTCCCCAAGGCGAGCGCTCCGGCCCTCGCCGCCACCGCCGATCGGGGTCACGATGGAGCCATGACTGCGACCATCGCCCCGACCTCCCGGATCGGACCGACCGAATCCGACCCGACCACCGACCCCGTTCTCGCAGAACCCCCGCTTGCCGAGCCGCCGTCAGGCGGTGCGCTCCACGGCCTCGACCCGATCGCGCACCGGGCGTTCAAGGCCCTCAACCGCTACTTCATGATCCCCATCCACCGGGCCGGGCTGGGCGCGTGGCTCGGATCACCCATCGGCGGCTGCATGCTGCTCCTGCGCGTGCGGGGACGGAAGAGCGGGATCGTGCGCGAGACGCCGCTCAACTACCTCGTCGCCGACGGATCCGTGTGGATCGTGGCCGGCTTCGGACCCAAGACCGAGTGGTACCGCAACCTCGTGGCGGATCCGGCCGTGGAGGTCGTGCTGCCGACGCGCCGCCTGGCCGGCACCGCCGTGGAGGTCCGCTCCCCCGCCGTCCGCGCCCGGATCCTGCCGGCCCTGATCCGGGCCACCGGCCTGCCGTCGTTCCTGGCGGGCGTGAACCCGTGGACGGCGACGGAGGCCCAGGTCACCGACGCGCTGGACTTCGTGCCGCTGATCCGGATCGATCCCGCCGACGGCTGGCTGGACCCGGGTCCGGACGATCCCGGCGGCCGGGCATGGATCTGGCGCCAGGCGCTGGTCCTCGGGGCGTCGCTCCTCATCCTGCGCTCGCTCCGCCGACTCGTGCGCTGACCCGTCCCGCCGACCGCCCGGCCGGGGGGTTCCGAACCCGGCACAATGTGGAGATGCCGACCTTCGACGAGCAAGCCGCGGCGTGGGACACCCCCGAGCGCATTGAGCGAGCCCGGGCGATCGCGCGCCTGATCCTGGACGCCACCCATCCGGCACCCGCTGCGCGGGTCCTCGAGCTGGGTGCCGGAACGGGCCTGCTGGGGCTCGCGCTCCTCCCCCACGTGGGCTCGGTGGTCCTCGCCGACGCCTCGGGCGGGATGCTGGCCGTCGCGGAGGCGAAGATCGCGACCGGCGCCTACCCCGGGGCCCGGACCCTGCGCCACGTCCTGACCGTGGATCTGGTGCCCGGGGAGCGGTTCGACCTTGTCGTGAGCCTCATGGCGCTCCACCACGTGCAGGACACGGACGCGGCGATGACCGGCCTGGCGGCCCTCCTGGAGCCGGGGGGAATGATCGCCGTCGTGGATCTCGAGGCGGAGGACGGTTCCTTCCACACGGATCCGGACGAGCCGGTCCTTCACGGCTACGAGCGCGGCGCCCTCCGGGCCTGCGCGGAGGCGGCCGGTTTCCGCGACGTGGCGTTTGCGCCCGCCTGGGAGGTGGCCAAGAACGACGGGGTCTACCCCCTGTTCCTGCTGACCGCGACCCGTTCCGGGGCGGCCGGGTAGGTCGGCCTGGTAGGTCAGCCGGCCGTAGGGCGGCCAGCCTTTCGTCGGCCAGCCTTTGGCCGGCCGGCCGGGTAGCCCAGCGCGGCCCAGGCGGGACCGCCCGGCGCCTCGATCAGCTCGACCAGCACCCCGTGGCACGCCCGCGGGTGGATGAAGGCGACCGGACCCTCCGCCCCCTTGCGGGCGACCGTGTCGATGAGCTCGATCCCGTCCATCTCGAGCCGCATCAGGGTCTCGGAGATGTTCGCCACCTCGAAACAGACGTGATGGAAGCCCTCGCCCTTGTTGGCGAGGAACCGGGCGACGCCCGTCGTGTCGTCGGTGGGCTGGACCAGCTCGACCTTGGACTCCCCCACCGGGAGGAAGGCGATGGTCACGCGGTCGTGTTCGATGGGCAGGACCAGCTCGACCGGCAGGCCGAGCATGTCCCGCCAGAAGCCGAGCGATTCGTCCAGGTCGCGGACGATGACGGCGACATGGTGGATCCTGCCCAGGTGGCGGATCTGGTCCGGGACGCGGGCGGCGGCTCCGCTCGGTTCGCTCATGGCTCGCTGCCTCCTGCTAGACCGTGATCAGCTCCCGGTGGACACCCCAGACCGACCGCAGCCGGTCGGCGATCTCCCCCACCGTCGCGTAGGCGGCGACGGCCTCGATGATGGACGGGAGCAGGTTGGCCTCACCTCGGGCCTCGTGCTCGAGCCTGCGCATAGCGGCCTCCCATGCGGCCGGATCCCGCCCGGCGCGGACCCGCCGGAGGCTCTCGACCTGCCGCCGCTCCCCCTCCGGGTCGATTCGGAGCAGCGCAGGGCGGATGCCGGCCTCGTCGTCGCGGAACTTGTTGACGCCCACGACGATCCGGTCACCGCGCTCGATCTCGCGCTGGACCCGGTAGGCGGATTCCTGGATCTGGCGCTGCTGGAAGCCTCCCTCGATGGCCGCGAGGGTGCCTCCCATGGCGTCGATCTCGTCCAGGTAGGCGGTAGCGGCGGCCTCGAGCTCGTCGGTCAGCGACTCGACGAACCAGGAGCCGGCGAGCGGGTCCGGGGTCTCGGTGACGCCCGCCTCGTGGGCGATGATCTGCTGGGTCCGGAGGGCCAGCCGGGCCGACTCGACGGTCGGCAGGGCGAGGGCCTCGTCCCGGGAGTTCGTGTGCAGGCTCTGGGTCCCGCCCAGGACCGCGGCCAGGGCCTGCAGGGTCGTCCGGACGACGTTGTTGTCGATGGATTGGGCGGTCAGCGACGAGCCGGCGGTCTGGGTGTGGAAACGGCACATCATGGACTTGGGGTTCGTGGCGCCGAAGCGCTCCTTCATGATCCGCGCCCACATCCGCCGGGCGGCCCGGAACTTGGCCACCTCCTCGAACAGCTCCGACCAGGCGGCGAAGAAGAACGAGAGCCGCGGCGCGAAGTCGTCCACCGCCAGGCCCCGGCCCACGGCGGCCTCGACATACGCGATCCCGTCGGCCAGCGT
>Ga0315283_10004265_pt1 | contig 12427 bp, 2 predicted proteins | sample YL17G09_0_MG_FD_204541 | JGI IMG/M metagenome (GOLD analysis project Ga0315283, IMG submission 204541) | Sediment microbial communities from Yellowstone Lake, YNP, Wyoming, USA - YL17G09_0 | ecosystem: Environmental > Aquatic > Freshwater > Lake > Sediment | place: USA: Wyoming | collected...
CTGTACAGAGGTAGTGGTCGTCGTTGGTTGAACCGTTGTTGTTGTAGTTGGCATTACCGAAGTTGTCGTTGTTGTCGGAAGCACTGAGGTTGTTGTGGTAGTTGGCAGTACTGAGGTCGTGGTCGTGGTCGGCACCACTGACGTGGTAGTTGTCGTCGGTATTATTGACGTTGTGGTTGTCGTTGGGCGCACTGACGTTGTTGTGGTAGTTGGCAGTACTGAAGTCGTGGTCGTAGTCGGCAGCACTGACGTGGTAGTCGTCGTCGGTATTATTGACGTTGTGGTTGTTGTCGGCCGCACTGACGTTGTTGTGGTAGTTGGCAGTACTGAAGTCGTGGTCGTAGTCGGCAGCACTGACGTGGTAGTTGTCGTCGGAACATTCAGCAGGTTCCAGTCGCTCACATTGCACTGGCCATAAGTATTCTGCCCCACCGCAACTACGCTGCCGTCTGCACGCAGCCCAGCCGTGTGATAAGTACCTGCAGCCACCTGTACGATGTCAGCCCAGGACTGCACATTGCATTGATTGTAGTCATTATCTCCCACTGCTACCACACTGCCATCTTTCTTCAACCCTACCGTGTAATAACCACCTGCAGCCACCTGCACGATATTATTCCAACTGCCTACATTGCATTGTCCATCACTATTATACCCCACCGCAACCACCGTCCCGTCTGCTCTTAATCCTACGGTATGATAACCACTTGCAGACACCTGCACGATACCAGTCCAGCTCCCCACATTGCATTGTCCATAATCATTTTCCCCTACTGCCAGCACCGTGCCGTCTGCCTTAAGGCCTACGGTATACCACTCTCCTGTGGCCACCTGCATGATATTACTCCAGCTCCCTACATTGCATTGACCATGAGTATTATCGCCCACTGCCAGCACCGTGCCGTCTGCCTTAAGCCCTACGGTATGACCATAACCTGCAGCCACCTGCACAATATTAGTCCAGCTCCCCACGTTGCGTTGACCATAAAAATTATCTCCCACTCCTACCACACTTCCATCTTTCTTCAACCCCACTGTGTAATAACCACCTGCAGCCGCCTGCGCGATATTACTCCAGCTCCCTACGTTGCATTGACCATCGGCACAATTTCCTACCGCCACCACCGTGCCGTCTGCCTTTAATCCTACAGTATGCCGATAACCTGCGGCTATCTGCATACCGGTAAGATGCCAGTAGGTTACATTGCACTGACCTTCAGTATTCTGTCCCACCGCCACCACGCTGCCGTCTATCTTCAGCCCCACCGTATGATAACCACCTGCGGCCATCTGCACGATGTTGGTCCAGCCGCTCACATTGAGTTGCCCAGAATAATTATATCCCGCCGCCACCACGCTGCCGTCTGCCTTCAGCCCCACCGTATGATAACCACCCGCGGACACCTGGATGATGTTGGTCCACCCGCTCACATTGCACTGGCCATTATCATTACTTCCCACTGCTAACACCGTCCCGTCTGCCTTAAGCCCGACTGTATGGAAAAATCCTATTGCCACCTGCACGATGTTGCTCCAGCCACTCACATTGAGTTCCCCATAATAATTATCTCCCGCCGCCACCACCGTCCCGTCTGCCCTCAGCCCTACTGTATGCGAACCACTTGCTGCCACCTGTACGATATCGGTCCAACTGGATACATTGCACTGACCTTCAGTATTCTGTCCCACCGCTACCACGCTGCCGTCTGCCTTCAAACCCACGGTATGATCACCACCCGCGGCCACCTGCACGATGTTGGTCCACCCGCTCACATTACATTGACCATCACCATTATATCCCGCCGCCACCACGCTGCCGTTTGCCTTCAGCCCCACCGTATGATAATCACCCGCGGACATCTGCACGATATCGGTCCAGCCCGTGACATTACATTGACCCTCACCATTCCATCCTACCGCCACCGCCGTGCCGTCTGCTTTTAATCCCGTCGTATGGAAAGTACCTGCGGCCACCTGCCTGCCCAAAAGATTCCAGGAACTTACACTGCGTTGCTTAGTCCCATTACCGCCTACCGATACCACGCTGCCGTTTGCCCTCAGCCCCACCGTATGCGAGGCACTGGCTGCCACCTGCACGATATTCGTCCAGGAACTCACATTGCATTGCCCATCACCATTATATCCAACCGCCACCACTGTACCGTCTGCCTTCAGCCCCACGGTATGGGCATACTCTGATGCCACCTGCACCATGTTGCTCCAGCCACTCACATTACACTGACCAAAAGAATTGTCTCCCACCGCCACCACTGTGCCGTCTGCCTTAAGCCCCACGGTATAAGCACTACCCGCACCCGAGGCTACCTGCACAATATCGGTCCAGCCACTTACATTGCATTGACCAGAACTATTGTCTCCCACCGCCACCACGCTGCCGTCTGCCTTGATCCCCACCGTGTGATAAGCACCGGCTGCCACCTGCACAATACCACTCCAACCACTTACATTGCATTGACCTTCAGTAGTCCGTCCCACTGCCACCACGCTGCCGTCTGCCTTGAGTCCAACGGTATGAAAACTACCCGCGGTCACCTGTACAATATTGCTCCAGCCACTCACATTGCACTGACCTTCAGTATTCCGTCCCACTGCCACTACTGTTCCGTCTGCCTTCAGCCCCACCGTATGCAAATCGCCTGCTGCTACTTGTATGATGCGGTGCCAGTTGCTTACCTGGCATTGCCCATAGGTGTTATCTCCTGCTGCCACCACCCTGCCATTTGCCTTTAAACCCACGGTATGATAATATCCTCCGGCAACCTGCATGGTGGCATAGTCCCGGTACTGTTGCCCCTGGGGGAATAGGGTCAAGCTGATATAACTCGCACCGTCTGCATAAACTGAATAGGCGATTAAATAATTATTCATTTGCACATTGTAGGCAAATGAAGGAGAATATTGACCACCCGCTGCCTTACTGATGGCAATGTTTCCGCCATACAGGCCTCCCCCTGCATTGACCAACTGGCCGTAGATGTCAGCGTAGGAGGTTGCTGAATTACGATAATCAGACCATGCTACCAGGAGCCGTTGGTTAGCACTGTCATAGGCTACTGAAGGATCATATTGATTATCCGCTGCCGTGCAGATGGCAATATTTCCGCTATACAGCCCCCCCCCGTCATTGACCAGCTGGCCGTAAATGTCCCAGCCGGTGGTTGCAGAATTTCGATTATCCTGCCATGCAACTAGGAACCTCTGGTTGGCGCTGTCATAGGCAACCGAAGGATTATATTGAGCCTCCGCCGCCGTGCAGATGGCAAAGGTTACGCCATCCAGGTTGCCCCCGGCAGTGACCAGTTGGCCGTAAATGTCCCTGCCGGTGATTGCGCCATTTCGATGATCCTCCAATGCCACCAGGAACCTCTGGTTGGCGCTGTCATAGGCAACCGAAGGATTATATTGAACACTTGCTGCCGTGCAGATGGCAAAGTTTCCACCATTCAGGCCTCCCCCAGCATTGACAAGCTGGCCGTAGATGTTTACGTCGGCAGCGCCATTACGATAATCATGCCATGCAACCAGGAACCGCTGGTTGACACTGTCATAGGCGACCGAAGGAGAAGATTGAGTAGCCGCTGCCGTGCAAATGGCAATGTTTTCACCAGACAGATCGCCTCCGGCAGTGACCAGCTGGCCGTATATGTCAGTGCCGGTGGTTGCGGAATTTCTCTGATCATTCCATGCCACCAGGAACCTCTGGTTGGCGCTGTCATAGGCTACTGAAGGGGATTCTGCATAATTATTAGAGGCTGGGGCATAGATAACTATTTCACTCCCATACAGGCTGCCATCCCAATTTAACAGCTGCCCATAAATGGCATAGTTATATGAATTGTCAACATTAAGGTAAACCAGCAGGTAGCGGTTGTTTACTGAATCATAGGCAATGGTGCGAACGTAATCACCAGGACTTGAGGTTCCATAGGCGGCAAAGGCAAGCAGTACTTGCCGGTTTTCTGTTTCATCCAGGTTAATCTCAAGCTCGCTGAGCGGAATGCTGAACCGGTATGCTTTGTGCTGATAGTTGACCCGCTCCGTATAGGTGAACTCTGGACTGCCCCACTTCTTCTCTGCCATTGAAACCCTGAATGCCTTGAGACCGTTTGCGGTCTTTGCATACACCGTGGCATAGTCCTTATTTCCGTCCATGGTGTTATCCGAGGTAAAGTCAAGGTACACCTGCAGGACTTTATCATCATGTGCCACCCACCCGTAGGTAAACCCTGAGGGGTGCCCGGAGCCGGTCGGGGAATATTCCTTGAAAAACGGCTTTTGCTTGGTTATGTCATCTGCCCCCGTTTTGCCTTCCGTGCTTTTTCTGCTGCTGTTTAGAATATAACGGTAAAACTGTGAGTGCTCATTCATCTCCCGATACAGGTTTTCTCTTGGGAATTGAAACGGGATCTTGCTGATAGTAATGCCCTCTATCCGGGCAATAAGCGTAAGTTTCTGCTCTGTGCTCTGCGGGGGAAACGTGAGTTCTATGCTTCTCTGAAAGGCATCTATAACATCAAAATCCTTTTGTGCTATTTTCTTTAGCGCAAGTTTTTCATCTGCCCCAGTTACAGATTTAGGGGGAATATTGCCAAGCAGTGCCGCATCAATATGTGCTGCACCGCCCCCTTTCTGGGTTATGCGTATGGTGATTTCTTTTCCTTTTGATGCATACCGGCCAAGGGCTACCTCCTGCTCCCGGTAGAACCGGTCGCAGAAAACTGTGCCTGCCGTATGCCATGTGCCATTGTCGCGTACCTCGATGACATACTCACCAGCGGGCTGCATCTTTTCAATCGGGTGTAAATCGATAGAGTTTTTGATTTGCCCGATAGCTGAAGATGCATTCCCTGTATACAGCAGCAAGGAAAGCACGAAGATACCTGAGATAAAAACAAGAGTTATTGTTTTTTCCAAAGATAATCTATTCATAGCAAAACCTTCCTGTAGTCATTTATTTTTTCAGCACCCTCACGCAATCTTTACCTACAATTGGCGTTCCGTCTTTTAGCTTTCCAGTAATTGTTAGCGGGATGGTTTTACCTACAACCTCGGCAAGTTTTAAATTTTTTACAACTGTCGGGGTATCAAATTTAAAAGCCAGATCTTTGATTCCATCTAAAATCAGCCCTTGGCAGCCACACAAATCTCCTATAAACGCGCTTCCTGTGTCGTAATAACTCCACCGTACTGGTGCCAAATCGCCTGGATTTCCTTCACGGTACAGACGAATGGAGGCCGGGTCAATTTGTTTCACATCAAAATATGCTGTTCCCATAATAGCAACCGGTAGCAGTCCGTTCTCTTTTAACTTAATTGGGTTGGGGCATGAAGCAGGCTTGATGTCAACAGGAACCATCATTTCATCACAGACATTCCCTATTCCGTCTCCATCTCTGTCATTCTGATCCGGATTCGGTATGTCCGGGCAGTTGTCATTAATATCTGGTATGCCATCGCCATCAAAGTCGTAAGTAAGACATTGAGGGTCATCCTGATGCTGACTGCAGAATTGAATAATAGCACTGGAAATATCTTCAATAGCAATCAGCTCCATAGTGGCTACATCAAACACCTGCAGGGTTTTTAGGTCATTTATAAACGGAAAAGCTAAGCTGAATGTAGCTTCACTCAAGAGTTCTCCGCCAACGGGGTTAACATAATCAACGCGCCTCGGATCCCCTATAGTGAACGCGTTGACTACTTCTTCTTTTGAGTTCAAAAAAACCATTTTTAACTTATCCCATTCCAGAAATCTCTCTGGGGTATCACCATATACAACAGCAGCATCGTACATTTCGATGTAGGTTCCGTTATAGTAGAAGTACCCAACTATCGCCTTTCTCATTTCATCTGCTGGAGGATCAACATACTTGCTGAAGACATCTTTAACCCGTCTTTCTGCATCCGGGCCCCACGTACAAAGTATGCAGGAACCGGAAAAGTCATCACAGTATTGGGCCATCATGGTGTGGTCCGGTTGCGACGTCCACCATCCGCCACTGCACGTGGTAAACTTTTTGCATCCGCCCGGATTCGTTGAGTTGGATTGGCACGCAGAAAGGCTACTGTAAATATTGCAGTACTGCCCTTTGCACGCTTCATATGCAGTCTTGCAAGTCAGATCGGCATACTCGTCCTGTAAGCCAAAAGTCGCATGGCCAGACTCGTGAACAGAGGTTCTGGAACATTCGGTGCTCGCGGAGGCAATATCTAAGCCCTTAGCATAATCCTGACACTTACCTTTATGTAATACTATCCCAAGTGAGCTCTGTGGGCAGTCCTGCCTCCATTGGCTCGGTTCACTCCACTCACAAGGGATGTTTGAGCCTGGATCAGTAAATGGTGCTATCTTTGTCGTATACCAGAAATTTATCTTGTTTTTATTTGCATATATTACACTGTCTTTGTAGAAAGCATTGAAAATGGCCTCCTCACGAGCAGCATCACGGAATTCCTTCAAACTGGAGAAAGTGGGTGTCGGGATAAAGACAATATCTATTTTCCCATTGCTGTCACCCTCCTGTATTATGGGGACACAATTTGCCGGACATGCCTTCGCGCATATCCCCCCGCAGTCAGCCCCGTCTTCGCTTGGTCCCATCAATTTATCATAGCAGTCGCATGCATCCCCAACATTATTTCCATCCCAGTCTTCCTGATATGGATTAGCGATTTTTGAACAGTTGTCACAGGCATCTCCGCAATGAGGATCCTTGCTATAGGGCGGAGTCGTTGGGCAATCATGATCAGTGTCTTCTTGGCCTGAGTTCGCCTTTTCCCAGCAGTTATCGCATACATCACCGAGCTTGTCCCCGTCTTTATTGCTCTGATTTGGGTTGTCCCGCATCCAGCAGTTATCACAATCATCACCCTTGCCGTCCTTATCATAATCATCCTGTGAGGTGTTTGGTGTATCAGGGCAGTTATCGCAGACGTCACCCACAAAGTCCTTATCCTTATCCTCCTGGTAGGGATTCGCCTTCCACCCGCAATTGTCACAACCCGTACCACAATGGGGATCTTTTAACCACTTGGTTCCGTCCCAAAACGTGCTATCCTGCTTTAGGGTTTGACAATCACCGTCATCATCTGTTTGCTCCGGGTAGACGCTATACCAGCAGTTGTCACAGGCATCCCCTTGATCAAAGAGATCAGCATTCTCCTGATAAGGATTCGGCACTGTGGGGCAGTTATCGCAGACATCGCCACAAAGCGGCTCTTTCAACCACTTAGTACCGTCCCAATAGGTGCTATCCTTCTTGAGTGTTTCGCAATCTCCGTCAGTATCAGTTTGACTCGGATTTTTGACATATCTGCAGTTATCGATGTCATCACACACTCCATCAACATCATAATCTTTACACACTTCACAGGAAAAGGTACATCCGGTTTTGCCTGTATCATTCCATCCCTTAGCCACGGTACACCTATTCTCTGTTCCCGTGTTTCCCGTACTACCCATAACATTAATATCAAATTCAATATTAGAACAGGATTCGTTTGATGAAATTTGATTGTTATTTGATGATGTAAATACTCCTATCCCTTCCAATCCATTATATCTCACAATATTTCCCACAAGGCTGCTGTCATTGACGGCTTGGAGCATGATACCGTACCAATTATCTGTAACGGTATTAGTATCAAGCGTATTTTTGCTGACATTGTTTAAACCAATCCCGGTAGAGAACCGACTAACATTACAGTTCTTTATAGTCACATTATTATGACCATCATTGGAAACGCCAGCACCAGAATAGGACCCCTCAATTTTGTACTTGTTACAGTCAAAGATAACATCACTGCCGCTGAAGGTTATACAGTCTCCCGTAGAACTGTTTATATTTTGTGTAAGCGTTACCTGGTCATAACTTCCGTCAAGCTTAGATGAGCAATCACTGCATGAATTACATGTGGTACTTAACCCAAACGCTTGCGTGCTAAAAAAGATTAGCGACAGAAAGAGTGTGAGAGATATTACAGTTTTCATATTTAGCCCTCCCTTTAAATGTTCCACTTAATATTTTTCGCTTTTGCCATTATTAATCTCGTCGAGCACAACGGTGGCATCAGAGTACCGGGGTTGAGTCTTTTTGGTTAACAGAAGCTTCAGGGTATCGGCTGCATAGATAACCGCACTGCGCACAGTGGTAAGCCCCAGCCGTTTAGATGTCATTGATGAAATGGCGGTACCGGCATTGATCTGGCGGGCAGCCAGATTAAAGTATGTGGCAAGGAGTTGCGCCTTCAGAATCTGGGGCATGTTGCCTGCCGGTGCAAATACCTTTGCAACCTCCTTTGCTGAAAGTATGCCGTCGGGTATGCTCCCGTCTGCTCCATCAAACCTGGAATCAGTTGCCTGGATCATCGCGAGAATCTCGCCACTCCAGACTTCCGGATGATTCCGGTAAAAGCCAAGGGTCCTCGGAGTTCGGTTTGGTGCTAAAATGGTCATGGTGGTGGCGGCACTCGCAGTGAGCAGAGGATAGTCATTCCCGTTTGTATCTGAGAAGTCTAAAACAGCACTATTGGTGATTGCCTCTCCGCCAAGAAAGAGCAAACCAGGCCTGGCGGTGAAGGTGATGGTCTGGGGACCGGAGGAGGCCGCGAGCGTGCTGAAGGTCCATCTCAGGGTTGTGGTTCCATTCGCATTCGTAGTGATGGTAGCTGGTTTTGGGCCTGCTCCTGAGTCAAGAGCTATGCTGTAGTAAACATTCGCTGGTAGAGTATCGGTAATTACCACATTTTCTGCCCCAGCACTTCCGGTATTCTCATACGTTATCGTGTAAGTGATAGCTTCTCCTGCATTGACAGATAGAGATGCGGTTTTCGTAAGTGTTAGAACCGGTATGTGAATGGTGGTGGATGCTTCATCTGCATTGTTAGTCTCATCCGCATCGGGGTGTCCATTTGTATCGGTGCCGGTGACCTTCACTTTATTTGTGAGAATGGTCTTGTCAATGATGGGAAAGGGCACGACATACGTGAACGTTTCGGTTCGCGACTCTCCCCCTGGGATGTCGGAAAGAGAACGTGTGTCTGTAGTGCCATCCGGGAAAGTGTCAACGAGTTGTACCGAGGTTGCCGGATCTGACCCTATATTAGTGACTGTAACGGTGTAGGTGAGGGTATCCCCGGGGAGGGCATCAGCCTTATCGACCGTCTTCTTCACGGTGAGATCAGGAGCGTTTACTGTCTCCTGGCCGGTGAGCACTCCGTCCTTATAGAGCTTGACCTTGAGGACATCGGTTTCGTTGACATCATCCGGGACTACGAATTTCATGCCCTTGTAATATATCTCCGCAGTACTTGATTCCAACCCTGAAACCTGATTAGGGTGAAAATTGAAATTGGTCTCATAGATAACCGAACCATCTTTGATAATCTCAATTTTATACAATCCTGTTGTATGGGAGCCTCCAAGACCTGGCCTTCCGAAAAGGGTATCGAGAGAGTGTATTTTCAGTCCCCCATTTTCTGTGGTTGAAAATGTCATCAGGAAATTCTTTTTCGGGCCTGTGGGATTTGACCATTGGCATGCCAATGGAAGGTTGCCATTGGGATTCCATTTGGTCTTTGGATCGCTCGGATCTGTCAGTGCACTGACACAGCGATTGCAAAATTCTCTCTGGCCCTGAGCTGTGGTCATAATGCATCTCCCACCGTTTGGAGTTTGATTCCCGGAACAGCATGAAAAATAACCCGGTGTCCCGTTGGGATTTTTACAGCTTGAACAGCAACCTTTATTCTCGTTGGGGTCGCAGCCTAAATCTGCCCCGAGGTAATTGATACTTTCTTCGCTGTTGCAGCCATAATCGGCGCCTCCTGCCTGGACACTGCAGTATTCCTCGTCAAAACCATAACCATGTCCCATTTCATGCATAGATATTGCGGGATCACTGCTTTGTGCCCACCATCCGCCTCCGCCAGTTTCCCCTGCCCTACTACCACAGATATCTTGATCTGTCAGGTAAACAATCTCATTATAATCTCCCAGGTTAATATTATTTGCCGCAGCCTTTGTTTTTAGCTCATTATACCAGCCATCATTGCCTTGACATAGGGGGTCATTTTTATCGGTAAAGTTTTTGGGACATGCGAGATTTATTTTAGCCACAGGCACTGTCGTGGCTACCACTTTATCCTTACACGCCGTCATCTTCATGGAGTCATAGAATAGTGTCTTAAAATTTTCGACATCCTGCGTAAAATCTGCGTCCGTTCCCTTATAGCACATGGGAACAAAAAGTAATTTTACCAGGCAGGGTGATCCCTCACCATCATCAATTAAACCGTTCCCGTCGTCATCAAATCCGTCACAATCCTGGTCAGTGGTTGGCTTTGTGATCTCCAGGGGAATATTTCGTTGCTCCGTGGCATAAAGCAGGCCGGTATTTATGTTGTTATCTCCTTTGCGCCAGACATCAAGACCGAGGGTCAGTTTTCTCTGGCCAATTTGCGTAGCGTGTGTAGTCTTTAGAATAAAGCTGCCCTCAAATCCCCCTTGTTGGGGAGTTGCATTTTCTTCCATCACTTTTTCATTGTTCCAAATTGCTCCGCAATTCTGACCTTGAGCGTCACAGTCTAAAGCATACCCCCGGAACGTCAGGTCAAAATTACCGTTGTTCTTTATATATATCTTTATGTACAGAGGATCCGACTGCATAACGGAATATGAATATGAGGGTGTATTAAACCACTCACTATAGCTGGGGTTAGAACCATAGCAGAACTTATGCAATTCATCCGTATCTAAGCAAACAGCTTTAGCTTGGGCAGTGGCCCAGACCATTAGAACCACTACAATTAAAACACTAAATAAGTACTTCTTCAGAATTACCCATCCTAATGATAAGAACCTGCTCGTTAATACTGGAAATACTGGAATCCGCCTTGCTTTTAGATTTTTCGCACATGTTTTCATTTTTTTTCCCTCCTTGTTAAAGCCGTTTGCTAAAAAAATGCTTATCTAAAATACTCCCACCCGCTCACACAAAAAGGCAGAGCCTTTGCCGTGCAATCACGGTGTTTGGGGTAGCGGCTCAATAGGTAGTTGGTTGCCGCCATAGCCTATCGGGCCTTTTTACATCTTCGTTTTATTTTTTGTTGTCTCAGCAAAAAACCAGCATAAGGCTATACAATAGCTTCATGCTGGTTTTAAATTCATTAATTTTAGGTAAGATGACATTGTGCCCCTCCACGGCGTTTTCCCTGAAATGAATTAAATATATTTAATTTTAATTGCACCAATACCATTATAAAAACATGCTTGTCAAATGAAATTTTTGCATATTTTTTATATTAAATTATATTAAATATAATAAAATAAAGGCTCCTCCAGCACATAAATCGATAAAGGTCTATTAAAGCTTCCTACCGATTATCTTTTTGTTCCTTGTTATTGATTAACACCCTTAGTTTTGAAAAATGATGCCCTTAGGGATGAAAGCCTTAAAATTGAAATTGGGATAAGTTTTTAGAAGCTAAATGTTTTATCTGAAAGTTAGATGTTCCGTAAGAAATGAGCTTACATCAAGATGTTGTGGTGGTAGAAGTGGACTTAATAATGTAGACTTCGTGCCAAAAGCGAGAATAGTCATTCACGTTAACCGAGTGCAGACTTTAACATGATATATGTAGTTTTGTAGAAGTGTAGCTTTCGTGTCATAGTCCGCAGAAGTATGCTGCTCTAAATTCATTGCATACTTCATTTGCAAAGGCAGCATTTAAAATCCATCAAGGAATTTCATCTTTCGGTTATAAACTTTCTTTGATTATCTGCAGTGTAAGAAAAATTGGGATAAGAGAATCGAAGGAGTTACTGGTGTGGGGTTTGGATTCTAAGAGATCCCTTGGTGGGTAAAATTAAAGTTCTTTTAGGGTAATAACCGCCCGGCACGCAAACACATGGATATACTATTGAGTGAGGACCCATCAAGGTTCCCGGAGAAGTAACTGAGTTACAGCCGGTTTCGGTTTCATCACCAAGAATTGCACCAAGTTTACGGCGGCCGGTATTGTAGCGTTTCTTATCTGCAAGAATTACTATATTGCCAGGGATGACCTTAAGGTTGGCCAGCTTAGTTCCAGCACCCAGATTAACATCGTTACCGAGTATGCTGTCACCAATGTAAGCAAAGTGGCCGGCTTTTGCGCCATTAAGCATGATTGAGCCCTTCATCTCTGTAGTGTGGCCAACCACGCACCCATTGCCAATGATGCAGTCGCCCCGTATGTAGGCGCCCTGTCGAATCTCAGTATTCGTGCCAATAATTACCGGGCCTTTAATCAATGCGCCAGGCTCCACAACAGTGCCTGCCCCTATTGCTATGGCGCCGTCAGACAGATATGCTCCCGGCATGACCATTGCAGCGCCTTCCAGCAGCTCTCCATTTTTGAAAGCCTG
>Ga0315283_10004266_pt1 | contig 12425 bp, 9 predicted proteins | sample YL17G09_0_MG_FD_204541 | JGI IMG/M metagenome (GOLD analysis project Ga0315283, IMG submission 204541) | Sediment microbial communities from Yellowstone Lake, YNP, Wyoming, USA - YL17G09_0 | ecosystem: Environmental > Aquatic > Freshwater > Lake > Sediment | place: USA: Wyoming | collected...
GGAAGAGGACGTCCGCTGGGAGCAGGTGCTTGGCACGAAGACCCGATCGGGCGAGCAGTGGGCGATCTGGGAGGCGGTCTACAGCCCGGTGGGCGCTGACGGCTACCCGAAGCCAATCTGGGATCCCGTCACCGGCATGATCGATCACACGGTTGCGGAGTACTGGCGCGAGCACTACGACCTGCGAGCCATCCTCCAGCGTGACTGGGCCACTCTCGGCCCAAAGGTCCGCGGGAAGCTCCACATCTACGTCGGCGATATGGACTCGTGGTACCTGAACAACGCCGTGTACCTGATGGAAGATTTCCTTAAGAAGGCGGCGAACCCGCCGGCGGACGCGGTGGTCGAGTACGGCGATCGCGCGGAACACTGCTGGAGCGGCCACGACCAGTCGTACTGGTTCAGGGGCCTGGAGAAGCGGATCCTCGAGACCGCCCCGGCGGGCGCGGACCTTACGAACTGGCGGTACTGAATTCCATTCACGCGGAGATCGTCATGTCCCACCTGACACGCCTGGCCATCGGCGCCGTCGCCGCACTTCTGCTTCTTCCGGCGACCATCAGGTCGCAGAGCTCCACCGGGCCGAGCACCGAGACCTACCGCCAGCTCCACTGGCGCTTCATCGGTCCCGAAGGAAACCGCTTCAGCGCGGCCGTCGGCCTGCCAGGCGACCCGAATACGTACTACGTTGGGGCCGCCTCCGGAGGGATCTACAAGACGGTTGACGGCGGCGTGAACTGGGCCGCGATCTTCGACGCCCAGCCGGTGCAGTCCATCGGGTCCCTCGCCGTCGCCAAGTCGGACTCGAACATCGTGTGGGCCGGCACGGGCGAAGGCAAGATCCGAAGCCACATCTCCCTCGGCCAGGGCGTCTACAAGTCCACCGATGCCGGGAAGAGCTGGACGCTCATGGGCCTCGAGCAGACCGGGCGCGTGCCGCGGATGGTCATCCACCCACAGGACCCGAACGTCGTCCTCGTCTGCGCGCTCGGCCACGCCTACGGACCGCAGGCTGACCGCGGCGTCTTCCGCACGACGGACGGCGGGACGACGTGGACGAAAGTCCTCTTCGTTGACCAGAACACCGGGTGCTCCGACCTGGCGATCGACCCGCGAAACCCGCGCGTGCTCTTCGCGGGCATGTGGCAGATCGAGATTCACACCTGGGGTCGCGAGAGCGGCGGGCCAGGAAGCGGCCTCTTCATGTCGCGCGACGGCGGCGTGACGTGGCAGCGGCTCAGCGGCCGAGGCCTCCCCGCGAAACCGGTCGGGAAGGTAGCGGTAGCGATTGCCCCCTCCAACCCCGATCGGGTCTACGCGCTCATCGAAACCGGCGATGGCATCCCGTGGAACGGGCAGCCCACCGAGAGCGGTCAGCTCTGGCGTTCCGAGGACAGCGGCGAGAACTGGCAGTTGATCACCCGTGATCGGAATGCGATGGGCCGGCCGCACTACTACTCGCGCATGGCCGTGGCGCCAGACGATGCGGACGAGCTTTACTTCCTGACCGCCTCTTTTGCGAAGTCGATCGACGGCGGAGCCACCCTCACTGTGCTTCCGCGTGCTCAGGCCCCCGGCGGCGACCATCACGACATCTGGATCGATCCGGCCAACGCCCAGCGGATGATCGTGGCGCACGACCAGGGCCTGTCGATCTCCACGAACCGCGGGCGGACCTGGTTCCGCCAGCGCCTCACCAATGCACAGATGTACCACGTCACCGTGGACAACGAGGTTCCCTACAACGTTTTCGGCAACAAGCAGGACGAGCCGTCATACCGCGGCCCGAGCAACAGCCGCGTCATGAGCGGCGGGGGCGACGGCGTGATCTCGCGCGGCATGTGGCACTCCGTCGGCGGCGGCGAGAGCGGCTGGGCGACCCCCGACCCGACCAACTCGAAGCTCATCTGGTCGACCGCCTCGGGATCGGGCATGGTCGGCGGCATCGTCGCGCGCTTCGAGGAGGACCGGCGCCAGTTCCGCAACGTCGAGATCTGGCCGCAGCAGGCCAACGGCCCCGCAGGCGACCTGAAGTACCGCTTCGTGTGGGACTCGCCGCTGCAGATCTCTCCCCACGACCACAACACACTGTACGTGGGCAGCCAGCACGTGCACCGGACCCAGGACGGCGGGCAAAGCTGGCAGGTGATCAGCCCCGACCTCACGCTCAATGACAAGACTCGCCAGAGAAGTTCCGGCGGGCTCACGCCCGACAACATCGGCGTGGAATACGCCGGTGTGGTCTACGCCATCGCCGAGTCGCCGAAGCAGCGCGGGCTGATGTGGGTAGGCACCAACGACGGGCTGGTGCAGTTGACCCGGGACGGTGGCGCCAGCTGGACCAACGTCACCCGCAACCTCCCGAACCTGCCGCCGTGGGGCTCCGTGCGCAGCATCGCGCCCTCCCGCTACGACGCAGCCACGGCCTACCTCACGGTGGACTTCCACCAGGTGAACAACCGGGACCCGTTCGTCTACAAGACCACCGACTACGGCGCCACCTGGCGCGCCATCACCAACGGCATCCCGAGAAGCAACCTGAGCTACGCGAAAGTGATTTGCGAGGACCCGGTACGGCGCGGGCTCCTGTACCTCGGCACCGAGAACGCGATCTACGTTTCGTTCGACGATGGCGAGCAGTGGCTGCCGCTGCAGAACGACCTGCCGCACGCGCCGGTGTCGGGGATCGTCGTGCAGGAGCAGTTCAACGATCTCGTCATCTCGACCTATGGGCGCGGCTTCTACATCATGGACGACATCACGCCGCTCCGTCAGCTGACGCCCGCGGTGCTCGGCGGCGATGCGCATCTGTTCACGCTGCGCACGGCCTACCGCTTCCGTCCCATCACCGCCCCGTCGACCACCTACGACGACCCTACGGTCGGTGAGAATCCGCGCTACGGTGCGTCGATCAACTACTATCTCAAGGCGCCCGCCGCGGCGCCGCCGAAGATCGCCATCCTCAACCAGCAAGGGGACGTCGTCCGGACCTTGACGGGGACCAACACGGCCGGCGTCAACCGCATCCATTGGGACTTGCGCTACGAGCCGACCACGGACGTCATCCTCCGGACGAGCCCCATGTACGCTCCGCACCTCGTGCCGGGGCCGAACGGCCGTCCCGCGCCCGATGCGGGCCGGCTCAGCATCCTGGCGCCGCCTGGCACGTACACGGTGAAGCTCACGGCAGGCGGCACGGAGCAGACGCAGGCGTTGACGGTGGTGAAGGATCCGAACACCGGCGGCACCGAAGCAGACGTCGCCGCGCAGATGGAGATGCTCTTCGCCCTGCGCCGCGACATGGAGGCGGGGGCTGACGCCGTGCACCGGATCGAGTCGGCGCGCGTCCAGTTCGAGGGCCTGTCGCGGGCCGTCGAAGACGCCGACGTCAGGAAGTCTGCGGCGTCGCTCCAGCAGCAACTCGTGGACCTCGAGATGACCCTGGTCGACCTGCGGATGACCGGCGGCGGGCAGGACGGCGTCCGGTTCGGGTCGAAGCTGCTCTCGAAGCTCAACTATCTGGCCACGGGCCTTGCCAGCAACGACTTTAAACCCACAAACCAGCAGGGAGAGGTGCAGCGCATTCTGGCCGAGCAGCTTCGCGGCCACCTCGCGCAGATTGACGCCCTTCTCGCGAAGGATCTGAAGGCCTTCAACGAGATGCTCCGCGCACGCAACATCCCCAACATCGTCGTCCGGGCTCCCAAGTAGGTCAGGAGGAGAGGTATGGAACGCAAGACAGCGAACGATTTCGATCCGGAAGTGTTGATCCTGTTCGACGCTTACGTGCACGGCGCGATTGATCGCCGCGGCTTCCTGAACAAGGCGTCGAAGTACGCCGCCGGCGGTGTGACGGCCGCCATGCTGCTCGACGCGCTGAATCCGAAGTTTGCCGAGGCCCAGCAGGTCGCCAAAGACGACACGCGCCTGAAGACCGAGTACCTCCCCTTCCCGTCACCCCAGGGGAGCACCGGCATGCGGGGGTACTTCGCGCGGCCCGCCAGCCCGAAAGGCAGGCTGCCCGGTGTGCTGGTCGTGCACGAAAACCGCGGCCTGAACCCGCACATCGAGGACATCGCCCGCCGCGTGGCGCTCGACAACTTCGTGGCGTTCGCACCGGACGCCCTGGCGCCCCTCGGCGGGTACCCCGGCGACGAGGACGCGGCACGGCAGCAGTTTGCCAAGCTCGACCAGACCAAGACCCGCGAGGACTTCGTCGCCGCCGCGGGGTTCCTGAAGAGCCACCCCGACTGCACCGGCAAGATCGGCGTCGTCGGGTTCTGCTATGGGGGCGGGATCGCCAACATGCTGGCGACACGCCTGCCGGATCTCGGGGCGGCCGTGCCGTTCTACGGGAACCAACCGGCCGCGGAGGACGCCGCCAAGGTCAGGGCGCCGTTGCTGGTGCACTACGCAGAAACTGACCAGCGGATCAATGCCGGGTGGCCGGCCTACGAGGCCGCGCTGAAGGCGAACAACGTGCCCTACACGATGTACATGTACCCCGGCACGCAGCACGGGTTCAACAACGACACCACGCCGCGCTACGACGAAGCCGCGGCGAAGCTCGCGTGGCAGCGGACGATCGACTTCTTCAACAAGTACCTGCGCGGATAGGATCGAGTACGATGCCCCGGCCCCCGAAGGAGCGCGTTATGAATCGAAATCTGGCAGCAGCAGTTCTGTTCCTGGCCGTCGCGGGCCTCGCCGTGTTCGCGCAGGCTCCACCGCTCAACACGCCGCCGGCGGGGTTCACGAGTCTGTTCAATGGCAAGGACCTCACCGGCTGGGTCGGCCGGCAGGGCACCTATAGCCCGTATGAACAGGCCAGCCTGACGCCCGAGCAACTCTCCGCGAAGAAAGCGGAGTGGAACGCCGATCGCGACACGCACTGGCGCGTCGATACCGCGAAGGGCGAAATCGTGTCGGATGGCCTCGGCGTGCACCTGGCCACCGAGCGCGACTACACCAGCTTCGAGCTGTACGTGGACTGGCTGATGGTCAGCCCGAACGGAGACTCGGGCATTTACCTGCGCAGCTTTCCGCAGGTTCAGATCTGGGATCCCGCCAACACGCGCGAGGCCGCCAACGGCGCCGACAAGGGTTCCGGCGCCCTCTGGAACAACAACCCCAACAACCCGGGCAAGTGGCCCCTCGTGAAGGCCGACAACCCGGTCGGCCAGTGGAATACGTTTCGCATCACGATCATGGGCAACAACGTGTCGATCTGGCTCAACGGCAAGCAGACGGTGAACGGCCAGGTGCTCGACAACTACTTCGACCGGTCGAAGCCGATCCTGCCGCGAGGCCCGATCGAGCTGCAGACCCACGGCTCCGAGATCCGCTTCCGGAACATCTACCTCCGCCCGTTCCGGGCGACCTGAAGAAAGAAAATGGTGACAGTCTCCATTTCGAGCTCATGACTGGAAATGGAAAGTGTCATCTTTTTGTCCAGGCGAGCACATCGCCGCGGGTCATCGGCCGGGTCATCCAGCTCGTGTCCGGCAGCGGGAGTGACAGGCACTGCTCGACCGTGAGCCAGCCCGACCGGAGGTAGATCTCGTTCGGCCGTCCCTTCTGACTGGTCCACCCGAGACGCCGGCTCCGCTGGCAGGCGACCGCCAGGGCCAGTGTACGCTCCGCATCGGCCGCACAGTACGCCATCACCGCCGCGTACTCGCCCTCCTGCCAGTAGCGCGGGGCGTCCGCCCCGTTGATCTGCACGACGTGCCCGTTCCCGAGCGTCACCTGGTTGACCTTCACCGGGAGGCCCGCCCCCTTGAGCGCACTGTCGAGCGACAGCGGATGGCCGCGCTCGCACAGCACCTGGAACATCATGTCGATGCTCTTGAGCGCCAGGCGCGCGCAGTCGGCGCGGCGGCCGGTCTCGTCGGCGAGTAAACGGAAATCGAACCCGGCGCCGTTCCACGTCACGATGGTGTCCCCCCGGCCGACCGCCGCATCCAGGGCGAGAAGCACGCGGGTGGCACCCGCCTGGGTCATGACCTTCGTGGCCGGGTCGAACAGGTCCGGCATCGCAGCCGGGTCGAACATGACGACGGGCTCGGTCTCTCCTTCTGTCGCCAGCCCGGCGCACGCGATACCGGGCCGGTGCGCGAGCAGGTCGGTTCCGTCGGGAACGGGCTTCGCGATCTCCATGTCGAACGCCAGGTATGACATCTCGCCTCCCTGTTGGATGTGCACGCATGACACTACGGCATTATGTCGCGGGTACGCGCACGTCGGCGTATCCGCCCGGGCCCGGCAGTCCCCGACCGTGGCGTTCTCTGACACCATCGTCCCCGCCTGAGGTGGCGGAATATGAAACGTGGCGCATGGCTTCCGCCTTCGCGCGACGCTTCGGCGGACTCGCCGCGGCCTTGGCAGAGGCGGTCAGCCCTGCGAAAACAGGCCCATAGACCTGACCCACAGCCATTGAGACCCCTTCCAGTCATGCGGATTCCCAGCCGTTCGGCGCGGCCTGCGGTCCGGCACGGCGCGTGCAGACGACGATGTACAATGCGCTCCGTGCCACGCGTCCCGCCCTTCGACCGCCCGGCCACATATGCGGATCTCGAGAAAGTGCCGACCGAAATGGTGGCGGAGATCGCCGATGGGGAACTGCATGCCAACCCGCGGCCCGCGTTCCGACACGCGAATGCGGCATCCTCGATGGGCGTTTTCATCGGCGGGCCCTACCACCACGGTCGTGGCGGTCCGGGTGGCTGGATCATCCTGGACGAGCCCGAGGTGCATCTCGGTCGGCATGTCCTCGTTCCCGACCTTGCCGGCTGGCGCCGCAGCCGCATGCCGAACCTGCCTGACGGGGTGTTCACGACACTGGCGCCCGACTGGGTCTGCGAGGTCGTGTCTCCCTCCACCGCCTCGCTCGACCGTGTGAAGAAGCTCGCGATCTATGCCCGCGCGGAGGTCGCGCATGCCTGGATTGTCGATCCCCTGGCCCGCACCCTCGAAGTCCTGCGTCTCGACAACGGTCGCTGGACGATCGTCGCCACGCATGCCGGCGATGAGGTCGTCCGCGCGGAGCCCTTCGGCGACGTCGAGCTTGGACTGTCCACGCTTTGGGGCGATGACGTCACGGATGCGCGGGGTTAGAACCGGTCGCCAGGCTGTTCGACTCGCCGGAGAGTCGCGACGGCTGGGCGCTGGTCGGGCGCCACTACCGTCGCGCGAATACGATGTTGGTGACCCTGCCGGCCTGTACGGACAGGCGCCGCACAACCCCGGCCTCCCGTTCGAACCGGACGACCAGCCCACCGCCGACGAAGACGTCGGGCTTCACGATCGTGAGAACCGTAGGTGAATCGTTCAGCACCTGGGCGGTCAGCTGTCCGTCACGCAGGGCGAGCGTCCACGTGACATCGAGCTCGTCCGAGTAGTACATCCCCGTCAACTCGTTGAGGTTGGCGGTGCCAGGCCGCTCGACGAGCTGGTGCACCTCGGGCTCGCGCCCGTCGCGAAGCACGTGCATCGCCTGCACGGCGCCAGGGCTTGGCGGCGGGAAGTAGAACGCCACTCCCGGCGCCGGCGGCAGAAACCGATCGCTGGCCACGGCTTTCAGCGGCTGCCCGTTCGTCTCCAGTGCACCAGCCTTCACCGTGAACCGCCGGAACGCGCCCGTCGCCGTGTTCTCGTAGAACCCGGCGAGGTTGTCCAGCCTGGCGAGCGGCACCGCCACGGCCGGCCGGCTTTCGGCGGCCGCGATGCCATCTCGCGGCTTCAGCTGAGCGGCAAGAACGATGTCGGCGACGCCGTCGGCGAGGGCGCTGGGGTTCGTGCTGCCGAGGTTGCAGAGGCACGCGACGGAAGTCTTCGCGGTGGGAAACCGCAACAGATCGGCGCGGTACCCGGCCCACGCGCCGCCATGACGGACGATCGGCAGCCCGCGGTACGCCCCGATCATGAGGCCGGCGGCGTAGTCGAGTGCCTTGCCGTTGTTCAGCGAGCCCACGGTCTGCGCCCGCTCGAGGAGCGCGCGGTCGCCCACCTTCGGCTCGTAGAAGTTGGAGTCCCAGCGCAACAGGTCCTCCACCGTCGTCTGGACCGCGCCGTCGCCCGTCTGCTCGAAGTCCGACATCTCGACGCTGAACCCGCCGCCCTCGCGTGGCGCATATCCCGTGGCGCGCCCGGGCACGACCTGCGTGTGGTCCTCCAGGAAGAAGGTGTGAGTCATGCCGAGAGGCGTGAACAGACGTTCCGCGGCAAACTCACCCAGGCTTTTACCGCTCACGCGCCTGACGATTTCCCCCAGCAGCAGGTAGCCCGTGTTCGAGTACAGCCACTCCTCACCCGCGACGAAATTGGCCCGGCGCTGGCGCGCGGCCAAGCGCACCGCGTCGGCCTGGGTCGTCCAGTTCTCGGTCTTCATGCCGGCGAGCGCCCACAGCGTCAGGTAGTCGCGAAGGCCGCTCGTGTGAAGGAGGAGATGCCGGATCGTGACGGGCTTGTCGAGCGGCTGCAACTCCCCCACGAACTTCCGCACATCGTCATCGAGCGACAGCTTGCCGTCCCGCTCGAGCAGCAGGATGGAAAAGGCCGTGAACTGCTTCGACGTCGAGCCGATGTCGAACACCGTCTGGGGCGTGATAGGCACGCCGTGCTCCAGGCTGGCCCGTCCGTATCCCCGGGCATACGCGATCTCGCTGTTCCGGTAGACCGCCACGGCGCAGCCCGGCGAATCGACCTTGTCGAAGGCCGCGAGGACTTTGTCGACCCCCTGCCGCTGCTCTGCGGAGAGCGGCTGCGACGCCGCGAATCCTGCGGTGCTCAAGACGGCCGCCGCCGCGAGCACCACGACGGCAACAACTTTCCGGTGTCTCATTTCCTCTCCAGCTCACAGTGAATCGGTGGAACGGCCCGTCCACGGCCACGCGGTCAGGTGTCGAGACCAACCGCCCGCATCAGCTCCAGCGCGTTGCTCTTGGTCATGACGCCCGGCCGGCAGACGTAGTCGAAGGTCATCTGCCCGTGCTCCAGGTGGTCTTCGAAATGAACATTGGCGGCGCGCGGCGCCAGTGTATCGGCAATCTCCGACAAAGCCAGATCGTGAGTCGTGACGAGACCGATCGCGCCGCGCCGGATGAGCCCGCGCAGGACCGCCTCGGCGCCGATGCGCCGGTCGCGCGAGTTGGTGCCGTTGAGCATTTCGTCGAGGAGGAACAGTGGCGGGGGCGTGGACGCCGTGAGATCGACGATCTTCCGCAGCCGCGTGATCTCGCCGTAGAAACGGGACGTGCCCGCCTGCAGGGAGTCGTGAACCCTCAGCGTGGCGCCCACCGCCAGCGGCGTCAGCGACAGCCGGCGCGCGCGCACCGGCGCCCCCGCGAACGCCAGCACGGCATTGACCCCGACCGTGCGCAGCAAGGTGCTCTTGCCCGACATGTTGGACCCGCTGACGACCAGCGCGCGCGGACCTTCGCCGCGGCCCTCGCCGACGAGGCGAACGTCGTTGCGCACGCACACGTCCGGAGGGATGAGCGGATGGCCCAGCCCGTCGCCGTCGAAGCGCGGCCCGCCCTCGGCCGCAACGACCTCGGGGAAAGGATCCTCGGGGTTCTCCCAGGCGTAGCTGGCCAGCGCGCACAGCGCCTCGAACTCGCCCACCGCTGCGAGCCACCGCGGAACCGCGGGCCCAGAGGTCGCGCGCCACGACTCGATGGCGTGCGCGAGCTGCGTGGCCCACAGCAGCAGGTACGACAGCGGCAGGAAGAGCTGGTTGCGACGGGTGTCGAGCCGTTCGATCAGGCGCCCCAGTGTCGCAATGCGCCGCGATGGTGCCATTCCGCCGGTGTCGAGCGCCGCACGCAACTCGACCAGGCGCCGGCTGGCGAATGGCTCGTCTTCGAGGCACCTGAGCAACGTCGACACGAGCACCAGATCGTGGCTGGCGGCGTCGGCGCCGCCGATCACGCGGAGCACTCGGGCCCGCAGCGGCAGCGCGAAGGCGAGGTCGGCGATCACCGTGGCGGCGAAGATCATCGGTCCGATGGCGCCCGCCCACCACAGCGCCAGCGCGGCGGCACCCACGACGGCGAGGAGCAGCGCCACGATCCGGTTGATCCGCGACGGCAGAACCGCCGGGGCAGTGGCCCATGCGGCGAGCGCCGCGGGGTGGACGCCGGCGCGCATGTCGGCGCCGAGCGACGCGAGGACTTCGCGCAAGTCGAGACGGGGACGCAGTTCCTGTACCGCCTCCTGGCGCGCATGCACATCGTCAGACGAGGCAGGTGCGAGGAGCCAGGCCGCGAGGGCCGCCTCCCCTTCCCGGGTGCGCGCGGTGCACAGCAGTTCGAACAGCGAGCCGCGGCCGAACAGGTCCAGGTCGGCCGCGTACAGGTGTGCTTCGTCGAGGAATCGCTCTCCCGTGTCGCCGTGCCCCGCCCACCGGTGTTCGACGCGCGCGAGGCCTCTTTCGTAGAAGGCGGCGGCACGCTCCGCGCGGAGACGTGATCGAATGACCCGTCCGTGTGTCACGACCAGCGCGAGAAACGCCGTCGCCGGCGCGGTGAGCCACCATGGCGAGATGGCGCTCATCCGCCACGCGAGCCAGGCCATCAGCGCGGCGGCGGCGATCGTCGCAAGGCGCGCGTTGGACACCCACAGATCGAGGCGCGCCTGCCGCGCGGCTTCGGCCTGGCGGTCGACGAGGCGGCGTGCGTATTCCGCTCGAGGATCCGGCTGTGCCTTCGTGGACGGCACCATATCAGCCCGCGATACAGAAGGGATCAGCGATTTGCCTGCATGCGCGCCTGTCGCTCACGCGTGAGGTGCGGCACGATGCCGAGGAGCCGCTCGATGAGCATCAGCTGGCCGCGATGGTGCATCTCGTGTTCCTTGGTCGAGAGCAGCATCTCGAACCGGCTCTTGCTCGTGGGCGGCTCGCCGGGAAACTCGACCCGCTCGGCGAGAAACTCGTCCGAACGGGCCTCCATCCAGGATGCCCAGGCGTCACCTTCCCGCTTCAGCATGTCGATGATCTGGGCCTTCGTGCGCGGCTGCGCCGCTTCTTCCCCAAGGCGGTTCATCAGGGCTGGAAAGTCGATCCCGGCCAGTGTCGTTCGATGCTCGGTGGCGTGGACCTCCTGCTGAAACCGATAGCCCAGGGCGATGTGCGCCAGGAGTTCGCCGACTGAGCGCGATTCCGGCGTCGCTTTGAAGCCGTACTGCGCTTCCGGAACGTCTTCCGCGATCTGAATGGTGTTCTTCCGGACGGTTCGCAGGCTCTCCGCCAGCTCTTTGGCTCCGTAATACGTCATGGTGTCCCCCGAGGCGACAACGAGGAAGCAGTGGCTGCACTCGCAGCGTGATTGGTCGACGGCAAGGAATCAAGATGGCATCTTTTTGCCCTGCCGTCAACGGCCAGCCGCTGCCGCGCCTCAGGCCTGCCGCGGGACCGCCGCACGTGCCGATGCCAGTCAGGATCAGATGTGTCGCTGCTCAGAACGCGAAGGTGATTCCGCAGCTCACATCGCCCTGGAACAGCCCCGATCCTGAATACCCGAAGAGGCACCGGCCGTCGACGCAAATCACCGTGCCGCTGATGTTCACGGGGATGTAGAAGCCGCGGGCCTCGACGCGAAGGCCGATGCGCGTCCCCAGCGGAGCCGTCACCCCGAGCCCGATCCCAAGCGTGAACCAGGTCTCGCTCTCGAAGCCGGAGGGCACGAAGCGCGTGGCCCCGACGAGGAACGTCCCGAAGAGTCGGACGCGGCCCCAGACCTCCTGTTCCCGGACGCCCGCCATGTAGCGCTCGACGTCCAGGCCGAAGTGCACGCCGGGACTCGCGCCCTGGATGCGGCTTTCCTGCCGCGAGTACAGCGCCTCGAATTGCCATCTCGGGGTGATCGTGAGGTCGGCAATTCCCCCATAGACGACGCCGCTTTCGATCGGGACCTCCCGATCGAGAACCGGCGACAGGATCGAGCCGCCGAAGCCGTAGCCGACGAACGGGGTGATCTCCACGGTCTGGGCGCGGGCCTCCGTTCCCGCGAGCAAAGCCGCGACGAGGCAGGCGGAGGACCAGACGAGGACCCGTGTCATCAAGACAACCGTAGCACAGGCTTCGATCTGCAGCGAGACTGGCGCCAACGACTATCGCGGGACGCCGGCGTGGAACGAATTCGACGTGGCCCGGCCCTGGAGCGATACTGTGTACAAGCACGGGGCGCGCAGGCTGATGGCCTACCAGACCATTCCGCCGTCACCGTCGTCTGGATCCGGGAGGTATGTGCATGGCCCGCCTGAAGCTGACAGCGCTGTTGATGGCTGCGAGTGTCGCGGCAATGTCCGGCCAGGGGAAGTCCGGGGCCGTTGATCCGCCTGCGCTCGCCGGGAGCTGGGCCCTCAATCGCGCGCTGAGCCAGTTTCCACGCGAGGCGGGGTTCGGCATGGACGTCGTCCCGTCC
>Ga0315283_10004268_pt1 | contig 12425 bp, 7 predicted proteins | sample YL17G09_0_MG_FD_204541 | JGI IMG/M metagenome (GOLD analysis project Ga0315283, IMG submission 204541) | Sediment microbial communities from Yellowstone Lake, YNP, Wyoming, USA - YL17G09_0 | ecosystem: Environmental > Aquatic > Freshwater > Lake > Sediment | place: USA: Wyoming | collected...
TAAATAAACTTACTATTCTACACTTCTTTAACATTTACCAAATTAGTAACATCGGTATATGGAGTTCCGGAATCTACAGTGGCCCAAGTAGTAGCTTGCGTACTTCCATCTGTAGAACAATTTCCTACCGTACCCGTAATAGTGGGCGTAGAACCGTTCTTTATCTGAACTGAAGACCCTGAGTGGGCATATACCCCTGCTCCAGTATTTGAAACTCCCCTCATAACCCCGTCCATTTCCAAAAAAGACCTGACTAATTCGATAGCATGACTACTACAACTATTGATATCTCCTGTAGTTATCTTTAGTTGAGAATTGATCAATTTCAAACCTACACCCGATAAATTATTGATAAAAGTGGGGCGCTGCCCAGAAATATCTACCATTTGAGAACTAGTCGCGTCAGTAGCCTCTGTTCCACTACACGTATTTGCTAATACTATAGAATCCGCTCTAAGAGAACCAAGACCATTAGTAGGATTTCCTATCGTACAGGAATCACAAATAAGATTCTTTAAATAAGATAAGCCTAGAGAAATTCCAAGAACACTTTGCAATACTACTTTTCCTACACCTAAAGACGAAATTCCGTATACATTAGTAACAACTGGAGTAAACGCACTGGCGCTTATCCCGATTCCTGTAACGAAAGAACTAGATTGTTTATATACTGCTACAGGATATGTAGTAGATGATAGTGATATAACATTAGATACATTACAAGCTCCTGTAATATCATTCTCTTTAAAAACTAAAGCACTTTTAGTACCAGAGAAATACAGATTCTGAACTGTAATAGTACCATTTCCACTACACCCTTTGATATTTAAACTCGAAGCAAGTGAACTTGAACTTAAAGTAGTTGTAGGTCGTACAATCTCAAATTTAGCTCCACTACCAGGATCTACAGAAAAATTAGGGGTTACAGTAAGAGCGGTAGCCGTATTAGATTGGATAAGCCTAACATCGTTCGTAGCAACACCACTAGTTACCTTTACTGCATATCCAGCATACGCATCTATAACCCAACCAGCAGCTGCAAATCCAATAGTAGATATGCTATTAATATCCGATGTAATTTCAGCCACAAATGTGGTAGTTGCCGTACTACCATCGACCACTAAATTAACTCCCGCATCAAGTTTTTTACTAAGAACTACGTCACCATATTCGTCGAATACCCCACTTAAATTAACAGCGACATTATGTTTCATTTCTGGAATAAGATCAAATACCGCTTGTAAAGTCTTTTTAGCATTTGGAAGTGATAGTCCACTAAGAGAATCATTTCCACTAGTACCATCAGCATAAACTTGTAAAGCAGCTACTGTACAAGTTGGTACACCCGGTATAGTTGATACTCCAGTAATAGTTAAATTCTCAGATACACTTAGATTACCTCGGACTACATTTGTATTAGACATTCTCTCTTAACTTTGTTATTAAATTTGTCAATAATACCCGTAATCAATATTGATTACGGAACCTCTTTAATTACTGCTAAACTAGTCAAATCTGTATACGATATACCCCCATCAATTATAGTCCAAGTACTCGCTGGGTTAGCTCCATCCGTTGAACAATCTCCCATTGTTCCAGTAATAGTAGGCGGCGACCCATTTTTTATTTGAACTAATGACATATTATTCGCATATACCCCAGCTCCAATATTAGTAGACCCCACTACTATGCCATCTAAAAATAATTTAGAACAAGTACATGAAATAGCGTGAGAAGAACAATTAGATATATTAACAGCTGCCCCCATTCTAATTGAACTATCTAATATAGTTATACCAGTTACCCCCCCTCCAAAACGAGTAGGAGCGTACCCTGTAGTTGTAACTATAGTAGGAGACTCTTGAAATCCACCTATACAACTTTGCAAAGCTGCTGTAATTATTCTAGACCCCCCAAAAATATAAGGCCCTGATAACGAACCATTTACTATTAAAGACTTAGCATATCCATTACTAAAATTTAAAGATTCTACACTAGATACTCTAATGGTTCCTGAGGCATTAATTTGAGATAACCCTACAGAAGGAAGAGTATTTACAGAATTGGCTACAAAAGTAGTGGGATCATAATATGTATCCCAGCTTGTTAATGAAGTTTTAGAAAAATCAAAAGAATACGTATAAGAACTATTACAAACTACATTAGAAAAACAAATCGGGGATCCTTCTGCAGTTGAATAAAATTTACTTGAAGTTCCAGCCATATATAATCGTTGAATATTTACTATTCCTGGGCCTACATTTCTAACAAAAACTCCTCCAGAATTAACACTATCCGTAATGGTAGTCGTATATCTGGAAATTCTAAAAGTAGCCCCAACTCCAGGATCTACACTAAAAGACCTAGAAACAGTCAATGTAGTTGTGGAATTAGATTGGATTAATCGCGTTTGACCTATTGCAGGCCCGGTTACTACGTCCACTAAATATCCAGCATAGGCATCTGCTGACCACCCAGCTGTACTTAAACCTATTGTATTAACACTGTTAATATTTGAAATCCAGGGGCTACCAGCGTTATCAGCAACAACTGTTAATAAAGATCCCCCGTCAACTACCAAAACAACCCCCTTATCCACATATCGATCTAGTGACCCTACAGAATCTGCAGCACTAAAAATACCTCCTAAATGCACACAAATATTATGTTTACCAAAATAAGGAACTAAATCAAATACTGCATGTAAACTCTTCTTAGGTTTAGCTAAACTTAAACCATCATTAATAGTATCTGAACCGGAAGTTCCATTAGCATAAACATGCAAAACTCCTGAAGTTTGGGATACTGCTCCAGTATCCACTCTAGCAAAAGCTCTAGATAGGTCTTCTCTTAAATCATTAAACTCCCCATGATAACCCCCACCAGGTTGATTTAAATGTGGATACTTTGGATGTTCGTAAGGTTTGAAAAAACGATCAGCCATTTTTATTTCTGCTCCTAATTAAAAGTACCTTTATCCATTTTATTTTGAAGTAACTGTCGAACTTGTTGATTAAGTCGTTCTTTAGATCTTGAAAGACCATATAGAACTTGTTCTACTCCTCGTTTTTTCCCACCAAATATACCTGTCGGATAAGATTCAAATCGTTGTACTCGAACATTCCTTTCATTTTCAGGTAAATGACTGTGGGATCCAGTCCGTATTGCTCTCCCTATAACTTGTTTAATCTTCTCATCATTCCAATGAGGTTCCAATACTTGAACCTGCCTTGTACCTTTAAGATCTAATCCCTCTCCACCAGCAGAAGATAATAGAAGGGCTTTTAATTTCCCCTCATTATAATCCTTTACTTGTTGTAATCGAACTTTTTGAGACTGTTCCCCACTGAATATTCCATGAGGTATACCTTGTTGTTCTAGAGCCAATGCATAGTCTTTTAAAGTATTTAAATAATTAGAATACACTACAGCTTTATGATTAGGATTTTGATGAAGTGCTCTTATAAAAGATCTTGTAGCTTTCTGAATCTTTGGAGTTAATTCCGTATGTTCTTTAGAAAATGGCGACTCGGTACTAGCAATCTGCCTAGCCTGAGATTGAAAAGCGTTTAATCCAGATAAATCTTCTTTTCCTGGAGGTAATCCTGCTTTCAGTCTCCAACGAGATAAAAAAGGTAGAGAACCCCACGCAGCACTATGAAGTTTTTGCTGCCTACTACTCATAGGAGCCTCTACCCGTTCTTCTATACTAGTAGGAAAATCAGAACCTGAAGACGCATGATAGTCCACCCATTTTCTAAGAACCTTCCGTAATTCCTCTTTATTTTTTAATTCCGGTTCTTTACGAGACCATGGGAGAAGGGCTGTAAAACCTTTACTAGGTTGCGCTATATACCTAGTGTCAAATTCCTTACCCAGTGGAAGAGTTTTAGCGCCAGATACAAAATTTACTAACGGAGCAATATCAGAAGGTCGATTATATATAGGAGACCCAGTTAAAAGTAATCTTTTTTCTGCAGGAGCATTACGAAGAGTATTATACGTTTTAGTCCCAGTATTCCTAATCCTATGTGCCTCATCTACAACAAGTAATTTAGAGGGGGGTATTTCACCTTTATTAACAGCTTTTTGAATACTACCTACATGTATAGAATGAGGTCCTTTAACATGCTTCTCCAACTCCTTATTGTAATTTCCCATAAGGGCTGCGGGCACTAGTACCCTAGTATCCCCCTCAGACAAAGCTGCAGCGATTGAGGACAACGTTTTACCTGACCCTAACCCATGAGCCACAACTAAACCTGGAGAAGTTTTAAGACGGTCTACGACCCTTTGTTGATGTGGTTTTAAAGAGGTAATAAGTTCTACATCTTCTGCTATCTTTATAAATTCGTCTAAAAAAGCGTTCTCAATTATAGAATTCAAAAAAGTACCCTATGGCTCATTAAATTTTATATCAAAGCCTTTTTCTATAAATTTTTTAACAATTTGAAAACTATATCCCGAAAGCCAGCCTGTCCAAATTCCAAATAGAATTTTAACTACAAATATTTTGGGTAATCCATCTGGAAGAGGAAAACCAGGAGTAAACACTAAACCTATTGTTAAAATATAAGGATATAAAGGTAAACCCATTTGAAAAATTTTATTCTGAGCTAAACCACCTATTACCTTATTTGTACTATCCTTTTTAATTCCTAATTTTCGTATAACACTTAATATAGCAAAAGAAGAAAATGCAATAAGTACAGAATGCCAACTAAAGAGTAACTCGGTAATTTTTGTCACGATATTACCCTGACAATATTGGTATCTGCCAAAACGTCATCAGTATCAAATGGTTGAATCACACCAGTAAACACTAGTTTAGTAAGATCAAGTGCATTTACAACTTGACCTATAGCCATAGCTACATTACTAGGGTGACTACTTGTCATAGCTATAGTATGGTATTCAGACCAATTACCCATCAATATAGTATTATCTGAATTTCTACAATCAATAGCATACTCTGTTGCACCTGGTGGTGTTACTCCAGGTTCCCAATAAAGAACTCTATTAAAACAAACAGTACATTTAGTATGTTGAATACGAATAGCGAATACATAACTAACATAATGTGGATTCTCAGTAGCACTCCAATCTATTATATTTTCAGAAACTATTGAATCCACCCCAGAACCGCCTAAAAAAACACCGTATGAAGCGTATCCTGGAGCATTAGTTATAAGGTCACCCGAAATAATATTTCTAGAGACTATGTTAGCTTTACCTTCAACATAAATATTAATAAATTCAGAATACCCCCCATTTAAATAAGGATTACTTAATCTATTTCCAATTATTTGACAATAACTCCCCAATACATAAATTATTCCCACTAATGCATCATCTTGTAAATTTCCTAGAGTATCAAAAAAATTGTCATTAACAGTACAATCCCACCCTAGAATATTAATAGCGGTATTCATGTAATATAGTTTAATATTACAACAGGTATTCCCAATGAATTTAATCCTATCCTCATAAGCAAGTAAAACTGACCCACTAATGTTATTAAAATAATTATTAGTTATTGTGGAATTAGCTCCAGGATCTGCAATAGCAGTTTCACAAGTATCATAATATACATTAGAAAATGTATTATTAGTTATATGGCTGAAAAGTCCATTACAATCAATATAATGTATACTAGCTAAACTAAATTTATTATTTGATACGTGTAGACTACCAGAATCCCCTCCTTGTAATAGAATTGGTATTTCAGAATTAATTCTATTGTTAGATAAAAGTATGTAACCAGTTAATCGTAAATAAACCCCGTTCTCTATATAATAACCAGATGGCCTATCAACGCCTTCAAAACTATTATTCGAAATAATAGTTATACTGGAGTCACCAGTAGTTTTTACTCCATATCCATCATCAGCTCCAAAACCACTAAAATAACTGTTAACAATTTTAAGATTCGAATCTGAAGAAATACCGTTTCCTAAATTATTTGTTATTTTATTACCCGAGAATACCGTATCTATACCTACACTATTTAAAACTCCCCCTAAACTCCCAATATAGTCAAAAGAGCTATCGGATATAGTTAATAAAGAACCCATACCCGGACATTCATTTTGAATATCTATTACATAAGCAGGACCTACAGGAACTCCAGTAAATAACCCGCATAATTTATAAAATAATACATTATGAATCTGTATTTTAGATGTGATTAAACCGGATCCTGTAGATGTAAAAAACCCTCCCACACCATCTTCTCCACCCTCTATTACAGAATTTATTATAGAGATATCTAATGTAGCACTAGTATTTACTACAGTTAAACCAGGATAAACTGAGATAGTATTACTTCTAAAATAACACCCATCTATCAGTAATTTACTGGTTTGAAGCGTATATGGATCTGTAATTCCACTATTATAAGGTGTCCAACAAATACATTGACCAAAAGTAAAACTTATATTATTAGAACTAAAAATACAGTTTTTAAATACAGCGTCTCCTACACAATTTATAGCAGCCTTTATACCAGACTGATTAATAGTACCACCCCAATAAAAATTTAAATCTTCTATCACTATCCCATTTTCTGTTGATATTAAATGTTGACTAATAGGAAAAGAACCGCTTGTAGTAATGGCAGCATTTCCAGTCACCCCTATAATTCTTAATGTAGAACTACCTGTATATACACAAGGACTACTAACATCAATTCGTCCATATATTTCAATTGTTGCATGACACGGATGATAATAATAAGCTCTAGAATAAGCAGAGCTTATATTAAACGCTACGGATAAATTATCAATATCTATCCCTATAGAAGAAGAACGCCCTACCCTAATTGTTAAAGCATTTCCAGCATATGATAATAATGGGAGACGAATATCAAAACACTTAGTTGAATCATAAGTACTACTACTAGATATATAATAAAATTGATACAATAATATATTCGTAGCACCTATATTGCCAAATGTTCTTTCCTCTATAACCCCTGCAGAAGTTACAACAAGTGCTGCTAACTGATTAGTCAAAGTGGTTACTTTAGTACCGGCAGCTATTATTTTAGTTTCGTTTCCTTGAACTATAGACAATTCTGGATAAGAAATAGTATGCGTTGTATTTGTACAAATAAAGTTTCCATCACGATTTAAACATCTATACGGAGACAGCAACTTTAAAACATCATAGTTATTTTTAATATTCCCAACAATAGAATGATGCACGGTACTGGGAATATCCGTAACTCCTGACTCACTAAGATTTACAGCATGACTCAAATATTGATCTTTAAAAAGTACGTTTTCAGTTCCTTGAACAGTTACTGATTTTAAGGAGTTAACTAATAAATTCGCAGCCGCTTTACCACGTATTTCAGAAATATTTAATATATTCTTAGAATTCCAATCCGCATCTCCCGTTATTTTTCTAGTTCCGTTTTGAAGAAATACACCTGCTTCAATCTCAGCGGAGGAGTTTATTTTATATCGAGTTAATGCATCAGTAGGGAGGTTTTCTAAATCCCCCTGTATACCGTATATAATTTTTACTTTCGTGCTAGCTGGAATAACATAAGTAACTGTAACTACGCTTCCAGTAACAGGATTTACAGCACAAAAATAAACCCAAGGATTCGAAATAAATCCGCCCTTATATACATCTGCGCCTTCTGAAGAATCCTTAATTGCTTTAACTCTAATTTCATTACCATCTGAATCTGTTAATTCATTATAAAATTCGTCCAATAATCCAAAAAGAAGGGACGATCCTTCATAAACTGAGCTGGGATATGTCGAATCACCTGTAAAGATAGTTCCTGAAAGTTGATACTTAGATTGTCCAGAACTAGTAAATTGGGCGGCTTTAGGAATAGCTATACTAGTTTGTAACTTAGAATAGACATAATCGGTATTAGCACTTAATGCCCAGTGAGCACGATTAGCAGCAGCTGATACCCCAACTTCTGCAAAACCTACAAATCTACCCCCAACTAGTGGATTACCGAACTCATCTAATAAATCATTGTCATCATATACTGAACCATAGCCAATTTGACCTATTGAGTTTCCATGCGGATGAGGAAGTGCCATATTAAAACCCCTTTAAAATTGAAGTTCCCATACAACTTCATAATTTACAGATACTGTTTTACTAATCGTATCAAATGCGTGATAAGCAATTGGATGTTGCCTACTTGCTCCAATGTAGTCAGGGGGTCCAGTATAATTATAAACTTCATTTGATAGCCTACTTGATTGAACTGAAGAAAGAAAAAGGGCTACTTCCGATAAAGGAACAGATGCATAAGCACCTGCTAAGTTAATATCCGTATATGTAAATAGCGTAGTATATTTTACTCTTGTCGTAGGAGTTCCAGGTCCAGGATCAGAACTAAAAACAGGGGGTGCTCCTACACTACTCATCCATACTCCTGGAGCTGTTCCACCACCAGCAGTTCCAGTTACTTTTACTGGTCTTTCTAGGCAATTTGTCATAAGTGAAATATCTGTAAACGTATTCTGTCCTGGATAATCTGCATTAAGAGTGGGGTATACAGAGGGGATATCTACAAGTTGATTATGGCTTCCTATACCTAAGCCTACATATCTTACTACCCTTACTGGCGAGTCTGCATAATGGGCATTAAAAGATGAATTTAAGGGCGATACTACTTCAGCGAGATATTGTCTTCCCAAATTAACCCAAACATTATGCCCTTCATGACATAGTTTAGGAACTCGTTTGCCTCGTTCTCGAGCAATAAGATATACATTAGCACTAAATTCAATAGTATTCTTAATCATTTATTATGAACTCCCCAATATCTAATTCCAATCTCTTAATGTTTTTCAAATGGTACCAGATATCGTTAAGCTGAGACAGTAATAGTAACTACGTCTACAGGATGTAGACGATGAGTATCGTGAAGGAATTCGGGAGAAGCCTCATTATAATAATGTCTCCATATTCCAGAACCATTCGCATCATCCCAAATAAAAGCTCCTGGATTAAGCGGAGATGCAAAGGTATTAATAACTCTATACGAAATTTTCATTGTTTGAACATCTAATACATCTATTTCAGTAGGGTCCAAAATCTTCAAAAGGGTAAAAAGAGGATAGGTATAATGAGGCCTTATTTTTCTTGCGAAATCCTGAGCAAAAATAAGATTAGATAAGTTAAAAGTATCTACGTTCATCCGAATTAAAAAGTATAGAAATTTATGCAATTCAGAAAACTTACCCTGACTAACATAATTTCGCATCCAATTAGGATCTGAAATATAATCCTCTACTTCTACTCCACCACAAAGTGGAACAAAAATATCTATAGTATCCCCTTCTTGATAAGGAAGATTAGTAACAGGATTATTCGCTAATCCTGCAGTAAGAGGATAAAAGTAAGTTCTAATAATGTTAACATCCCCCGAATCTCTAATTAAAATACGCCCCTCTACAGCACTAAAGGCGGGTTCAATAGTTTGTATTACCCCTGCTGCTTCAGCAAAAGGGAGCCCTAATAATATTTGAACTCCAGTCCTTACTTTAGATAAGGCGGGCCCGCCAAAGTAAGACCACCATAGTCCTCGAACAGCAGATAAGTAATCAAGGTCATCAGTACGTGTTTCTAAATCCTCAACTTTAAAATCCACTAACCAACCAAAATTATTCTCTATATTCGGATTATTATCTAAATACGTAATTTCCGCCCATAGAGTATTTGGTGGAGGATTCATATAAGAAAACGTGCCTTCTTGAAATTGAATAGCATTCTGACCCGCAATAGGAGCTATAAAAAAGTCCATATTTTGTTCAAGTACAGATGGTGGGTTCTTAATTATTTCCTGTAATCTAGGAATTTCAACAACTAAAGAATCTACAGGTATATACCTAGCTCGTTTAGTACCTAAAAATCTAGTTCTAAAATTACTTGGATAACCTGCCCACAACTCTAAAAGCGGTAGAGGATTAAAACCTAATTGCGCTCCTCTAACCCCTACAACTTGACAATTAACTTCCAAAGTTAAATTAGTAACCAAACTTTTTACTTCGAAAATAGCTATATCACCTGCAATAATAAGCTCGTCATCAAAATTCAATATCGTAGATAGAACAACAGAAGGTACTATCCAAGGTAAATCAGAGCTAAATATTGGGAGGTCATCTAGTAAAGTAAGCCCTCTATTTTCAGGAGTTATTGATGGAGGATGTGGAGCACCTCCAAAAGCTACTTTTTGAATTCTATATCCTATATCCTCCATAACCAAAAGATCATTAACTACCCCTTCTGAAGTAAAATCTAAAATGGGCGGTGTTATGGCAGTAAAGGCTTTTAAATTTAATCCCGATACCGCATTTCCTAATGATCCCTGAATATCATTTTGAGTGTACCCTTCTATAGAGTAACCCAGATCTACATTAGCAGTACCATTGGGTCTAATTCTGAGAAGTAACGCGTAGTCTAAAATAAGATATTCATGATAATCAGATGCTACATAATAGTAACCATGACCGCCATATCCTGTTCCTGCACCATATTCGCTATCCCCTCCGTATCCTTCAATATCACCACCTGAGATATCAGTACCCAAACTTTCTACTTTAGCAAGTTTTTCTACAGCAGAATCGAATCCCATTTGGGTATTAATTTGTGCTGCAATTTCTTCTGCTGTAAGAGGATCTGTACCTGAAAAGGTAATCGTTTCTACCGCCCCATTATCTAGAATAAGCTGTAAAGTTTTTCCACTTATGTAAACTCCATTAGCCAAATTTGCTGATACTATTGCACCTCTAAGAATACGTATACTCGCTGTTTCTGAGTTATCCGGTACAGAAGTAGAGTAGCTTAACCATCGTCTTTGAAAAACTCTCTGAATATCTAAAAGACTTTTATTGTAATCAATTTGCCAAGCAGTAAGCAATTGCGCAGCGGCAGCTTGAGCAAAACCAGACCACACAGTTTCTACCATTTCTCGGTCTTCTAAAAGATTCCAAAAATCTGATAATAGATTCCATATCCAACTAAGTTCCGGAATACAACCCAATGCGACAGAAGTTTGCGATACATTCAAAAGAACAGTTGAAGGGGAGCTATCTAACTCCCCATCACTAACTACTAATTGAACAGTATAGATTCCTGAAATATCAGGAATAGCAAATGGAGTAGGAAGAGACAAATCATTGAAATAAGTTCTAGAATGATAAATAGCCCATGTTATATCAATAAAATCTATAGGTAATGTATCATCAGTAATTACTATTTCATCATTATTCCAACTTCCTCCAATATCACGAATATATTTACTAGTTGTAACATCATATGCCCATCGTGAATTACTTACTTGATATACAATGTCATCAATAATTAGATGATCATAAGGTTGTAAAAGTGGAGCGTTATCTACACTAAATGCATTAACGCCCCCAACAAAAATATTAGTAAACGCATCAGAGTCCCCGTCATTATAAGTAGACCCCGAAGTACCAAATATTTTAAATCTAGAAGGATTTGGAGCCGATATTAAAGCCCAAGAATAAATTATAGGTACCCCTTCAGGATCATAGCTATCTGTACCATCATATCTTACAGAGGAACCCATATTAGATGTTTGGTCTGCTCCAGCATCTGCAATAGGCGGTTTATTAGGAATAAGCGCTTCTACACAATTACATCTAAGATTGAGAAATTTTCCTGTAATAGGTTTATCTGAAGACCCTACAAGGTCTATTCGAAAAGAATCTGGTATACCTATTGGTGTATGTAACGCAGAGGTAGTAAACCGAAGCTGTTGACCTATAATGGGTATGTCACTAGTAAGCGTTAAATATATATATGCTAAACTAGCGTCCCCATCTACTACAATTCGTAAAGTATAGTAGTCGTCTATTTGTTTTATAAGATCCTGACTTCCAGGTAACGGAAGAATGCTGGTACCATAAGAAGATACTAAAGCTAATCCGTTATTAGATAGTAATACACCTGCAGACTTATTTTGCTTATCGTAAACTCCAATAAAAAAACAATATTGGTTTAATCTATAAAGGTCATCCGGTAATGAACTAGGTTTAAAAGTTGTTTCAAAGGTATAACTAGATTCGTAAGATATTTCAAATTGAAACCAACTATTTACAGAATCGTTACTATAAATGACTAATTGGTTAGACCCATCAACGTCTATCCATGGAGTGCTTCTAGAACGCGTAACTTCCGGCATAAGAAATACATCATGTAAAGGGGTTCCAGAAATATCTAAACAAGTAAAATCGGAAGGGCCTGGTGGTAGAGGTGTAAACCCTTCCATCCCTCTACCAAAAAAAGATGACCTACCAAATGGAGCCTTACCAAAAAGTGAAATAGTCATTTCTTAATTCCTATTTTATGGAAGTGTTACACGAAAAAAGTCAAAAGAAGCGCCTCCCCTATCAATATGGGGGGTCTTGCTTGTA
>Ga0315283_10004274_pt1 | contig 12420 bp, 8 predicted proteins | sample YL17G09_0_MG_FD_204541 | JGI IMG/M metagenome (GOLD analysis project Ga0315283, IMG submission 204541) | Sediment microbial communities from Yellowstone Lake, YNP, Wyoming, USA - YL17G09_0 | ecosystem: Environmental > Aquatic > Freshwater > Lake > Sediment | place: USA: Wyoming | collected...
CGCCCGCGGCGACTTCCTCCCCATCCTCGAGGGCGGATACAGCCTGCAGTACAGCCCGCTCCTCGCGTGCCGCGAGGGGAAGGGGCTCATCCTCTTCTGCCAGATGGACGTGACCGGCCGGACCGATCCCGAGCCCTCGGCGGACCGGATCGTGAGGAACGTCGTTGGATACGCCCGCAACTGGGAACCCGCCCCCCGCAGGACCGTCCGTTACGCCGGGGAGAAGGCCGGTGGGGAGTGGCTGAAGGCCGCCGGGGTCTCCGCGACCGGGTGGTCCGGCGGACCCGTGGCCGAAGGCGAGGTGCTAGTGCTCGGGCCCTTAGCCCCGAAACCGTCATCCCCCGCGTCGGGGCGCATCCTCGCCGTGGGGCTGACCGGGGACGAGATCAGGGCCGCGACCGGGGCGGACATCAGGACGGAGAAGAAGGAGCACATCGACAGCCTGTATGCGCCCTTCCCCGCCTCCTCGCCCCTGGCCGGAGTCGGGCCCGCGGACACCCACGACCGGGCGGCGCTGGAGATACCGCTGGTCACCGGCGGCGCGGAAGCCTTCGGCAACGGGGTGCTGGCCCGCGCGAAGGATACGGTCCTCTGCCAGGTCGCCCCGTGGCGACTGGACTACACGAGGAACTACGGCCTCAAGAAGACCTTCCTCAGGTCGTCGTTCGCGGTAAACCGCCTGCTGGCCAACATGGGAGGGGCAGGGGCCACTCCTCTCCTCGAGCGCTTCGCCACCCCGCCCAGGGCGGACGAGAAGCGCTGGCTCACTGGCTTCTACCTCGACATCCCCGAGGAATGGGACTACCCGTACCGTTTCTTCAGGTGGTAGACAGGGCCGCATAAACCGGCAGAGCCCTTGGCCTGGCGCGGGCCCTGAAACCGTCCCGGACCCTCCCCCTGTTAGCCCTGTTGGGAAGGGGGAACGCGCAAAGGTGATATCGTGACTTGGCACCCTGATATGCACAAAGCGCCGAGTGTCCTTGCCCTGATCGCGGCCACCTGCCTTTACGGGGTCCCGGCCGGGGCGGAAACCCGTTCCTCCCTCACCCTCACCGGGGTCGAAAGCCGGGTCCGGGAGGGGAACGGGGAGGTCAGGGCCGCGCTCGCGCGGGCGAAGGCGGCGCGCAGCACGGCCGCCGCATCCCTTGCCTGGCCCTCCCCCGGCCTGGGGGTCACCTACGACGGCTTCCCCCGCCCCGGCCTCGACTTGCGTGATTCAGACCGGAAATCCCTCGACCTTTACCTGTCGGTCCCGTTCCCCGGGAAGACCTTCCTCGCGTGGAGAACGGCGTCGGCGGAAGCCGACCAGGCCGGCTCCGAGGCGCGCTCGGTCGTCGCGGAGAAGGTGTTCATGGCACGTCAGGCCTACTGGGACCTCGTGGTGGCGGCGCGTTCGGCCCGCGTCCTGGAACGGGCCGGAGATGCGCTGGCGAAGCTCGCCGACCTCTCCGCCAAGCGGAACCGTTTCGGGCAGGTAGGCCGGACCGAACAGCTGATGGACCCGATGGCCCGGATGGAACGGGCCGCGCTGAAGAGCCGTGTTCTCGCGCTCGCACAGGAGCGCCGCGAGGCCGTCGCCGCGCTCAATGAGCTGATGGGCCTGCCCGCGGAGGCGGAGATCGGCGAGCCGGAAGAGCCCGATCCCTCCGTCGACGCGGAACTGGAGAACCCCGGCTGGCTCGTCAAGTCGCTCGACGACAGCCCCGCGGTGGCCGTGGCCCTCCGCGACCTCAAGCGAGTCCAGGCACGGCGCGACCAGGCGCTGGGCGGATGGCTCCCCGACTTCATGCTCCAATACAGCGCGGCCGAGATGCGCGACGGGACCCGCGCCGGGATGGCCATGGCAAGAGTGGACATCCCGCTCATGTGGTTCTGGAGGCCCCTGAACGAGAACAAGGCGGCCGCGGCCGAGGCCGGGGCCTCCGGGGAGTCGCTCGCGCAGGCCCGCCTCGAAGTCCGAAGCATGGCCGGGGTCGAGATCGACCGCTTTCGTACCGCACGGGAGCGGCTCGCAATATTCCGGGTGGAGGTATTGCCGGACGCCGAGAAGGCGCTCGACCTGGCAGTCTCGGGTTACCAGTCAGGCTCCATCGGCCCGGCCGACGTCCTGACCGCGGTGCGTTCCTACATCGACATGAATATCGAGGGACTCATGCTCTCGGCCAAGGCCGGCCGCTCCGCCGCCGTACTGGCCCGGCTGAGGGGCCGCTAGGCGGAAAGGAGGCATGACATGATGATGGGCATGGATATCGGCCGAAGGAAGGCGATCATGGCCGGGACGGCCATACTGGCCGTCCTGGTGGTCGGGGGGATCGCAACCCTTCGCGGTTGCCGCCACCCCGCGCCGGGGAGCGCCGCCGGCGGAACGGCCGCTCCTGCAGCCGCCAAGTACCAGTGCCCCATGCATCCGCAGATAATCCAGGACAGGCCGGGAAAGTGCCCCATCTGCCACATGGACCTGGAGAAGGTCATCGAGGACGGGGCGGGGACCACCGCCGCCGGCGACGGGGTTCCCGGCCATGAGCCTTTCAACCTTTCCGCCGAACGGCAGCAACTCATCGGCGGAAAGACCGGCCTCGTCGAGCGGCGCACGCTCTCGCGCCACCTTCGCCTGCCGGGAAGGGCCACCGGCTCGCGGGGAGTGGCGGCCGAACTGCTGGAACTGGACGCCGGCGCGGTGAAGCCCGGGATGAAGGCCCGGCTCGTCGGACCGCGGGAGCAGGCGGTCGGGGCGGTTGTAACGGGCGTGGACCCCCGCTTCGACGCGCTTACCCGGACCTTCCAGGTGACCCTCCAGGCCTCCGCGCCGGCGTCGTGGCTCAAGCCCGGGATCTACTGCGAAGTGGACGTGTTCCAGGACTTCGGCCGGAAGCTCGCCGTGCCGGTGGACGCCGTCCTCTACAGCGGGGAACGGCAGGTTGTGTTCGTCACCGACGGGAACGGCCGGTTCGAGCCCCGGGAGGTCAGGCTCGGGAACGCCGGAGAGGACTGGACCGAGGTCGTCTCAGGGCTTAAGGAGGGCGAACAGGTGGTCACCTCCGCCAACTTCCTCATCGACTCCGAGTCCCGGTTCAAGGCCGCCCTGAAGCAGTTCTAGCCGGCCATGATCGCGCGAATCGTAGCCGCGTGCGCCAGGAACCGGGGACTGACCGTATCCGCCGTCCTGGTCCTCTCGCTCTGGGCCGCCTTCTGCCTGAAGCGCATCCCCATCGACGCCATCCCGGACCTCTCCGACACACAGGTCATCGTCTACTCGCGCTGGGACCGGAGCCCCGACATAGTCGAGGACCAGGTCACCTACCCCATCACCCGCGCCCTTCTGGGCGCCCCGCGGGTAAAGGCCATCCGCGGGTTCTCGGACTTCGGCTACTCGTTCGTCTACGTCATCTTCGAGGACGGCACCGACCTCTACTGGGCCCGGAGCAGGGTCCTCGAATACCTGTCGAAGATACAGGGCCAGCTTCCCTCGGGGGTCGCGACCGAGCTCGGCCCCGACGGCACCCCGGTGGGGTGGGTCTACCAGTACGCCCTGGTCGACCGGAAGGGCGGGAACAGCCTCGCCGACCTGCGCTCCCTACAGGACTGGAACCTGCGCTTCCAACTGCAGTCCGTGCCGGGCGTGGCCGAGGTCGCGCCCGTGGGCGGGTTCGTGAAGCAGGTCCAGGTCACCCTCGACCCCGTCCGCCTCCAGGCCTACGGCGTCTCCACCCTTGAAGTGGTCCGGGCCGTCAGGGAGGCCAACATGGAGATGGGCGCCCGGGTCATGGAATTCGCCGGGACCGAGTTCATGGTCCGCGGCCGCGGCTACGCCCGGGAGCTGTCCGACTACGGCGACGCCCCGGTGCGGTCCGACGAGAAGACCGGCTCCGCCGTCCGGGTCAGGGACGTGGCCCGCGTGGCTTGGGGGCCCGAGATCCGGCGCGGGGTCGCCGAGCTTGACGGCGAGGGCGAGACCGTGGGCGGGATCGTGGTCATGCGCCACGGGGAAAATGCCCCCGAGGTCATCGACCGGGTAAAGAAGAGGCTGGCGGAGGTGAAGCCGGGCCTCCCGGCGGGCGTCGAGGTGGTGACCGTCTACGACCGTTCCGACCTCATCAAGAGGGCCCTGGACACGCTGAAGCACGAGCTGGTCCTGCAGATGCTGGTGGTCAGCGCGGTCATCCTCATCTTCCTCTGGCACATCCCGTCCAGCCTCATCCCCATCGTGACCCTTCCCGTAGCGGTCCTGCTCGCCTTCATCCCCATGTACTACCTCGGCGTCTCGGCCAACATCATGTCGCTTGCCGGCATCGCGGTGGCCATCGGCGCGATGGTGGACGCGTCCATCGTGGTCGTGGAGAACAGCCACAAGCGGATGGAGGAATGGGACGCCGGGGGACGGAAGGGCGATTACCGGCCCATCCTGGTAAGGGCCATCCAGGAGGTTGCCCGGCCGAGCTTCTACTCCCTGCTCGTCATCGCGGTGGCGTTCCTGCCGGTCTTCGCGCTGGTGGACCAGGAGGGGCGGCTCTTCCGGCCCCTCGCCTGGACCAAGAACCTTTCCATGCTCGTGGCCGCGGTGCTGGCGATCACCCTCGACCCGGCCCTGCGCCTCCTGCTTATCCGCCTGGACCTCTTCTCCTTCAGCCCCCGTTGGCTCGCGAACATCGCCAACACGGTCGTGGTCGGCAAACTGACGAAGGAGGAGGAGAACCCGGTCTCCCGCTTCCTGTTCCGGATCTACCGGCCCGTGACCGACCTCGTCCTCGCCCACCCCGGCCGCACCGTCGGCGTCGCGGCGCTGGTCCTCCTGACCACGGTCGTCCCGTTCATGCGGCTGGGCTCCGAGTTCATGCCGAGCCTCGACGAGGGAAGCCTCCTCTACATGCCGACCGCCCTTCCCGGCATCTCGGTTACCGAGGCGGCCCGCGTCCTGCAGGAGCAGGACCGCCTGCTGAAGGCCTTCCCCCAGGTCGAGCGTGTTTTCGGCAAGGCCGGCCGGGCTGAAACCTCGACCGACATCGCGCCCTTCTCCATGGTCGAGACCACCGTCCTCCTGAAGCCCCGCCCGGAATGGCCCGAGAAGCGCAGGTGGTACTCGTGGATGCCCGGCTTCATGAAGGCCCCGTTCCGCCTTCTCATGCCCGACCGCCAGTCCACGGAAGAGCTGGTCGCGGAAATGGACGCGAAGCTGAGGTTCGCCGGGATGCCCAACATCTGGACCATGCCCATCCGGAACCGCGTCGATATGCTCTCCACCGGCATCCGCACCCCTGTGGGGGTCAAGGTGATGGGCCCGGACCTCTCCCGCATCCAGGACCTCAGCCTCGAGGTGGAGAAAGCGCTCAAGGACCTGCCCGGGACGCGCAACGTCTTCGCGGAGCGCGCCATGGGCGGGTACTTCCTCGACGTGGAGTGGGACCGGCGGGCCCTGGCCCGGCACGGGATCTCCATTGCCGAGGCGCAGATGGTGCTGGGCGCGGCGCTGGGCGGGGAGAACGTAACCGTGATGGTGAAGGGACGGGAACGCTACCCGGTCAACGTCCGCTACGAGCGCGAGTTCAGGCAGGACATCGAGCAGGTGAAGCGCGTCCTGCTTACCAACATGCAGGGCCACCAGGTCCCGCTAGGGCTGGTCGCGCGGGTGCGGACGCTGGAGGGGCCGGGGATGGTCCGGAACGAGAACGGCCAGCTTGCCGCGTTCGTATACGTGGACACCGCGACCACCGACATCGGCGGGTACGTCGCTAGCGCCCGGCGGCGCGTCGCCGAACGGGTGAGAATACCCGAGGGCTACACCCTGATCTGGAGCGGGCAATACGAGAACATGGCCCGGGTCCGGGAGACCCTCAAGACCCTCATCCCCCTCACGCTCATCCTCGTGTTCGCCCTCATCTACCTGAACACCCGCTCGATGGTGAGGACCGGGATCATCCTCCTTGCGGTCCCCTTCTCCCTCATCGGCGCGGTCTGGCTCATGTGGGTCCTCGGCTATAACCTCTCCGTGGCAGCCGCCGTCGGAATGATAGCCCTCGCCGGGCTGGACGCCGAGACCGGGATATTCATGCTCCTCTACCTTGAGCTCGCCCACGACTCGGCCGTCCTGGAGGGAAGGATGCGGAACGGGGCGGAGCTCAAGGACGCCATCATCCACGGCGCGGTGAAGCGGGTGCGGCCAAAGATCATGACGGTGGCGTGCGCCTTCACGGGGCTGCTCCCGATAATGCTCTCCACGGGCGCCGGCGCCGACGTGATGAAGCGCATCGCCGCCCCGATGGTCGGGGGGCTCTTCTCCTCGTTCCTGCTGGAACTCGCGGTCTACCCGGCCGTCTATTATCTCTGGAAGAAGAGGGACCTCCCGGCATAGGGTTCCGCACCCCCGCGCTATTTCGGGGAGGGCTATAATCACCTTCATGAAGAGGAAATCGTCCTCGCGGCCGCGGGTATTCGTCCAGACCGCCCGGGCCGGACTCGAGAAGATGGACCGCTGGCGCCAGATGACCCGCGCCGAGGCCAAGGTGGCCTGGGACATGACGATGCGCAACGAGCTCTCCGGGGGCACCCCCGTGGTCCGGAAGTTCGAGGCGACCTGGCGGAAGATGACGGGCCTCAAGTACGCCATAACCCTGACGAACGGCACGGCCTCGCTCTACAGCGCGATGTTCGGCCTCGGAATCGGCCCCGGTGACGAGGTCATCTCCCCGTCCTGGAACTGGATATGCTCGATAGCGCCCGCCCCCCTTCTGGGGGCGAGGCCGGTCTTCTGCGACTGCGACCCGGAGACCCTCCTCGCCGACCCCGCCGACATCCGGCGGAAGATAACGCGGAGGACGAAGGCCATCGTCGTCGTCCACCTGTGGGGAATGGTCTGCGACATGGACGCCATCATGAAGGTCAGCCGGGAAACCGGCGTCCCCGTCATCGAGGACTGCTCGCACGCGCACGGGGCCCGCTACCGGGGCCGGCCGGTCGGCACCTTCGGCCGGGTCGGGTGCTGGAGCCTGCAGGGGAGCAAGCCCGTGAGCGCGGGGGAAGGCGGGGTCCTGGCGACGAACGATCTCGGGGTCTTCGATCGGGCGTGCCTCGTCGGGCAGGCCAACCGCATAGCGGGGATCGACCTCCAAACCACGCGCTACCGGGCCTACCAGCCGCTCGGGACGGGGATGAAGTTCCGGGCTCATCCCCTCGCGATCGGCATCGCCTCGGTGCAATTGCGCCGGTTGCCGAAGGTCAACGCGGGACGGCGCGGCTGGATCGAGGCGGTCGAGAAGGGGTTGCGCGAGTTCCCGTTCCTCGAGCCAGTGCGGACCTACCCTCACTCCGGCCGCGCCGGATTCTACGGGTTTCCCGTCCACTTCCGGCCCGAACGGGCGGGGAAGGTCACCGTCGGGGAATTCGCAAACGCCCTCAACGCCGAAAAGGTCAGGGCGGGGACCAACCCCTATCCCCTGCTGCATCTCCTGCCATACTTCGCCAAGGGGTTCGACCTATTCACCCGGAGGCGGGGACCGATGCTGAAGGGGTACCGTGGCTACCGGCCCGGCGACCTGCCCAACATCGAGCGGGCGGTAAAGAACCTGGTCTTCCTGCCGGTCCTTACCGAGCCGGTTCGGGGAGCGGCCAAGGAGATGCTTTCCCGCATCCGCCGCGCCTCACGGAAGCTGGGTCTCGCGCAGGAGTGACTCGTATGGTTGACAAGGAAGGACCCATGGAAACCGTTGTGCGCATCCACGATCGTCATCTCCTCGAGCGCTTCATCCGTCCGTCAAGGTTCCTGAACGTCTTCCTTCTTGCCGACCTCGACACCCGGTACTGGAAGCAGACGGCCTGGTATGGCCTTATGAAGGACCGGTCATTGCGGGCCCTTGCCCTGCTTTTCGGCAAGACGCCTCCGCTCTTCGTATTGCTCGCACCCCACAGGCGGCTTCCGGCGGCCCGCAGGCTTCTGCGTGAACTCCGAAACGATCTTCCCGCCAATTTCCACGCGGACCTTGCGCCGGGCCTCAAGCGCCTGCTGGAAGAGCGATTCCTGGTCAGGCGAGGCGGGGAAGGACCGCATCTCAGGATGGGCCTCGTGAACTGGGGTCCCGTCAGGAGAACGGACATCACTGGAACCGTCCGCATGAGCGCCCGGGACGTACCGGCCCTTCGCAGGCTGTACCGGGAGAGCTATCCGGGAAACTACTTCTCGCCCGAGCACCTTGCGAATGGCCATTTCTTCGGCATCAGGGCGGAAGGCAGGCTCGTCAGCGCGGGCGGGCTCCTGGCCTTTTCGAAGCGTTACCGGGTCGCAGCGCTGGGTGATTTTGCCACGCACCCCGCCTTCCGGCGGCGGGGATTGGCGACCAGGGTCCTGGCAGCCGTCTGCCGTTCCCTGCGGGGACACGCGGATACCATCGGGCTTTGTGTAAAGGCCGGAAATACCCCGGCAATAGGGTGCTACCGCCGGATGGGCTTCCGGCCGTTCGGCACCACCGAGATACTGAGGATCCGGCGACGGCCCGGGAGATGAACTGCGCCTAGCGCTTCCTGAGGTGGTATGAGGGCGCAAATCGGTGGCAGGCGATGATGGCGGCGGCGCGCCTTCCGTGAACCGGGTTTCCCATCGCCCCTCCCTTTCCATAACCAGCCAGGAAGGCGTGCAGGCGGTCCATTCTCCGGTCCATGAGCCCCGTCCATAGCGGGAACCATTCGTAGGCCGGCTCCCCCGCCTCGGCGTCGCCCCAGTCGATGATGCCGGCGAAACGCCACCGTCCCCCCGCCCGGCGTACCATCACGTGGTCTTCGTTGAGGTCGGCGTGCAGGAGGGGATACGGCGGCTTTACTCTCGGCCGGATGAGGACCGGCAGGCGGCGCCGCATGTCCTCGAGGGCCCTGGCCGTGAACAGCCCGGACTCCCTGTAGGCCCTGAGGGCGTCCCGGGTTATCCCCCGCATCCGCCCGGGCCATTCGACCCTCCGTCCCGGCATCGGACCCCGGACCCTGATGCGGTGGACCGCCCTCAATGCCTGCCCTACGGCGCGCATTACCTCCATGATGTCCCGGTGCGGCATCCGCGCCACGGCCTCCCGGAACGCGACCCCCGGCACCGGCTTGAGGACGAGGTAGCGCCAGACCGAGCGGTCCGGGAGGGTGCCCTCGGCGACGACCTGGGGCACTGGAACCCTTCCCCGGAGGCGGGAGAGGGCGTGGCGTTCGGCCTCCCAGTCCCCCGCCGTCATGGGGGGAAACAGTTTCACAAGGAGCGTATTCCGGCCCCGGCCCACCATGAACACCGCGCAGGTGCCGGGAAAGGTCCGGGCCAACCGGCCCGCGGGGAGGCCGTGGTGCCGGAGAATCTCCTGCACCGCGCCCCGAAAGAGGCTTCGCCGGGTGAACATCCGGCCGTATTGCCTCCATGACCGGATGCGGGGAAGAAGGAGCTTCCGGCTCATCGGATATGCAGTCCCCGGTTCTTGCCCCTGAAGTTGAGCTCGAACCGCACCGGCGCCAGCCCCTTCCCTTTCGCGTAGGACTCCAGGGAGTCGAACCAGTCGAGGCCCGGGACCCGGACCACCGGCTCGTCGTAGAGACAGCAGGGCACCAGGACGAACTTCCTGCCGTATTCGGCGCACGCATCGATTATCTTCATGTTCGAGCCGTGGGCGTGGAGCCCGACGAGGAGGTCGTAGGCGGGCGCCATGTCCTTCCCGAAGGCGGCGCTCTTCCGGGCGACCTTCCCTATCTCCCCCATCTTCACCCGTTTCCCCCCGATCTCCCGGTACTTCACCGGCAGGGGCTGGTCCAGCGGGTCGATGACCGTGCTCACGAACCCGGCCTGGTCGAGGAGGTGGGAGAGGAGCCCCTTACCTCCCCCGATGTCGGCGACCCGGCAAGGCGGGTAGTTGGCGATTATCCACTCGGCCAGGAGCTGGAACCGGAACTTCTTCATAAACCTTAGCGGCTTGCTGATGGACCCTCCGCTCAAGGGGTCTTCGTCGCAAGGTGGCGGTCGAACCACTCGATGGTCTCCCGCCACATTTCGGTGGTGTATTCATGGCCGACCCCCGAATAGACCACCCCCCGGAACGCGGCGGGTTTCCGAAATAGCCGGTAGACCGAAGCCGTGGACTCGTTAAGGGCGGCGACGCCAGATACCGGGGAACCGTCGTCCTTGTTTCCCGTCAGGGTCAGGAACGGCCGGGGAGCGATGAGGCTCAGGACGGCCTCGGTGTCGAAGCGTTTCATGAACCCGGGCATGAAGAAGTAGATGCCGTGCGCGCCGTAGGCGCGAGCCCGGGCCAGGTCCTCGTACCTGGTCAGGCAGGCCACGGCCACCACGGCCGCAATCCGGTCGTCGAGCGCCGCCAGCCACCACGCCCGGGTGCTCCCCATGCTCATCCCGAACGCGCCCACCCGGGACCGGTCTATCTCGGGGCGGGAGAGGAGGTAGTCGATGGAGACGAGGTCGTCCCGGACCATCATCGCGAAGAGAGAAGTACCCTTCCAGAGGAAGTACTTCGAGGTGGACATCTCCTCCGTGGCGTCGGTCTCGACATGCCCGCCGGGCCCCCTTCCGCGCCGCGCCCCAAAGCAATAGGCGTCGATGCACATCACCGCGTATCCGCACCGCACCAGCTCCTCGCCCAGCTTCTCCTCGCCCGGCCAGTCCCGGAAGAGCACCTCCTTCCCGAGGGCATACTCGCCCCCGTGGTAGTGGAGGTAGACGAGCGCCGGGTACGGCGGCTTCCCCGCCTTCGGCAGCAGGAGGTACCCCGGGACCCGGTCGCCGGCCCCGTTGTCGAACCGGAAGGTTTCGACCACGTAGTCTCCCCGGTCCTCGCGCTTCACCACCGCCCCGTCAGGCGGGACCGGCCGGCGGGGCTGGTCGCCGAGGAGCTCGACGATCGAGCGGCGGACATCCTCACGCCTCGTCGCCCACTCGGCCAGGGTCGCGGGCATCCGGAACGGGGGCGCCTTCAGCGTCCAATCCGGCGAGAACGCCGTCGAGCTGGTGGCGCCCTGCGCGCCCCCGGCAAGCGCCAGCGAGAAGGCCAGGGCCCGTATCACGGCGCCTTCGCCCCGAAGAAGACCATGACGGCGCCGGGCTGGGCGAACCGGGCCTCGATCCGGGCGCGTCCGGCGGCGTCGCGCTCCACCGTCACGTCGCCCTCGTGCCACTCGGCCCCGTCCACCCGGTTCTCCGTGACCCAGGAGTAGGTACCGCGCTCGGTCGCGAAGATGACCACGACGCCCCGGCCGGTCTTCGCCGAGATCTTCTCGTGGACCTCCGGACACCCGCCCACGGCCCCCGCCGTCACCGGGTACGCCGCGGTTATGTCGTCCCGAACCGTCTTGTATACCGACAGCACCCGGTGGAAATGCTCCACGCCCTCCTTCGACATCCCCACGAGGTCTCCCCAGATGCCGTTCTGGCCGAGGACAAGGGAGGCCATGTTGACCGTCCTCGACCCCGCCGGGTCGTCGGGGAGGTAGTGGGTCAGGAACAGGACCGAGGGTATCCACCGGTCGTATGGCAGGGGCTGGCGGCATATCCAGCCCCTGGCTGGCCCGGGCCGGACGAACAGGTTGATGAACATCGGCTTCACGTCGTCCGGAAAATCGTAGTTGTAGTTGTACGGGCCGTTGTTGATTATGAAGTACTTCCCCGAGGCGAGGAAACCGAGCCCGACCGCCCTTCCCTTTTCGGTAATGTCGAAGTCCACTATCGCCTCGGGGCACGCCTTCACCAGCCGGTCCACGACCCGCCCCATGTAGCGGGGCAGGAGGAAGGCGTAGGCGTCGGCCCTCTCCCCGGGTGTGGCCGACTCACCGCCGTGGAAATGCCGGGGGTCGTTGCATCCGTACTGCCCCACCGCGTCCCACTTGAAGTAGGTGACCCCGACCTCGTGGTTCAGGCGGATGAGCTCGTCCGCGAACGAGTCGGCGTACCGGGAAACGAGGCAGAGCCCCTGGCTCTCCTCCGTTTCCCATATCTGGTGGGGCTTGCCGGCCTGGCCATCCCAGGTCATCAGGCAGTCCTCGTGCTCCGTTCGCATCCGGCTCGACACGGCCGCGACGGTCGGGTTGAACCACAGCCCCAGCTTCATCCCGTGCCCCTCAAGCGCCTTCCGGACGGCCTTCAGCCCGTCGGGGAACCTCTTCCGGCTGACCGCCCAGTCGCCGGTCTTCTCGTACCACCCGGTGTCAATGACGAAGACGTCGATGCCCATCCGGGCCGCGACCTCGACTTCCTGGAGCATCCGTTCCTGGTTCATCGAATCGAGGTACTGCTTCCCGTTCCAGGCCTGGTTCCGCTCCTGGTAGTTCCAGGTGTTGTAGAAGACATACGGCTTTCGGGTGGCAAGGTTCACGCTCTGGTAGCGGAGGATGAACTCCCGGTACGCCTTCGCGAGGTCGTCTCGCCCTCCGCCCACCAGCGCCAGATGGAGCCACGGCATC
>Ga0315283_10004275_pt1 | contig 12419 bp, 12 predicted proteins | sample YL17G09_0_MG_FD_204541 | JGI IMG/M metagenome (GOLD analysis project Ga0315283, IMG submission 204541) | Sediment microbial communities from Yellowstone Lake, YNP, Wyoming, USA - YL17G09_0 | ecosystem: Environmental > Aquatic > Freshwater > Lake > Sediment | place: USA: Wyoming | collected...
GGGTAGGGGTCGATCAGGGTGATACCCGATGGCGCGTGCCCCGACGGTGAACGACGCTGTAGTCGATCATCAACAGGGAGAGAACCATGAGCGAGACAGCAACCGATAGCACCGCACCCACCGAATCCGAGCGTCGCCTGGTCCGGCCCGCAGACGACCGCGTTGTCGCCGGCGTCTGCTCGGGGCTCGCACGCTACTTCGGCCTCGACCCCCTCGTCTACCGCGTCGCCTTTGCGGCGCTCGTCCTCCTCGGCGGCAGCGGACTGCTGCTCTACGCCGCGGCCTGGCTCGTGATCCCCGACGAGCGGCGTGGGGATTCGCTCGTCGACCAGGCGATCCGCGACCACCGCAACCGGCCCTGGCTCGTTGTCGGAGTCGGGCTCGCAGCGTTCGGGATCCTCCTCGGCCTCGCCGAGTCACGCCTGTGGCCCGACCCCGGCGGGCTCTGGCTCGCAGCACTCGCCGCCGGCCTCGCCGTCGTCATGTGGCAGGTGCGCGACCGGCCGCCGGCGGGCGCTGCACGGCCGGCCGAGGCGCCCGACGACACAGCCGGCCCGTCTGCCGGGGCTACGGCCGGAGGGGCAGCAGCAGCAGCGCGGGCCGAGACGTCTCCGAGGCGGCGGCGGTTCCCGGTCTTCCTCCCCACCGTCGGCGTCCTGCTCGCGGGCGCGGGCGTGCTCGGCATCCTCGAGGCAGCGGATGTGGTCGACGTCGACTGGGCACTCGCGGTCGCAGGCGCGGTGGTCGTGGTCGGCCTCGCCGTCGCCGTCGGCGCGTTCTTCGGCGCGACGGGCGCGCTGGCGGTGATCGGGACGCTCCTCGCAGCCGCCATGGTGCTCGTCGTCTCCGTGGACCTCCCGCTCCATGGCCCGATCGGCGACCGCAAGTACAGCCCCGTCGCCGTGACGGATCTGCAGCCGGCCTACGAGCTCGCAATCGGGACGCTCGTGCTCGACCTCGCGAATGTGGAGTTGCCCGCCGGCACGACGCACGTCTCGGCCACCGTCGGCATCGGCGAGCTGACCGTGCTCGTGCCCGCGGGCGCGAACGTCGAAATCACCACTGACGTCCAGGCGGGCGAGAGCGTCGTCTTCGGGCGCAAGGAGGAAGGGTGGGGCGTGAGTCAGCACGTCACCGCCGGGGACCCCGCCGGAACCGGGCCGACGCTCGTGCTCGACGCCGAGGTCGGGCTCGGGAACCTCGAAGTGCGGCGCGGGTGAGCACGGTCGGCGCACGGCTTCCCGCCGCACTCGCACGGCTCACACGCCGTCGCGAGGAGGGGCTCCTGGGCGGGGTCTGCGCCGGCCTCGCCCGGGCGGCGCGCGTCGACCCGACGCTCCTACGCCTCGTCTTCGCGCTGCTCGCCTTCGCGGGTGGCGCCGGGCTCGTCGCGTACGCCGCCGCCTGGATCGGTCTTCCTGACGAAGGACAGGCTCCGCCGCGCCGCGCCCGCCGGTGGCTCGGCGTGGCGCTCCTCGGAGTCGGCGCCGTCGTCGCCCTCCGCTCGTCCGGCGTCGCCGACTCTCTGCTCTGGCCCGCTGCGATCGTGGCTGCGGGCACCCTGCTCGCGCTCAGACAGCCGGGCGGTGCCTCGCGCTCGCAGCTCACTGCTCGCACCGTCGCAGCCGCAGGCCTCGTCATCGGAGGCTCGCTCCTTCTCCTCGAGACGGCAACGAGCGGTGCCAGCGGCGGCTTCCTCGTGGCTCCGGCTGCGCTCGTCGTCGTGCTGTTCCTCGTCGTCGGGCCATGGGTCTGGCGGCTGGCGCGCGAGCGGGACACCGAGCGGCTCGAGCGCATTCGTGCCCAGGAGCGGGCGGACATGGCCGCGCGGGTGCACGACTCGGTGCTCCAGACACTGGCGCTGATCCAGCGCAGCGCCGACGATCCGCGCCGCGTCGCAGCGCTCGCACGCCGCCAGGAGCGAGAGCTCCGAGCCTGGCTCTACGGTGGGCCGGCCGCAGGCGACGGCGAGACGCTCGGCCGCGCGCTCGTGGAGTCCCTCGCGGACGTCGAGGAGCTGCACGGCGTCCGCGTCGAGCTCGTCCAGACCGGCGACGTCCAGCTCGACGAGCCGCTCCGCGCCCTCGTCCTCGCCGTACGTGAGGCTGTCACGAACGCCGCCGTGCACGCCGGCGTGCCGGAGGTCTTCGTGTTCGCCGACGTCGGCGAGGCGGAGGTCTCCGTGTACGTGCGCGACCGCGGCGCCGGCTTCGACCGGGGCGCAGTCCCCGCCGACCGCCGCGGCATCGTCGACTCGATCGAGGCCCGCATGACCCGCCACGGCGGCACCGCCGCCGTCCGCAGCACGCCGGGCGAGGGCACGGAGGTCGAGTTGCGCCTACCGTTGGAGGCATCGTGAACCCGCATCGCCGTCTCGTCCTCGTCGAGGACCATCGCCTCTTCAGAGCGGGCGTCCGCAGCGAGCTCGACGCGAGCATCGAGGTCGTCGGCGAGGCTGCCACCGTCGCCGAGGCGATCCCCATGATCCGCGAGCTCGATCCGGACGTCGTGCTGCTCGACGTGCATCTCCCCGACGGCACCGGACAGGCTGTCATCGCGGCAGTCGCACCCGATCGTCCCGGCGTCAAGTTCCTCGCGCTCTCGGTCTCCGACGCCGCCGAGGACGTGATCGCCGTGATCCGGGCGGGTGCCCGCGGCTATGTCACGAAGACGATCTCGGGGCCGGAGCTGAGCGAGGCTGTGCACCGGGTCGCCGAGGGTGACGCGGTGTTCTCGCCCCGCCTGGCCGGGTTCGTGCTCGACGCGTTCCGGGGCGTCGAAGGGGTCGCGAGCGACCCCGAGCTCGACCTGCTGACGGCACGCGAGCGGGAGGTGCTGCAGCTGATCGCGCGCGGCTACCTCTACAAGGAGATCGCGGCCCAGCTGCATCTCTCGGTCAAGACGATCGAGAGCCACGTCTCGGCGGTGTTGCGGAAGCTCCAGCTCTCGAGCCGCCACCAGCTGACGCGGTGGGCCGTCGAGCGACGCCTGATCTGAGCTCTGGAGCCGCTGCTACCGTACGCCGGCGGAGCTCGTGCGACCCGCTCCGTCAGGAACACCCGTTGGGCCGCGCCACACGGCCCGGTGCAGGTAGACCCTCAGCGATCGTGAACAGAGCGATTACTGGCCCGGCCGGATCACGGTCGGCGGGCCGACCAGCGCTGAGGAAGGATCGACCCCATGCAGAAGCGTGCCCCACGAACGGCAACGGCGCCGGCCGGCGCCCCGCCGCGAGTCTCGTTCGACAACGGCGGCGACTTCATCCGCGAGACCCGTCGCGACGTCGAGCAGTACCTGCAGCCTCGCTGGACCCGTGCCCGCGGGCACCTGCTCCTGTACGCGAAGACCGTCGTCGCCTTCGGGCTCACGGTCGCCGCCTGGACGCTGCTGATGTTCGGCTCGCCAGGGCTCTGGCTTGGCCTCCTCTGCCTCACCGGCCTGATCGGTGGGTCGATGCTGACCGCCTTCTGTGTCCAGCACGACGCGAACCACGGGGCGTACTTCCGCACACGCCGGTCGAACCACCTGATGGGCTGGACGACCGACGCCCTGCTCGGGTTCTCGAGCTACGCGTGGCGCGTGAAGCACAACGTCGCCCACCACACCTACACGAACGTCGACGGCTACGACGACGACATGAGCCAGACGCCGATCGCCCGGATGATGCCGTCCCAGTCGCCGCGGCCGTGGTACCGGCTGCAGCAGTACTACATGTGGCCGCTCTACTGCCTGATGGGTCTTCGCTGGCAGACGGTCGGCGACATCACGGCGTTCATCCGTGGACGCGTCGGGCAGAGCGCCCTGCGTGTCCCGAAGCGCTGGGACCTCGTCGGGCTCGTCGCCGGCAAGGCGATCTTCGTCTGCTGGGCGATAGCGCTGCCGATGCTCGTCTACCCCTGGTGGGGGGTGCTCGGCGCGTACGTCGGCTTCACGATGATCACGAGCCTGATCATGGCCGTGACGTTCCAGCTGGCGCACTGCGTCGAGGAGGCCGACATCGTCTCGGCCGAGGAGATGAGCGCCTCGAAGCGCGTCTGGGCGGTGCACGAGGTGGAGACGACCGTCAATTTCTGCCCGCGCAACCCCGTCCTCACCTGGGTGCTCGGCGGCCTCAACTTCCAGATCGAGCACCACCTGTTCCCCCGCGTGCCGCACACCCACTACGCCCGGATCGCGAAGATCGTGCGGCGCAACGCCGCCAGGCACGGCATCCGCTACACCGCCCAACCGTCGCTCGGGTACGCGCTCCGGTCGCACTTCCGCCACCTGCGCACCATGGGCCGGATGGGGCTTCCCGCCGAGATCGAGATGGGGTAGCCGCGACGCGAGGTGCGGTCCGCGGCGGCCGCTGCGACCTACTTGCGCAGGTAGGAGTCGTCGCCGCGGAGCCAGTCCTGGCGCACGGGTGAGAACACCTCGAGCGTCACCGTGTCCGAGAGCGCCTCCACCTCGTGCGGCACGTTCGCGGGCAGGATCAGGCTCTCCCCGGCGCCAACGCTGTGCTCCTGGCCGTCGATGACGACCCGCAGCCGGCCCTCGAGCACGGTCGTGACCTGCTCGTTCTCGTGCGCGTGGCCCGGAACGACGGCGCCGGCCGCCAGCACGATACGCGCGACGGTCATCGTCTCGGTGTGGATCACCTGACGGCCGATCCCGGCGCTCAGCTGGTCGACGGGCTCGGCGTGCCATCGCATCACACTCACGCCGCGAGTCTACAGCCCACGGCCGCCTGCTAGCGTCCGGGTCTCCTGGCACGCTACGCGCACGCCCACGGAGGTCTCATGCGCTTCATCAGCTCGGTCGTGCTCGTGCTCGTGCTCGCGCTCGGCGCCGCAAGCGCCGGGCAGGCAGCAGCGCCGAAACCCGACGCCCACGACCGGGCGCTCGTCAAGCAACTCGGTGACACCGTGACCGCGTTCCAGACGATCGCGTCGAAGACACAGGACGACAAGGGGCTGCAGAAGACGCTGGACAACTGCCCCGCGATCAAGCAGGACCCCTCGCAGGCGTTCGCGGCGATCTTCGCGATCCTGCCCGCCCTGCTGGTCGACGTGGTCAACCAGTTCAGGCCCCTGGTCGTCGGGGTGCAAGGCACGCTGAGCGGGATGCACCCGCACTCCGGGCTCTTTCGCAGCTGGCTCGCGGCCGAGCAGCAGGTCTTCAGCCTGATCCTTCGGTTCGACAACCACGGGAAGAAGATCGACTACTGCGAGGTCGTCGCGGTGATGCTCGACAAGAAGGCAACTGCGAAGGACGTTCGCGGTGTGCTCGGCATCGACCCGGCCACGATCTCGACGCTCTTCAACTCGAAGGCTTCCGCCAACGTGCAGCGCCTGAACCCGCCGATGCGCACATTCCTGATCGCTGCAGGCATGTCACGCAAGCAGGCGGCCGCGCTGACGAAGTAGAGCCTCGGCCCCGCCTCGGGCCGGCGGCGTAGGATCGCGCCATGGAGCATCGCTTGCTCGGCCGCAGCGGCATCGAGATCTCGAGACTCGTCCTCGGCTGCGGCAACTTCGGGGGGATCGGCTCGTCTCCCGCCTTCTTCGGGCGGGGCACGCCGAGGGACGAGGCACTCCGGCTGCTGGACGCGGCCTGGGAGCTCGGCATCACGACGTTCGACACGGCCGACGCGTACGGCGGCGGCCGCAGCGAGACGTTCATCGGCGAGTGGCTGGCGACGAAGGGCGCGGACGTGCGCGACCGGATCGTGATCGTGACGAAGACGTTCAACCCGCTCGACGAGGGACAGGATCACGGCCTCGGCCGCGCGCGCATCCACAGGCAGCTCGAGACGAGTCTCGAGCGCCTCGGAATCGAGCGCGTCCCTCTCTACATGGCCCACGCTTTCGATCCGGAAACCCCGCAGGAGGAGACGCTGCTGGCCTTCGACGAGCTTGTCCGGGCCGGCAAGGTCGGCGCCGTGGGAGCATCCAACTTCACCGGTGAGCAGCTCGCCGAAGCCCTGGAGCTGTCGTTCCTGGAGGGCCTCACCCGCTACGAGTGGGTGCAGAACGGGTTCTCGCTGCTCGAGCAGGGTGACCGCGAGACCATCTTCCCTGTCTGTCACGAGCACGGGCTCGGCTACACGCCGTTCAGCCCGCTCGCCGGTGGCTGGCTGACGGGCAAGTACCGGCGCGGCGAGGAGCCGCCGGCGGGCTCCCGGATGACCCTGCGGCCCGAGCCGTACGAGGACTATCGCTCCGACAGGGTGTTCGACGCGCTCGAGGCGCTCGAGCGCGAGGCCGTGCAGCGCGGCGTCTCGATGGCCGGGCTTGCGCTCGCCTGGGCGCTCGCCGTGCCCGAGCTCACAGGTGTCGTGATCGGGCCGGGCCAGGCCGCCCACCTGGCACCCGCGGCCGAGGCCGCCGGGCTCGTCCTCTCCGGCGCCGAGCGTGACCGGCTCACGGAGCTGTTCGCGTGAGCGTGCTCGTCGTCTCCGCGCGTGACGTGCACGAGCTACTCGACCTGGAGTCGTGCATCACGGCGATGGAGCGGGTGCTCGCCCAGCTCGCGCGGGACGAGGTCACCAACCCACTGCGGTCGATCATGCGCCCGCCCGGGCCGGCCCTGATGGGGCTCATGCCAGCGCATCGCGGCGGTGACGCGCCGCTGTTCTCGCTCAAGGAGATCGTGATCGTGCCGGCGAACCCGGCGCGCGGCCTCGACCCGCACCAGGGCGCCGTGCTGCTGCACGACGGCGCCACGGGCGAGTTGCGCGCCGTGGTGAACGCCTCCGCGATCACGGAGATCCGCACCGCCGCCGTCTCCGCGGTCGCCACGAAGCTGCTCGCGCGCAAGGGCTCGCGCGTCGTGGCGGTGCTCGGCTCAGGCATCCAGGCGCGCTCGCACGTGGACGCGATGCAGACGATCCTGGCGGACCCGATCATCCGCGTCTGGAGCCGCACTCCCGCGCACGCCGAGGCGCTGGCGCTCGAGACCCACTCGCTCGTTGCGCAGACGATCGAGGAGGCGCTGGACGGCGCCGACATCGTGTGCACGACGACGGCGTCACCCGGCCCGATCGTCGAGCTCGAGCTGCTCTCTCCCGGCGCCCACGTGAACGCCGTCGGCTCGTCGGTCGCGTCGGCACGCGAGCTGAGCACCGCGACCGTGGCTGCCGGATCGCTCTTCGTCGACCGGCGAGAGTCCGCCGAGCACGAGTCGGGCGACTACCTCCTGGCCGTCCGGGAGGCGGGAATCGGGCCAGAGCACATCCGCGCCGAGCTCGGCGAGGTGCTGATCGGGGCCCATCCCGGCAGGACCTCCGACGACGAGCTGACGATCTTCAAGTCGCTCGGCCTCGCCGCCGAGGATCTTGCGGCAGCAGACCTGTGCGTGCAGCGGGCGCGCGAGCGCGGGCTCGGCACCGAGGTGGCGTTCTGATTCCGCTGCCCGAGATCGAGGCGGCCCGCGTGCGCATCGCTGACGTCGCCATCCGCACGCCGCTCGTGCGCCTGCACGTGCCCGAGTCGCCGGCGGAGATCTGGCTCAAGCTCGAGTGCCTGCAACCGATCGGCTCGTTCAAGCTCCGCGGCGCCGCGAACGCGATCCGCTCGGCCCCGCCCGGTGCGATCGACCGCGGGGTGCTGACGACGAGCGCCGGCAACATGGCGCAGGGCGTCGCCTGGATGGCGCGCGAGCTCGGCGTCCCCGCCACGATCGTGGCGCCGGAGCACGCGCCGCAGACGAAGCTCGATGCGATCGCGCGGCTCGGCGGCGCAGTCGTGCAGGTGCCGCACGAGCGCTGGTGGCAGGCGCTGGAGGAGGGCTCGTTCCCGGGCGTCGAGGGCTACTTCGTGCACCCCGTGCTGAACGACGCCGTGATGGCCGGCAACGGCACGATCGGCCTCGAGCTCGTCGAGCAGCTGGATCAGATCGACGCGGTGGTGGTCCCCTGGGGAGGCGGCGGCCTGGCGACCGGGATCGCGAGTGCGCTACGGCAGCTCAGCCCGGCGACGAAGGTGTTCGCCTGCGAGCCCGAGACGGGGGCGCCGTTGTCAGCGTCGCTCGCGGCGGGTCACCCGGTACCGGTCGAGTACACGCCGTCGTTCGTGGACGGAGCGGGTGGCAAGAGCCTCCTGCCCGGCATGTGGGAGCGCGCCCGCCCGCTGCTCTCCGGCGCAGCCTCGCTCTCGCTGGACGAGACCGCGGCGGCCGTTCGTGTCCTCGCCGAGCGGGCGCGGGTCGTGGCCGAGGGTGCCGGTGCGCTCGCGGTCGCCGCCGCCCTGGCGGGCCGCGCCGGCGAGGGGCGCATCGTCTGCATCGTGTCAGGCGGCAACATCGACGCCGCCCGACTCGCCGCCATCCTCGAGGGCCGCACACCGGGTTGAACCATCAGCCGGTGTGAGCAGACGGGTAGATTGACCCTGATACGTGAACTGCGCACAGCTGCCTTTGGCGTCGTCGCGCGGGGCACTCCAACCACACGTCAGGGAGAGACCAGATGTTGAAGCGAAGCGCTGCCAGAAAATGGCGCTGGATCGGGTGCGGCACCGTCGCCACGGCTCTTGCCGTCCTGGCCACGGGGTCCGTTCTCGCCGCGCCGGCGGCCGGGCCCACCAATACGGGCGAGCCGTCGATCACGGGAAGCCCCATCGTGGGCAAGGATCTGACGGGCGATCGCGGCGTCTGGTCGGGCCCTGGCAATACCTACGCCTACAAGTGGCTGCGCTGCGACAAGGGCGGTTCCAGCTGCGCCGCGATCACCGGGGCGACCGGCGACAAGTACACGATCACGTCGACTGACCTGGGGACGACGATCCGCTTCGAGGTCACGGCCTCGAGCAAGGGGGGCAGCACCAGCGCGAGCTCCAAGCCCACAGCGGAGATCACGACCGGGACGGGCGTGCCCGCGAACACCTCCGCACCGACGATCACGGGCAACGCCACGGTCGGCACCACGCTGACAGCCACCACCGGCTCGTGGGTCGGCGACCAGCCGATCACGTACTCCTACCAGTGGCAAGATTGCGACAAGAGCGGCAACTCGTGCGCGAAGATCTCCAAGGCGACCAAGGACTCGTACAAGCTCACCCAGAAGGAAGTCGGCTTCACTGTTCGCGTCACGGTGACCGCCAAGAACAGCCGTGGCAAGGGAAGCGCGATCTCGCGCGAGACCGCCGTAGTGACGGATGCGTCCGGCGGCGGCAGCGGTGGCGGCATCATCAACCTGCCGAACGGCGGCAAGTCCGTCGACGTCGTCGACGTCCCGGCCGGCGAGCGGCTGATCGTGGAGTCGGTCGGGTTCGCCCCCAACCCGGTGCGCTCGCGCACCGAGCCGATCACGGTCACGATCACGGTGAAGGACACGCGCGGCTACTACGTCCGTAACGCGTTCGTCTTTCTCCGCTCGACGCCGATCCTCACGTCCACGCCGACCGACGCGCAGACGGCGACGGACGGCCGCATCTCCTACGCGGTCACGCCTCAGTCGAACTTCCCGCTCAGGAGCGGCTACAACGTGCAGTTCTTCGTCAAGGCCTACCGCAAGGGCGACCCGACGCTCGCCGGTATAGCGGGCTACCGGCTCGTCCAGGTCGCGACGGCCGGCTAGCCGCAGCGGACTACGGCCGGGGATGCGCGACAGTGCATCCCCGGCCGGCTCGCCACCGAACGGGCCTGCTCGGGGAGAATGCACTCGATGCGGACCGTCACCCTCACAGCGCTGCGGCGCCTCACCATCGCCGCCCAGGGGTATGCCACCCGTTCCCGCACCGGCACGGCGCGCGAGGTGGAGGAGACGATCCGGCGGCTCTCGTGTGTCCAGCTCGATTCGATCTCGGCCGTCGAGCGCAGCCACCGCATCGCGCTGACGTCCCGGGTCGGTGCCTATCGGCCGGGAACCGTGGCGCGGCTGCTCGAGCGGGGCCGCGTGTTCGAGTACTGGGCCCACGAGGCGTGCCTGCTGCCGGTCGAGGACTGGCCGCTGTTCGCCGCACAGATGCGCGAGGGCGGCCGTCGCTGGTACGGGGGCATCGGCGAGACGCACCCGCACCTCGCCGACGAGATCCTGGACGAGATCCGGGCCCGGGGACCGCTCGGCTCACGCCACTTCGAGGGGTCGAGCGAGGGAGGCATGTGGAACTGGAAGCCCGCCAAGGCGATGCTCGACCGGCTCTGGAACCACGGCGAGCTCGTGATCGCCGGACGGCAGGGGTTCCAGCGGCTCTACGACCTGCCCGAGCGTGTGTTGCCGCGCGAGGTGCTCGAGGCACCGCTGCCGGACGAGGCCGAGCGGCTGCGCACGCTCACGCTGAAGGCGGTGCGCGCGCGCGGAGCACTGACGGAGGCAGGCGTCGTGGAGCACTGGCGGCTCAGGGGCGGAGTGGCGCGCGTCCGCCCCGCCCTCGACAGCCTGGTCGCCGACGGCCTGCTCGAGTGGGTCGCGGTCGAGGACGGTGGCGCTCCCGTGCTCCTGCCCGCCGGCACCGGCCTCGCGCCGGGCGCAGGAACGGCGGCGGTGCTGCTGTCGCCGTTCGACAATCTCCTCTGGGACCGGCCGTTCGCCCGGCGCGTGCTCGGCTTCGACCACCTGATCGAGGTGTACAAGAAGGCGCACGAGCGCCGCTTCGGTTACTACGTGCTGCCGCTCCTGTGGCGCGACCGCATCGTCGGACGCGCCGATCTCAAGTCGGAACGGATCGAGGGGGCACTCGTGCTGAAGGCGTTCCACCGGGAGCCGGGCGTGCGCGCGTCCGCAGCGCTCGACGACGCGCTCGACCGGGCACTCGACCGGCTGCGGCGCGCCTGCGGGCTCGAGACCGTGCGCCGCTGACAACAGAGTCGGGCTCGGCCGCGGGCCTTCCCGACTACGATCTGCCGCATGGACTTCGAGACAAGAGCGATTCATGCGGGCCAGGAGCCGGATCCGGCGACCGGCTCGGTGATCACCCCCATCTACCAGACCTCCACGTTCGCCCAGGAGGCGGTGGGGGTACACAAGGGCTACGACTACGCCCGCGTCGCGAACCCGACCCGAACGGCACTCGAGGAGTGCCTCGCATCGCTCGAGTCCGCCGCCCACGGCCACGCGTTCTCGTCCGGGCTCGGCGCGACGACCACGATCATGCACCTCGTCGACCCGGGCCAGCGGGTCGTGTGCGTGAACGACGTCTACGGCGGCGTCTACCGCATGTTCTCCGAGGTGTACGAGCCGAAGGGCTATCTGTTCGACTACATCACCCCCGGAGAGATCTCCGCGAACCTCACCGCGCACCTCGACGATCGCACCCGGATCGTCTGGATCGAGTCCCCGACGAACCCGCTGCTGAACATCGTCGACATCCGCGCCGCAGCGGACGCGGCGCATGCGGCCGGAGCGATCCTCGTGGTCGACAACACGTTCGCGACGCCCTATCTGCAGCAGCCGCTCGAGCTCGGCGCCGACATCGTCGTGCATTCGACGACGAAGTACCTCGGAGGCCACTCCGACGTCGTCGGCGGCTTCACCGGCACGAACGACCCGGCGATCTCCGAGCGGCTGCGCTTCCTGCAGAAGTCGCTCGGTGCCGTGCCCGGGCCGTTCGACGCGTGGCTCGTGCTGCGCGGCCTCAAGACCCTCGCGGTACGCATGCGACAGCATTGCGACAACGCGCGCGCCGTCGTCGCGTTCCTGCAGGAGCACCCACGGGTGCGCGAGGTGCTGTATCCCGGCCTGCCTTCGCACGCGGGCCACGAGCTCGCGTCCCGCCAGATGCGCGACTTCGGCGGCATGGTCTCGTTCCTGCTCGACTCGGAGGAGGAGGCCGTCGAGATGGTCGCGCGCACGAAGATCTGGACGCTCGCCGAGAGCCTCGGCGGTGTCGAGAGCCTGATCGAGCATCCGTACCGGATGACGCACGCCGCGACGGCGCACGGGCCGTTCGCCTCGCCCGCCAATCTCGTGCGGCTGTCGGTCGGGATCGAGTCGGCCGCCGATCTCGTCTCCGACCTCGCGCAGGCGCTCGTACCGGCCTCGTCGTAACGTCATGACCCGCGTCGAGCCCATCGACCTGCTGCACGGGGGCGCCGAGCGCGTGATCGCGTCGTACGTGATCGAGACGGACGACGGCCCGGCGCTGCTCGACTGCGGCCCGTCGAGCTGCCTGCCCGCTCTCAGGGCAGGCCTCGCCGCGCGAGGCCTCGGGGTGCAGGACATCCGTCACCTGCTGCTGACGCACATCCATCTCGACCATGCCGGCGCGACCGGCGCGCTCGTGCGGGAGCACCCGGGCCTCCGGGTGCACGTGTCGGAGATCGGTGCGCCGCACCTGATCGACCCGTCGCGGCTCGAGGCGAGCGCCCGCCGCCTGTACGGCGACGCGTTCGACAGCCTGTGGGGCGAGCTCTCGCCGGTCCCGCAGGAGAACGTCCACCTCGTCGGCGGGCGCGTGCTCGGGCTCGAGTGCTTCGCGAGCCCGGGACATGCCCGGAACCAC
>Ga0315283_10004276_pt1 | contig 12416 bp, 12 predicted proteins | sample YL17G09_0_MG_FD_204541 | JGI IMG/M metagenome (GOLD analysis project Ga0315283, IMG submission 204541) | Sediment microbial communities from Yellowstone Lake, YNP, Wyoming, USA - YL17G09_0 | ecosystem: Environmental > Aquatic > Freshwater > Lake > Sediment | place: USA: Wyoming | collected...
CGCTGGTGTTCTTCTAGGCGGCGCCCCGGGGCCCGTGGCTGGGAGCACGGAGGGTCCGTGCCCGCCTGCTCAGAGGGCCCTCGGAGCGAGCCGTCGGCGTCAGTCTGACAAACGCGTCGAAGGGGCCTGAGATCCGCATGGGGTGACGAAGTGGGGCCCCGTGCTGCCGCCGACACATTCCCCGCAGATGCGTTTGTCCGGCGAGACTCCGCGGGACCGAGGAGCAGGCGGGCACGGACAGCAGTCACGCGACCTGGGGCGACGCGCTACTCCCGAGTGTGCGGCGGCATGCGGCGAAACACCGCGAGCGCTACCCCGGCGAGCAGCGCCAGATCGACGGCGAAGATCGCGAGCAGGTGCCCCTTGCTCAGGAGCCCGCTGACCACCGGACTCAAGGCCAGCCCGGCCAGGGACGCACCCGTCAGAAACCCGAACCCGGTGGCGTGCGCCTCGGCAGGCACCGCGCGCCCGCCGACGCTGTACGCCGCCGTGATGGCCGTGCCGCCCCCCACGCCGAAGACCAGGAGGGCCGCGGCCATGACGCCAACATGGCCGGTGGCGAGAAACGCCCCAAGGCCAGCCGCCGACACCACCGCGCCCCCTGCGATCACGACGGGCGGCGCGACGCGGCGCAGCAGCGCCTCACACGCCTGATTGCCAGCCACCGCCCCAAGTGCCGCGACCGAGAACAAGATGCCCGACACGAGCGGGACCTGGGCCGGGCTCGCTCCCAGGCGCTCGATGTAGAGCGGCAGGATGGGCGCAAAACTGCGGTCCACAAACGTCATCACGAAAATCGCGGCCATCACCAGCGCGAAACCGGGCGCCGACAGCAGGCGTCGCACGCTCACCCTCGCCCCGCCGTCGCGAGTCGCCCCGACCGACGGACCGGCGGGATCGCGGTACAACACCACGACGACACCCAGCGCGACGAGGTAGAACCCGGCGGTCACGAAGAACGCCTGGCGAAGGCCGACCACCTCGGCCACCACACCGCCGATCACCGGCCCGAGCGCGGGGCCCAGGCGCTGGGCGGTCTGCACCAGGCCGATCGCCGTCGCCATGCGGTCGCGCGGCGCCGACTCGGCGGCCATGGCCAGGGTCAGGCCCCCGTAGCCGGCAAACACGCCCTGGATCGCGCGGAGCGCCAAGACATGCCAGGCCTCCGTGACGTAGGCCATCGCCGACATGATGATGACGAAGCTCACGAGCGACCGCTCGACCATCAACTTGCGCCCGAACCGGTCCGCCATCCGCCCCCAGAACGGGGACAGCACAGCGGTCACGGCGGGAGTGACACCGAGGCTCAAGCCGGCCCAGAGCGCAATCTCGCCGACGTCGTCAACACCAAGCTGATGGATGTAGAGCGGCAGGAACGGCATCACGAGGGTGAAGCCGGCGAAGCCCATGAAGCTGGCGGCGGTCACCGCGAACTGATTCCGCCGCCAGAACTCGCGATCAGCCATACCCCGGCTAGGAGCCCGTCCGAGTGTTCAGTGGACGGGCTCCTCGAAGGGCACGTGTTGAGCGCCGAGGCTGGGTCGGCGTGACACGCCTGCCCGGCCGTCGGCGGGCGAATGCCCGAAGGACATCGGCCCAGCCCCCGCAATAGCCTATGCGACATCTCCCTGGAGCCATGCGTCCTGGTTTCCTGTTCGGCGCCCAACACGTGCCGCCAGGAGCGTGTCCGGAGGAATACTCGGACACGCTCCTAGAAGCGGATTCTGACCGTGTCGCTGTGCTGCACGTGAATGCTGTCGATGAAACGAATCTGGTACGGGTGCGTCTGCATGATGAGCGAACTCGTCCGGACGCCGTCGCCGAAGAACCGCACGCCCTTCAGCAGCGCCCCGTCGGTCACGCCGGTGGCCGCGAAGATGATCGACGGGCCCGGGGCCAGATCCGCCGAGCGGTAGATGCGCGTCGGATCCGTGATGCCCATCTTGGCGCAGCGCACCTCGTCTTCAGGCGTCCTGATGACCAGGCGCGCGAAAATCTCGCCGTTCAGGCAACGCATGGCGGCCGCCGTCAGGACACCTTCTGGCGCTCCGCCCGTGCCCATCACGGCGTGGACGCCCGTCCCCACGAGCGCCGCGGCAATGCCGGCCGACAAGTCGCCGTCGCCGATGAGCTGGATGCGCGCCCCGCACGCTCGAATCTCCCTGATGAGGTTCTCGTGCCTCGGCCGATCGAGGACGATCACCACGAGGTCTTCGACGTGGCGGTGGAGGCACTCTGCAATCGCGCCGAGGTTGTCCCCCACCGAGGCGTCGAGGCTGACCGCGTGCTTCGAGGTCGGCCCGACCACCAGCTTCTCCATGTAGAGATCAGGCGCGTGCAACAGGCCGCCGCGCGGCGCCGCCGCGAGCACGGTGATGGCATTCGGCGCGCCAACCGCGCAGAGGTTGGTGCCCTCGAGCGGGTCAACGGCGATGTCGATCTCCGGGAAGCGCGCGTTGATCTGACGCCCGCCGGGCGTCCGCGCCTGGGCCAGCCCGAGTTTCTCGCCGATATACAGCATCGGCGCCTCGTCGCGCTCGCCTTCCCCGATCACGATGGTGCCGTCGATGGGCACGGCATCGAGCTCCCGGCGCATGGCCTCGACCGCCACATGGTCGGACTTCGGCCGATCGCCCTGGCCCATGGTGTGGGCGCTGGCAATGGCAGCCTGCTCCACCACGCGCAGGAACTCCAGAGACAGATCGGTGGTGTCCATCAACATGCCCTCCGGCCTCCGGCGGGTGCCCGCCGCGAATCTATCCGTGCTCCTGTCCACCCGTGAAAGGCGGCAAGTCGCACCGCGTCGGCCGGTCCACTCTGTACCCAAGCACGTAGTCGGCCTGCATCAGCGCATGCACTTCCCGCGTGCCTTCGTAGATGACCGCGCCCTTGCAGTTGCGGTAGAACCGGCCGACGGGATAGTCATCCGAGTACCCGTTCGCGCCGTGCACCTGAACGGCGTTGCCGGCCGCGCGCTCGGACGCCACGGTCGCATACCACTTCGCCAGGCTCGTTTCGCGTGTATTGCGCTCGCCGACGTTCTTCAGCCACCCGGCCCGCATCCACAGCAGGCGCGACACCTGGTAGTCGGATTCCATTTCTGCGATCATGGCTTTCACGAGCTGGTGCTGCGCGATCTCGACGCCGAAGGCCCGGCGTTCCTTCGCGTACTTCGCGCTGGCATCGCGACAGGCGCGGATCAGGCCGGTCGCTCCCGCCGCGACGGTGTACCGGCCCTGGTCCAGCGCGAACATGGCGATCTTGAACCCCTCGCCCGGACGCCCCAGGACGTTCTCCTCCGGCACGTCCATCTCGTCCATCTTGAAGTAGCCGGTGTTGCCCGCGAGAATGCCCCATTTTTCCTTCAGGGTGCCGCTGGAGAAGCCCTTGAACTTCCGCTCCACCAGGAAGGCCGTCAGGCCCGATGGGTCGCGCAGTTTCTTCTTCTCAAGGTCGCTCCACGCCACCACGAGGAAGTTGTCGGCCACGTCCGCGAGCGAGATCCACGTCTTCTCGCCCGTCAAGACGTACCGATCCCCGTTCTTGACCGCGACCGTCTGAATGCCCCGGACGTCGCTGCCCGCGGCAGGCTCGGTCAGGCCGAAGGTGGCAATCTGCGTTCCCTGGGCCTGCGGCACGAGGTAGCGACGCTTCTGGTCTTCCGTGCCCCAGGTGAGCAGGCTCAGGCAGTTGAGCCCCGCGTGCACCGACATGATGACCCGCAGCGACGTGTCCACGTACTCGAGTTCCTCGCAGGCCAGACCCAGGCTGATGTAGTCCATCCCGGCGCCGCCATACTCCGCGGGCACGCAAATCCCGAGCAGGCCCAGCGACGCCATCTGGGGGAGGATCCTGGGGTCGAACCGGTGTTCCCGGTCGAGGTCCTTGATGTGCGGCGCCACTTCACGCGCGCCCCACTCTCGCACCGACTGCTCGAGCAGCCGGTGTTCATCGCTGAAGGAAAAGTCCATGGTGAACTCAGACTAGCACAGCCTCAGACGGCCTGCCCACTTCGACGACGGCGCCCACGCCGAGGCCGAGACGATCGGTCGCCCGGCCACCATTCTCGGCAATCTCGAGATGATCGGAGCTGCCGAATAGCGCGCAGACACAGCCCGGAGACGCCGCCGCGTACGTCTCGACAAGCGCACCTACGCCATGCTCGCCGACGGTGATTCGGATCGGGCCGCGGGCAGACACCCGGTCGACCATCGCGCGGGAGATGTTCGTCACGAGATTCCCGTATCGATCCACCCGGAGCACGCGGCCGACGATCCGATCGTCCCCCTGGCTCGCCTGCGGAATCTCGATCCGGACGTAGTCGCGAACGGCGGTCCCCAGCGCCGTCATCTCGGCGCCGCGCGCCAGCCAGGCCGCAGCCGGGGCGAACCGGTCGCGGCCTTCGAAGGTCTTGCTGATGGTCGGCCTCGCGTACTTGCGCTCGGTCAGTGAGACCACTCGTTTTGGCGTCGTCTCGGCGAAGACGGCCGTCAGCACTCCGTTGTCGGGCGCCACGAAGCGATAGTCGCCGACCTCGGCTGCGATCCCGCGCCGGGAGGATCCGACCCCGGGATCGACTACCGCGAGGAAAATCGTGCCGTGGGGGAAGAACCGGTAGCTGCTCGCGAGTTCGAGCGCCCCCGTCAGAATGTCATGCGCCGGAATCTCGTGGCTGATGTCGACCAGCACCGCGTCCGGGCACAGGGTCAGGATCACGCCTTTGATCGTTCCCGCGTAATGGTCCCGCGTGCCGAAATCCGTCAGCATGGCGATGATGGGCCTGGTCACCGTGGTCACCGTTCCTTTCGACCCGCGAAAGGCTGCCGGAGCAGCGTCTCGCGCTGGTGGTGCGTCAAGAGATGGGACTCGGCTACCTCGATCGGCGCGAACAGCCGTTCGACGTCCCGGCCGAGCCAGACCCGCTTGGCGCGGCGCACGGAGGACTCCCGCCGGTGCCGCAGGTGGTCGCTGTCGACAATGACGTACTTCCGGAAAACGAGATCGTCGTTGAGGACCGTTGAGAACAGCGCCATCACGAAGCCACCGGGCTTCAGGCACGTCACGAGCTGGCGGGCGAGGGCTTCCGCCTCGCCGCTCTGGAGGTAGTCGAAGAGATCCCAGGCGAGGACGCCGTCGACGGACCCCGGTTCATAGGGCAGGCGGGTGGACAGGAACGCCGCCAGGCCGTCCTCGTGCCCGGACCGGGTGAGCCGGTCGATGTCTCCGTAGAGGTCCTCGACGTGGATCTTGCAGGACAGTTGCTCGCCGAGGAAGTTGACGTTGGACCCAATCACGGGCCCGAGGTCCACGATGACCGGCGCACCGATGTTGCGTATCGCATCCAGGAAGGGCCGGAGGGCCCTCGACGGATACACGGCGTCCTCCTCGATCAGAGGGACGCCGGGGAGGTGGGGCTGAACCCGGCCCTGGAGGGTCTCCCGGGCCCGGGTCCACCAGCCGGCCAGCGAGCGGTCGTTCTCGCCGTCCGACACGCACTGCTCCTTCCGGTCAGGCTCCGTCGCGCCGTGGCGCTGGCGGCGGCGCGGGAGCGATCGCAGGCGGCGCCGAGGCTGGAGCCATCGAGGGCACGCCGGCCTTGGCCGGTACCTGTCCCTTCCGCTGCATGTCGATGCTGCCCCGGAAGTGGGCGCCTTCCGCGATGGCCACGCGAGGCGCTACGATATCGCCGTCAACGGACCCCTTGTCGCGGATGTCAACCGTCTCGCTCGCGTTGACGTTGCCGACCAGTTCGCCGAGGATGATCACAGCCTTCGCGAAGACCTGCGCCTTGACGCGGCCGTTCTCGCCGACCGTCAACGTGTGGTCCCGAAGTTCGATCTTGCCCTCGACCTGACCTTCGATCGTCAGGTCTTCGCTGCCCTCCAGCTCTCCCTTGATGACGACGGATCGGCCAATCAGGGCCGCGCCTCCCGGCGCCCCTGGCTTTGATTCGATCGGGTACCGTACCTCAGGCGCCATTGCCATACCCCCTCCTGGCCCGCTGGATGGCGCGGGCGGAACAGTGTCCTTGTCTCGCCTCCACATGCGACGACCTCCCAGCTGGCAACCTGCGGCAAGTATATGGGCGTGCTCTGAGCATTGTCTAGCCCTTTCGTTGCCGGAGTTTAGCGTGAATGGTATCGTGGGAGGCACGTGCGAGTCTATCTGGACTACAACGCCACGGCGATGGTGCCGCCCGCGGTCGTCGACGCGGTCACGGTCGCGCTGCGCGAGCGGTATGGCAACGCCTCCAGCGCCCACTTCTTCGGCCAGCAGGCCAAGGCCGTGCTGGATGATTCACGCTCCGCCGTCGCGCGCCTGATCGGGGCCGAGCCGTCGGAGATCGTCTTCACCGCCGGAGGTACCGAGTCCGACAACCTGGCGGTGCTGGGCGTCGCCGAGGCCCTCGAGTCCACCGGCCGCCGCCGCCTTGTCATCTCGGCGATCGAACATGAGGCCGTGCTGAATACCGTCAAGGCCCTTGGCAAGCGGGGATGGACGACGACGCTCCTGCCGGTCGAGCGAACCGGCGTGATGGCCCCGGACGCGCTCGCCTCCGCCCTCGACGACAGAACCGCGCTCGTCTCCATCATGCTGGCCAACAATGAGCTGGGCACGATTCAGCCGGTCGCGGAGCTGGCCGCCATGGCACGGACACGGGGAGTCCTCGTCCACACCGACGCCGTGCAGGCGGTCGGTAAGATCCCGGTCGACGTGCGTGCCCTCGGCGTCGATCTGCTGACGCTCTCGGGCCACAAGTTCGGAGCCCCCAAGGGCGTCGGGGCGCTGTGGGTGCGGCGCGGGCTCTCTCTCCATGCCCAGACGATGGGGGGCCGCCAGGAGCGCGGGCGGCGGGCAGGAACGGAAAATGTGCCGGCCCTCGAAGGGCTGCGCGTGGCCGCCGACATGGCCGCACGCACGTCCGCGGCCGACGCACACCGCATCGGCAGCCTGCGCGATCGACTCGAGTCCGGGATTCTCGGGCTGGTGCCGGGGTCCGCCGTGAACGGAGACCCGGCTGCTCGCGTCCCGAACACCAGCAACATCAGCTTCGAACGCGTCGAGGGCGAGTCGCTCGTGATCGCCCTCGATCTGGAGGGCATTGCCGTGTCGACGGGATCGGCGTGTTCATCCGGCACCCTGAAGCCGTCCCACGTGCTGAGAGCGATCGGCCTGTCATCCTCGCGGGTCCAGAGCGCCATCAGGTTCAGCCTCGGGCCTGCCACCACCGGGGCCGAAATCGATCGCGTCCTGAATGTCCTGCCGACACTCGTCACCCGGCTGCGCTCGCGCGGTGGCGGCCGTGGCTGACGAGCGGATGCGTGTCGTCGTCGCCATGTCCGGTGGCGTGGATTCCTCGGTCGCAGCGGCGCTGCTCGTCGACGCCGGCCACGATGTCGTGGGCGTGTCCATGCAGCTCTACGACCAGGAGCATGCGGACGCGCGCTTCGGCACCTGCTGCACCATCGACGACCTGCACGACGCCAGACGCGTGGCGGCGACGCTCGGCATTCCGCACTACATCGTGAATCTCGAGCGGCGATTCGAGGACGTGGTGATCGGCAACTTCGTCAGCGAGTATGCCGCGGGCCGGACGCCGATCCCGTGCGCGCACTGCAACAGCGAGCTGAAGTTCTCGACGCTGGTCGAGCAGGCACTCGGCTTCAACGCGCACAAGGTCGCGACAGGCCACTATGCGCGAGTCACACGGGACCCGGACGGCGTTTATCACCTGTGGCGCGGCGCCGACGACCTGAAGGACCAGGCCTACTTCCTCTTCGCCCTGACGCAGGAGCAACTGTCGCGGGCGCTGTTTCCTGTCGGAGCGATGCCGAAGAACGACGTGCGGCGGATCGCGCGGGACCGCGGGCTGATCGTCGCCGAGAAACCCGACAGCCAGGAGATCTGTTTTGTGCCGGACGGCGACTACGCGGCCGTGGTCGATCGGCGCCTGCCGGCGGAGCGCGCGGGGCTGATGATCGATACGGACGGCCGCGTGGTGGGTCGCCACGAGGGCGTCCACCACTTCACCATCGGCCAGCGGAAGGGCCTTGGCGTCGCCCTTGGCGATCCCGTCTTCGTCGTCAGGCTGGATGCGCTGAAGAAGCTGGTGACGGTAGGGCCGCGATCCGCAATCGAGCAGACCGCTCTCACGGCGTCCCGCGTGAACTGGATATCAGGGACGCCACCCGGTGACGCGCTGGATGCTCATGGGCAAATCCGCAACCGCCACGCCGCCGCCCCGGCGCGGGTGACGACGCTCGGGCCCGAACGCATCCGCGTCGACTTCGACACGCCGCAGATCGCCATCACGCCAGGACAGGCTGTCGTGTTGTTCCAGGGTGACGAAGTGCTGGGCGGGGGGTGGATAGACTCGCCTGACGCCGCGTAGCGGGTCCTGCCCGCGTGGAGGCTCAGCCCCTCGATCGCAGGACTTCAGTCCTGCCTGGCGTCGTCAGTGCGCGCTACCCTCGATGAAGCGTTCGGCGTCGAGGGCGGCCATGCACCCCGACCCGGCGGCGGTGATCGCCTGCCGATAGGTGTGATCCTGCACGTCGCCGCAGGCAAAGACGCCGGGGACCGTTGTCTTCGTCCCGTCGTGCGTGTTGATGTAGCCGTTCGCATCGAGATCGAGTTGTCCGGCGAACAGCCCGGTGTTCGGCGTGTGGCCGATGGCCACGAAGACGCCATCCACCGGCACCTCGCGAACGGTGCCCTGCTTCACGTCGCGCAGGACGATGCCCGTGACTTCGCCCTTGGCCGTGTCGTTGATCGACTCGACCACGCTGTTCCACGCGATCTCGATCTTCGGGTTGGCGAGGGCCTTGTCCTGCACGATTTTCGAGCCGCGGAACGCGTCCCGCCGGTGGACCAGCGTGACCTTCGAGGCGAACTTGGTCAGGAAGATGGCCTCTTCGAGCGCGGAGTCGCCGCCCCCGACGACGGCGATCGGTTTCCCGCGGAAGAAGAAGCCGTCGCAGGTGGCGCAGGTAGACACGCCGTGGCCTATCAGCGCCCGTTCCGACGGCAGCCCCAGCAGTTTCGCCGACGCCCCGGTGGCGACGATGAGCGCCCTGGCCGTGTAGGTCGCACCCTCGGCGACCACCCGAAACGGCCGCGACGACAGGTCCACCGTCGTCACGTCGCCCAGGATGATCTTCGCGCCGAAGCGCTCGGCCTGCGCCCGCATCTCCGCCATCAGGTCGGGCCCCATGATGCCGTTCCGGAAGCCCGGGAAGTTCTCCACGTCCGTGGTCAGCATCAACTGCCCGCCGGCGAAGAGGCCTTCGATGATGAGCGGCTTGAGGTTGGCACGCGCCGCATAGACGCCCGCCGTCAACCCTGCCGGGCCCGAGCCGATGATGATGATGTCGCGTTCGGTTTCCACGTCAGTGCCTCACGCCGCGCCACGGGACGTCTGTCGGAGTGTATGGGTGCATCGGGGCGGCGGTCTGCCCCCCCCCGAGTCCCGAATCCCGAGCCCCGAGTCCCGGCTCGTCAGATGTGCGCCGACACCATTTTCTTGAGCTCGTCCTTGCTGACGAGACCGACGAGCTGGTCAACGGGCTTGCCGTCCTTGAACAGGATCATCGTCGGAATCCCGCGAATTCCGAATCGCGCCGAGACGCCGGGATGGTCGTCGACATTCAGCTTGCCCACCGCCATCTTACCGTCGAGTTCGGTCGCGACAGCGTCGATGGTCGGCGCGAGCCGGCGGCACGGTGCGCACCATTCCGCCCAGAAATCCACGAGCACAGGCACGGGCGACGCCTTCAGCGTCGAATCAAAGTCGCTCTCGGTCAACGTCAGTACTTTTTCGGATGCCATGATTGCCTCACGTCGATGTCGTTTACGCCAGGGCCGGCGACTGTGCCTGCCCACTTCCAATGATTCACCTTCCGGGGTTTCGTTTCAATGGCCTTCGCAATCAACGCGGGACAGCCAGCGCCCGGGCCCGTTCGTAGACGCCCACGTATCCCCGCGCGGACGCCTCCCAGGAGTTGTCCTGTTTCATGCCGGCCAGTTGGATTCTTCGCCAGGCGACTGGTCTCGCAAACCAGGCCAGTGCCTGCCGAAGCGCTCCCATCATCGCCCCGGTGGTGTACGGCTCGAACTTGAACCCCGTGCCCTCGCCCGTCGCCTCGTCCACCTGCTGGACCGTGTCGTCGAGGCCGCCGGTCGCCCGGACGACGGGAACGGTGCCGTAGCGAAGGCTGTACATCTGGTTGAGGCCGCACGGTTCGAAGCGGGACGGCATCAGGAAGATGTCCGCGCCGCCCTCGATGAGGTGGGCGAGATCCTCACTGAAACCAACGTTGACGCCGATGCGATTCGGATGCTTGGCTGCCAGATCCCGCCACATGGCTTCGTACTGCGGTGTGCCGGTTCCGAGAATCGCGAACGATACATCCAGCCTCTGCAACACGCCTGAGGCGACGGCGCTGGCGATCAGGTCGAGCCCTTTCTGATCGACCATGCGGGACACCATCCCGACGACCGGCCTTGCCCACTGCCCCGGTCCGTCGATGCCGAACCGGGCCAGCAGCGCGCGCTTCACGGCGGCCTTGCCGGACAGATCATCTGCGTTGTATGTCGCGGGCAGCAGCGGGTCGGTTTCGGGATTCCACACGTTGGCGTCGACGCCGTTCCGAATGCCCACCAGCACGTCCGCGCGCCGCTGGAGAATGCCTTCGAAGCCGAAGCCCTGCTCGGAGGTCAGAATCTCCTGAGCGTACCGCCTGCTGACGGTCGTGACGATGCCGGAGTAGTTGATCCCGCCCTTCAGGAAGCTCACGTTGTTCCAGAACTCCAGGCCACGGTCTGTGAACACGTCCAAGGGAAGATCCAGGTGAGGCAGCACTTCGCGGCCGAAAATGCCCTGGTAGGCGAGATTGTGAATCGTGAAGACCGTCCCGGTTCCCTGGAACGCCGGGTGACCACGGAAGCGTTCCCGGACGTACACCGGCACGAGACCCGCCTGCCAGTCGTGCGCGTGGATGATCGAAGGACGCTGCCCCATCTTGACCGCGCACTCGAGCGCCGCGCGTGACAGCAGGGAGAAACGCCGGCTGTTGTCCGGATAATCGCCGCTACCCGCTCCGTAGATCTCCTCGCGGTCGAAGTACGGCGGACAATCGACCAGCCAGAAGCGGACCCCGTCCTCGTGACGACGCTCCAGGATGCGGCAGTCGAGTGCGCCGGGCCACGCGCCCCGCGCGAAAGCCGCCACCTCTGTCCCGCCGTCGACGCCGCGGTAGCGAGGGGTGACCAGCGTCACGCGATGCCCCAGCCGCGCCAGGGCGCCGGGAAGGGCCCCACCCACGTCGCCCAGTCCTCCCGTCTTGGAATACGGGATGGCCTCGGATACCACCATGAGAATATCGAGCATGTCTACGTCATGCTCGCGCATCACAGGCGCTTCGTCAACATGGGCCCACACCGGCTTGTGGGGGGAACTCGCCCGTCCCCGGCCATTCCCTTCTTCACTGTATTGAATTCGCGCTCCATGCACTTGGATCCCAGCCGGAGGTCCGGCATCTGCGCTGCGGACCGAATGCGACATTCACTGGCGTTTTCGCGCCGAATCGCTATGCTCGGCCGCCTGTAACTGCTTCGCACTGTTGGCAAGGTGTTTGATATATACTCCAGCGGTCGTAAGACTCTCGGCATAGGTTTGCGCTGAGGGACTCCTCGAATCAAGGAGGATACACACGTGAGACTTCAGGTCCGATTCTCGCAGTGGGTCAGCCGCGCGCTGGTCGTCGCGCTGATCCTGACTGCGACGCCTCTCCCCAGTTTTGCGGGGGAACCTCCGGCACCGGCACCGCCGAGGCCGACGCTCACGGCGTTGGTCCAGCAGGCCGCCGCCGTCACGCCCCTGGCGCCGGCGCGCGGGAAATCGTCGGCGGCGCAGAGCGGCAAGGCCGATCTGGGCTCGCCCTCTTTCTTCAAGAAGCCGGCCGGCATCGCCGTGCTGATCACCCTGGCGGCTGGCGTGGGTTATGCGCTCTACTCCACGCAGCACGACCGAGTCCACTCGGCCGGAAAGAAGTAGGAGGACGATGATCATGAGACGCACATCGCTATTGCTCTCCGTCCTCCTGCTGACGCTGGGCTTGATGGCCGGCACAGCCAACGCCCAGACGCAGCTCGGCACCATCCAGGGCAAAGTCGTCGACCAGCAGGGTGCTGTTCTCCCGGGCGTGGCGGTCACGCTGGTCGGGCCGACGGGCGCCAAGACCGCCGTCACCGACGGGCAGGGAGAGTACCGGTTCGTCGGCCTGCCGCCTACGACGTACGTGGTCAAAGTCGAGCTGTCCGGGTTCCTCCCGCAGCAGCGCGAAGGCCTCGCCGTCGGAATGGGAAAGGTCGTGGAGGCGGAGTTCTCGTTGAAGGTCGGCGGGGTGTCCGAGACC
>Ga0315283_10004278_pt1 | contig 12408 bp, 10 predicted proteins | sample YL17G09_0_MG_FD_204541 | JGI IMG/M metagenome (GOLD analysis project Ga0315283, IMG submission 204541) | Sediment microbial communities from Yellowstone Lake, YNP, Wyoming, USA - YL17G09_0 | ecosystem: Environmental > Aquatic > Freshwater > Lake > Sediment | place: USA: Wyoming | collected...
GCAAACCTCCGGATCCTTATGGTAGAAAACCGGGATTATGCCTGTTTCTGCCATTTTTAATGCAACCTGTATTCTCGTAAAACGTGCCATCTTTAGTAAATTATAAGTTAAAAAATCTCTATCTTTTCGTTCATTGCTTATCTGGAAACTCTGCCCGAACCATCTCCTTGCATAAGGTTTTCAACTTCTTCTACTGTCACCAGGTTGAAATCGCCATGAATGGTGTGTTTGAGACACGAAGCTGCAACCGCAAAGTTCAGTGCTTTCTGATCGTCAGCCGGATAAGAAATCAATCCGTAGATCAGACCACCCATAAAGGAATCTCCTCCGCCAACCCGGTCAACAATATGCGTAATGTCGTATGTGGGAGAAACGAATAATTTTTCACCATTAAACATAGCTCCCGCCCATGTATTATGATTTGCATTGATTGATCCGCGAAGCGTGATGATCACTTTTTTTGCCCCTGGAAATTTCTGCATCATTTGTTTACAAACAGATTCGTAAGCTCCTGCTGCAACATGTCCTTTTGTAACATTTACACCTTCCGGTTTAATTCCGAACACTTTTTCAGCGTCTTCTTCATTCCCTAAAATAATATCGCAACCTGCAACCAGTTCAGCCATTACTTCTGACGCTTTTTTACCATATTTCCAGAGGTTTTTACGGTAATTTAAATCAGCTGAAACGGTGATGCCTTTTCTATTTGCAGCTTTAATTCCTGCTAAACAAACTTTTGCCGCGCTTTCAGAAATAGCAGGGGTGATCCCCGTCCAGTGAAACCATTGTGCATCAGCAAAAACTTCATCCCAATCAATCATACCTTGTTGAATCTCTGAAATAGCTGAGTGAGATCGATCATACACCACTTTACTTGCCCTCGCAACAGCACCGGTTTCCAGGAAATAGATTCCAATCCGGTCACCCCCAAAAATAATTTTTTCTGTACCCACATTATATTTTCGCAGGTTCATTATTGCTGCATTTCCAAGATCGTTTTTAGGCAGCCTGGTTACAAAATCGGTGCTCAGTCCAAAGTTGGCCAATGAAACAGCCACGTTAGCCTCTCCCCCACCAAAAGTTACCTTAAAATGAGTTGCCTGCGAAAATCGCTCATGATCCGGAGTTGCCAGGCGCAACATAATTTCTCCAAATGTTACTATCTTTTTCATTGCTCCTTATTTCTAATAATTTTCGTTCGATGCTTTTCCCAAAGTGGCCAGAATACCGCCATCAACATACAAAATATGGCCGTTTACAAAATCAGATGCCTTTGAAGCCAGGAAAACTGCTGCTCCAACAAGGTCGGTTGGCTCGCCCCAACGTGCCGCAGGCGTGCGGTTTATTATGAATTCATTGAAAGGATGACCGTCTTCCCTGATAGGAGCTGTTTGTGCGGTAGCAAAATAGCCCGGACCAATACCGTTCGCCTGAATATTGTATTTTGCCCATTCGGTAGCCTGGCTTTTGGTAAGCATCTTCAGTCCGCCTTTGGCTGCTGCGTAAGCGCTGACAGTGCTTCGTCCTAATTCGCTCATCATGGAGCACATGTTGATGATTTTTCCACCCGATTTGCGTTCAATCATTCGTTTAGCAACATATTTCGACACTATGAATGGCGCAATTAAATCAACTTTAATAACCATTTCAAAATCGGAAACTTCCATATCGATAATCGGTACACGCTTGATAATGCCTGCATTGTTAACCAGAATATCAACAGCTCCCACTTCTTCTTCAATTTTTGCCAGCATTTCTTTTACCTGGTGTTCATTTGTAACATCGCAGACATAAGTGTAAATTTGGATACCATTGGCTGCATATTCCTTTTTTGCGTTTTCAAGCCTTTCTGTTACAATGTCGTTTACAGCTATTTTAGCACCTGCATTAGCTAAGCCACTGGCAATCGCCATTCCTAAACCATGGGTAGCTCCTGTTACCAGAGCCACTTTGCCGGTCAAATCGAAAAGATTTTGTGTCATGTCTGTATTTGTATTTATAAGGATACTCATGTGGCCTGAGGTGTCTATTGTAGCTGATCTTTTTATTTGTTAAGATCAGGGACGCATTGTTTGACCCATAATTCTTTTTGCTTGCCCCAATCGATAATCCGTATCAGAGATTTATAATTAAAGGAGTTTGTACCTTTAATGAAAACTCCCTGAGATAATTAGTCCATTCATCTTCGTTATTAATTTCAGCCTCCCTATCCCAACAAGCGCCCTGGAAATACTTCAACGGTTTTTTGTTTATCGCCTTCGTAAATGCGACAAGATGATTTTCAACTTCCGCCATTCCCATATTGCCAGGAATAACAATACCGACTCCTGTAGTTCCATTTTCCCCGCTCGCAGGTTCCCAATAACTGATAAATCCCGCCTTTTCGTTCATTACGATCACTCCCTTCGGATTCCGTTTTACGATTCCGGCAGCGACAGGTATGGTATCCAATCCCTTGGCGTCATAAGTGACTTCCACCAGATTCAGTTGAGAACCTGCATTGAGTGTAATCCGTTTTGTTTCTGAAATTTCAATCCCGTTGAAAGTCCATGGCTGATAGGTGAGTTCAAAAACTGTCCGCAAAGTTCCGGTGAATATTACCTTATAGGTAGCCCAATTTTTTGAATAATATAACTTTCCTTTTGCAAAGGGAGCAATGCCTCCGGCACCCAGGGTCGGGCCAACTTTGTAACAATCCAATCCTTCACCATGATCGGTGTGATAATTATCCAACTTGTACCATTTATCAATAATCATCCCGGGTGTACGTTTCACCCAAACATCTATGCCACTGCTTACTTCACCGGTTGCCTGCAATGCTGGTCCATACATACGAAAAGCAATTTTATCGTTCTCCCAGGCAAAATCATCTTTCCGCTCGGGGACATAACGTCCGAATGTTTTGGTTTTAAATATGCCGGGTGTGCCTTTTTTTATGTATAAAAAGATTGTTGTACCCGGGGCTAAAGTAGTCTGAACCAGCAATTTTGCAGGTTTCCCGGCCTCATCATTAATTACCTGATATGGACATTGTCCGCTTGTTAATGGATTTACCACTACAAAAGATGCTGACATAATCTGAGCATTTCTCTGCATCAGTGAAGACCAATCCAATTCTATCACCTCATCCTTTCGCCACAAATTAAGCGTATTCGCGATTTTAACGCTTATTCCTTCACCGGTTTGAATGAAATTACCGGTTTTCGGATTGTTTTGAGCAAAAACAACAAAAAACAGATTCATCGAAATTATTAAAAGAAAGGCTTGTTTCATAAACGCGTGAACTTTGTAATTATTTAAAAGTATGATTTATTTCAAATCAGTGATTTTATGTGCATCCATATCGGCATAATTCAGGTTTTCACCTGCCATGCCCCATATAAAAGTGTAATTTGACGTTCCTGCAGCTGAATGAATCGACCAATCGGGTGAAATGGCCGCCTGCTCATTTGCAAGCCACAAATGACGGGTTTCATCTATTTCGCCCATAAAGTGGCAAATAGCCTGTCCCTCCGAAACTTCAAAATAGAAATATGTTTCCATACGCCGGTCGTGCACATGAGGCGGCATGGTGTTCCAGACACTACCGGATTTTAACTCTGTCATTCCCATTTGCAGCTGACATGATGGCAACACACTCTGTACGATCATCTTATTTATTATGCGATGATTTGCAGTTCCCAATGCGCCGAGTTCAACAATCTCCGCTTCGGCCTTGGTTACTTTTTTGCAGGGATAAACAGCATGAGCTGTTGCAGAATTGATATAGAATTTTGCAGGATCCTTTTCTGACAAACTCATGAAAACAACTTCTTTGTTCCCACGCCCGATGTAAAGTGCTTCTTTGTAATCCAATTCGAAAATTTTAGCATCAACTGTAATCTTCCCTTTGCCGCCCACATTGATGATACCAAGTTCACGCCTTTCTGTAAAATATGCTGACCGGATTGGATCAATCGGGTCAAGAACCAGTTTTTCGGAAACAGGAAATGCACCTCCGACAATAAAACGATCAAAATGGCTATATACCAGATTGATTTCGTCTTTTTCAAATATTTTATCCACAACAAAATGTTCCCTCAGTTTGGTGGTATCATAAAGTTTTGCATCCTGAGGATGTGAGCTGTAACGAACAGAATAATGAAAAGCCATGATTTTTAGTTTTTAAGTTTTCACAGAATTATAAAAACAGGAGTTTTAGGTGACGCTCTAAGATGTTGAAAGAAACATTTTTTTCAATATAACTTCTATATTTATCAAGGGCTGAAATATATTCGTCTCCAAGCTCAACGGCGATTTTATAACCTACATGAATAAGCTGGCGGAAGCTGGGGTTATAATCAGTACATTTTTGATTGTGAATGAGCGATTCTGAAAATTTCGCAGCATCCCATCTATCAACTTCTTCTACTGATGGCAATTTTGATCTGTCAATATCGAGAACAGTGGTGTAAGGGCCAGTAAGCTCATCATAGCGCTTCATGGAACCACTATATATTTTCTTTGCTATTGCAAGGCCTTCACCCCCGCCTTGAGCAAGGCCAATCACTTCCTCGAGCCAGGTTGTTCCAGCTGTTTTAACATGAATTCCGGCATCGAACTTTTTAATTGCAGACCGAATAGCCGGGTAAATAGAAAACTTATCGCTTCCACTATGTATGCTTAATTTTAAGTTTGAGGGTAAATTTAAAACATTAGACGCGTATTTAATTACGGCAACATCCTGTTCAAATTCTTTGGCAAATTGAGCTCCATCTCCAATATAATCCACCCCTTTGGCGAACAAGCCGGTGAACTTGGGAGCAATGGTTTGCAATTCAACTCCCTGGTATTTCAATTCTGCCAATATAAAGAATAAATCAAGCGGGGTTTGTGGATGTTCACATTCATCCATTGATACTTCAGGAATAAATCCATCGGCATCTTTTTTTACTGCAATATAATCATATATTTTCTTAACTTCCTCTATTGCAATTAAATAATTATCGGCTGCGGAATTCAGGTATTCCGCTGTAACCTCAAATTTCTCTGGTATTCCGGGAATATCCAGTTCCCCTAAATACTTCGAATGCCGCTTCACGAATTCGGCTTTTGCAATATCTTCTGCTGGCCGGGCAATAAAATGAGCCACATCAATTGTAAAAAAGTTGCTGTAGTCTAAAAAGCTATCTACTGTACCAAGGCCAATATGGTCGGCATCAACATAAAAACTTTGCTTCCAGCCCAACGTTGATACTGCATTTTTTGCTTCTTCAGCGACTGAATTTTGGCTGGTATGCACAATGGAATGTTCACGGTTCGATTTATTCCAGACAGGAACTACCGTTACGCCTAGTTTGTTAATTTCTTGAATAGCTGATAGTTGTGCTTTACCTTCTTTGGCGAAACGATCGCCAATCCCGAAAGAGTATTTTTCAATCTTCATAGCATCTAAAATGTTTGGTTAATTGTTTTTTCTTATTCCCGCCTCACGATAGAGGCCGGGAGGGAATCCTTCAGTTTTCTAAAAATTAAAATAATTCTTTGCGTTATAATAACTTATGTTTTCGACCATTTTGCCCAAAAGCTCCCTGTCGTTCGGAATTTCGCCATTTACAGCATCGGCAGCAATTAAATTGCACAGGATGCGGCGGAAATATTCGTGACGCGGGTATGAGAGGAAGCTGCGCGAATCGGTTAGCATTCCAATAAAACGGCTAAGCAAACCGAGTGTTGACAAGGCATTCATCTGACTGATCAAACCATTTTTCTGGTCGAGGAACCACCAGCCAGAGCCCATTTGGATTTTTCCAGGAACACTGCCATCCTGAAAGTTTCCTATCATAGTAGCAATGAGCTCATTATCACGAGGGTTTAGATTGTATAAGATCGTTTTGGTGAGCTTATTGTTGCTGTCGAGCCTGTCGAGCAGGCGTGCCATGGCACGTCCCATTTCGAAATCGCCAATGGAATCGAATCCTTTATCGGGGCCTAGCGCCTTAAATAAGCGGCTGTTGTTATTGCGCAGCGCACCCAAGTGCCATTGCTGCGCCCAGCTTCTTTCGTGGTCCATGAGTCCAAACTCATAACACATAGCCGATTTGAATTTGAGTATTTCTGACTGGTCCGGCATTTTCCCCGAGCGTACTTTTATGAAAATAACATCAATTTCGGCATCGGTGTAACCTTCAGCATAAATTGTTTCGAGACCATGGTCAGATATCTTGCAGCCCTGGGCAGCAAAGAAATCGTGGCGCTTGCGCAGAGCTTCAAGCAAGTTGCTGAATTTGCCAATACTTACTCCGGAAACGGCTGAGAGTTTGTCGATATAAGCATTATAACAGACAGGATTTTCTATAGCCATGGAAGCGTCGGGGCGCCAAGTAGGTAACACTTTAACCGAAAAGCCATCTTTCTTAATTTTAATATGGTGTTCAAGCGAATCAACCGGATCATCAGTGGTACATAAGGTTTCCACATTCATTTTCAACAACAGGTTGCGGGTTGAATAATCCTTTGAGGCTACTTTTTCTGAAGCCTCATCGTATATTTCCTTTGCCGTGTCTGGGTTCAGGATTTTATTAATTCCGAAGTAGCGCTGTAGCTCAAGGTGGGTCCAGTGATACAGTGGGTTGCGAATCGTGTAGGGCACAGTTTCAGCCCAATTTTCAAACTTTTCATAATCCGGGGCGTCACCGGTGCAGTATTTTTCGGCAATTCCGTTGGTGCGCATAGCACGCCATTTATAATGGTCATCACAGAGCCATATTTGGGCCAGGTTGGCATATACTTTATCATTTGCGATTTCCCGGGGATTAAGATGGCAGTGATAGTCGATAACAGGCAATTTCCTGGCGTGTTCGTGGTATAAGTATTCTGCTACATCAGACTGTAGCAGAAAATTGTCGTCGAGAAATGGTTTCATTTATTGCTGATTTTAAACATGTCAGATCTAAGCAGAATCTCTACAATTCAACCCGTTTCATTTTTGGTGCAAGGATATTTATAATTATCCAGGCAAATATATAAGCCAGACCACAAACGATGAACATAATTCCATAGCCAATTTCAATTTTCCCAATTGCGGCATAATGTTTCAGGAGCATCCCAGCCAACCAGGCGATCAGTATTCCGCCAAATGCACCAGCCATACCTCCAATTCCGGTTACTGTGGCAACAGCTTTTTTGGGAAACATGTCCGATACAGTTGTGAAAATATTTGCCGACCATGCCTGATGCGCCGAACAAGCTATCGCGATAGTGAACACGGCGTACCAGGTACTAATCTGGCCCAATCGAGAAGCCAGCAATACCAGCATTGGGAAGAAGGCATAAATCAACATGGAGTATTTCCTGGCTTTGTAAGCAGCCATTCCATTGTTAATGAACTTCTTAGGAAGCCAACCACCCAGAATTGACCCCAATGTTGAAACTGAGTAAACTACGGCAATAGCCAAAGGCCAGCTTATTACACCAGGAATAGAGACGTGATCGCCTTTGAAATTAGGGTTAGCTGCAAGAAACTCGTTTATTTTCCGCTCGTTTTCGCCATTAAGGTATGCAGGTAACCAAAATAAGAAGAACCACCAGATAGGGTCGGTAATGAATTTACCCAACACAAAAGCCCATGTTTGCCTAAACCTCAATAACTTTAACCACGAAATTTTTTCGTGTATTACTTCCGCTCCCGGTTCTCCTTCTTTTGTAATATACTCATCCTTATCGCTATGAATATAGTCGTATTCAGCCTGACTTAAAATGTTGGCTTTAAGCTTCTCGGCAGGGGAAGCATAAATTCTGTACCAGAAAAAAAGCCACACGAGGCCAATTGCACCGGTAAGAACAAAAGCCCATTCCCAACCCCAGTTGTTTGCAATCCAGGGAACACTAAGCGGGGCTAATATAGCTCCAATGTTTGCCCCGGAATTGTATATGCCTGTTGCGTAGGCCCGTTCTTTTTTAGGAAACCATTCCGCCATGGTTTTATTTGCCGCAGGGAAGTTACCAGCTTCAGTAAAACCAAGGGCGGCGCGCCAAAAACCAAAAGTTAATGTAGTGTGGCCAAATGCATGCCCGATAGCGGCTATACTCCAACCAACAAGTGAAAAAGCATATCCACGCTTTGTGCCAATCCAGTCAATAAACCGTCCGGCTAATGACATCCCCACAGCATAGGCTATTTGGAAGGATATAACCACATAGGAATAGTAAAGTTCCTGGTTTCCTATATCAGCGCCAAAAACACCTTTGGCAGCCAGCGTAGACTTCAGTAAACCAAGCACGTTCCTGTCGAGGTAGTTTATAGTTGTTGCGAAAAAAACCAAAGCACAGATCGTCCAGCGGTATTTGCCAATATGTTCGTTAATGGTTGAAAAAGACATAGTTAAAAGATGTTAATGTTAGATATTTTCCCGGATTTATTTAAATATTATACGTTGATGATGCTGTGTTTCCGCCACGTCCGGTCCAGTTAGTGTGGAAGAACTTTCCACGTGGCTGATCGAATCGTTCATAGGTATGTGCACCAAAATAGTCGCGCTGCGCCTGAAGCAGGTTGGCAGGCAGGAATTCTGTCCGGTAACCATCGTAATAGTTCAAGGCAGTTGATAATGTCGGAATTGGAATTCCGTTCATCTGAGCGGTAGCAACAACCTGGCGCCATCCGTTCTGCGACTTCTCAATAGTTTCGTTGAAGAAAGGATCGAGCAGGAGGTTAGCCAGCCCTGGATTATGATCGAAAGCTTCTTTTATTTTACCCAGGAATACAGAACGTATAATGCATCCACCACGCCACATAAGCGCGATACCGCCATAATTCAAATCCCACTTATACTCTTCAGCAGCAGCACGCATAAGGCTATAACCCTGAGCGTACGATATTACTTTTGATGCATATAGCGCTTGTTTCAAGTACCCGATAAATTGTGCCTTGTCGCCGGTAAAAGAAGGTTTAGGTCCCGAAAGAACCTTCGAAGCTGCAACGCGTTCGTCTTTTATAGCTGATAAACAGCGTGAAAATACGGCTTCACCAATCAATGTAAGTGGAATACCTAGATCGAGAGCAGTAACACCAGTCCATTTGCCTGTTCCTTTTTGGCCGGCAGTGTCAACAATTTTGTCAATAAGAGGTTTGCCGTCGTTATCTTTAACGGCGAGGATATCACGGGTTATTTCAATCAGATAACTATCGAGTTCACTTTCATTCCATTCTTTAAAAACGTTGTGCATTTCATCGGCCGACATTACGAATAAATCGCGCATAATATGATAGGCTTCACAGATAAGCTGCATATCGCCGTATTCGATACCATTGTGAACCATTTTAACGAAATGACCGGCCCCATTTTCGCCTACCCAGTCGCAACAAGGTGTACCACCATCAACTTTAGCTGCAATAGCCTGAAATATTGGTTTAACCGAAGGCCAGGCTGCTTTAGAACCACCGGGCATAATAGAAGGGCCTAAGAGAGCACCTTCTTCACCTCCTGAAACGCCGGTACCGATGTAAAGCAGCTTTTTGCTTTCAGCATAAGCGGTGCGACGGTTGGTATCGGGAAAATGTGAGTTACCACCATCGATAATGATATCACCTGGATCCAGGTGCGGTAAAAGCATTTCAATGAAATCATCCACCGCCTGGCCTGCCTTAACCATTAACATAACCTTACGGGGACGCTCCAGATTCACAACCAACTCCCCTATTGAGTGTGTTCCGATGATCTTTTTACCTTTCCCTCTGCCATTAACAAAGTTTTCTACTTTGTCGATCGTGCGGTTATATATGGCCACGGTGAAGCCCTTGCTTTCCATATTCAAAACAAGGTTTTCTCCCATTACTGCCAGCCCAACCAATCCAATGTCTGCTAATTTATCCATGTTTTTGTTAATTTTATTAGTTATGCTTCACAGCCATGTGCTGCTTTATTTATATTCAACTGTAAATCCAATTTTTTTCAATACATCTGCTATTCCCATTTCCCCATTTAAAAGTTCCACCTTGTAGGCTGCGAATTCACGGCGATTTGGATAACTCCCCCGTTGTTGTTCAAATGATCCAGGTGCTGTTTGCAAGCGGATATGATCTTCCATTATAGGATATGTTTGCATAACGGCCTCGTGAACAATCTGCTGACCTGACTTGCCTGTTCCATCAAGTGCGATTGTTGGATCAGATGGGGCCGGAAGCGATGGAGGATAGAACTCCCGGAGTGGCAGGCCGAAAAATTGACTTAGCGACTGAACAGCCATTGCTGTTCCATTTGCCTTTCCATCTGTTGAATATCCTGCAATATGTGGAGTGGAAATATAAACCTGCCTTAGCAGTTCATAGTCGATATCTGGTTCGTTTTCCCAAACGTCCAGCACAGCACCGTTCAATTTACCTGAAGATAACGCCGTCTTTAGTGCATTGGTTTCAACGACTTCGCCACGGGAAGAATTAATAAGCCAGGCACCTTCCTTTACTTTACCGAATAATGAGCTGTTAAAAAGATTGAATGTCATATCTTCTCCTTCCCTGATAAGCGGCACATGTATGCTGATGATATCGCATGTTTCAAGAATTTCCTCGAGCGCCACAAACGCTGCACTACCTTCTTTTCGCGCTCTCGGCGGATCGTTAAGTTTCACTTTCATTCCCAGGAGATTTGCAGCTGCCTGAACTTTCGATCCAACATTCCCTACGCCAATAATACCCAGTATTTTATCACTGAGACTGAAGTCGTGTCTGTGAGCAATCATCAACAATGCTGCTGTTAAATATTGTTGTACAGAAGATGAATTGCAGCCTGGGGCGTTCACCCAGCGTATATTTGCCGATTTACAATATCCGGTATCAATATGATCGAAGCCGATGGTTGCAGTGGCAATGAATTTCACAGATGTTCCTTCCAATAACGATTTATCGCATCTGGTCCTCGTACGGATAAGCAAGGCATCGGCATGCATCAATGAATCCCTGACAATCAGATTACCTGGCAAATATCTCACTTCGGCATAAGGTTCGAGTATACCCTGGAGGTAAGGAATTTTTTCGTCTGCAATTATCCTGAGCATATTGCGTGTTTAAAGCAGTTAAAATCGATTTTTCCATGCCCATAATCCAAGTGCCGGATTGGAGATAAAGAATATTTCTTCTCCATTCACTTCATTAAATCCGTCCTTTAAATTTGAGGGATCATATTTTTTCATCATTTCATCAAGATCTCCATAACTGAAGTTTACGCTTTCGATCTCTTGCCGGGTAAGCTGTCCCGGGCAATAGATAACTTTGAACCTGTTTTCGTGTGAGCCATGGATGAGATGTGCGGCAGCGCTCAGGTTCTCACGAAGTTCAAGGTTATTTCTGACCAATTCCAGTATTTCCGGAGTTGTTAAATAGCCGTATTTTCGGATCAACCTGTCGATTTCCTTGTCTTCCCCAAATTCTTTGAGTCCCGGGGCAAGAACAATCAATTCCCCGTCATTTGCAATTGCCATTCGCGTGCGATATATGCTCTTGTTACCCAGCCAGGTACTTTTAAACTCAGAAGGATCAAGGTAAACAACCACCTTTTTTAGCGGTTCATCCAGCAATTCGAAGTTCACTTTTAGAGATAACTCTGCAGCTTTATCGAAACATTCACTGTCGTTGCCGATAAAAAGGCCTTTAACCGCCATTTCTCCATTCCTGGCGCGTCCAATCACAGTGTGCATGTAAACAACAGGCAGATGTGAAGCAAAATGCTCCGAAGCATAATTGAGAACTTTTCTTACCGGGTTATCAGCCCGCCCCATGATTCGTTCCAAGCCATAAGCTGCACCGAGGAAATGGCTTTTATTAATACCTTCCCTTCCACCGGTACCAACAAATATGTTCTTATTGTAGTTCGCCATTCCAATCACTTCATGTGGAACTACCTGACCAATGGAAAGTATCAGATCGAAATTTCCTTCGACAAGAAGTTTGTTCACCTGTGCTGGCCATGAAAAATCGACCTGGTTCTCCGAAACCTTATTAATAAATTCAGATGGAACTTCACCGAGTGTAACAATATCGCTTCTCCAGTTGTGCACCCTGAAAAGAGAATGGGGAATTCCACCAAACATAGTATTCAGTTCGGCTTCCGACATGGCAACATGCGTACCCAGGGCTGGAAGAATATCCGTAACAGCATCACCGTAATACTCCCATACCATTTCGGTGAGGATACCTGCCCTGGAATGGTAGCGGGTGAAATCGGGAGGTACAATAAGAACCTTACACCGCGGGCCCAGCTTATCAAGCGCTTCTATAAGCCCTTTTCTAAGATCTTCGGAGCTTAACTCCGAATTTACAGAACCCTGATCGTAGTAGATCATAATTATATCTCAAATTATCTTTTTACTCTTGCATTCCCTTGCCAGATGCTCCACACCATTTCCTCATCAGCGGGTTGGGCATAATCGGTA
>Ga0315283_10004281_pt1 | contig 12403 bp, 11 predicted proteins | sample YL17G09_0_MG_FD_204541 | JGI IMG/M metagenome (GOLD analysis project Ga0315283, IMG submission 204541) | Sediment microbial communities from Yellowstone Lake, YNP, Wyoming, USA - YL17G09_0 | ecosystem: Environmental > Aquatic > Freshwater > Lake > Sediment | place: USA: Wyoming | collected...
TCGTTCATCCTGCAGCAGGCGGTCGACATGGCGGCCGAGAAGTGCGGCATGGACCCGGTGGCGTTCCGCCTCAAGAACGCCAAGGGAGTGGGAGAGCCCAGCATGTGGGAGCCGCGAAACCTCACGAGTTGCGCCCTTCCTGCCTGCATAGCGCGGGGCGCGGAAGCCATCGGCTGGAAGGACAAGTGGCAAGGCTGGGGGGTCGAGAAGCAAGGCCGCTATCGCCGCGGAGTGGGGATGTCCATCATGACTCACGCCAGCGGCGCCGGCGGGTTCCTGCTGGAGCATTCCACAGCCGTGATCAAGTTGAACGAGGACGGGTCGGCCCAACTATCGGTGAGCCCCTGCGAGATGGGGCAGGGTATCCTGGGAACCCTCTCGCAGATTGCCGCGGAAGCTACCGGCCTGCGGTATGAGGACATCCGCGTGGTGACGGGAGACACCGACGTCACCCTGTTCGACATCGGCACGCATGCCAGCCGCTCCACGTACGCCATCGGCAACGCGGTGCTCGACGCCGGCAAGAAGGTCAGGGCCGCGATCCTCCACCGAGCCGCGCGCCGGATGGACCTGTTCCCCGAAGAGCTGGGTGTGCGAGACGGCATGGTCTACGCCAAGGCCGACCCGGGCGCCACGATCAGCGTGGCCGAGATCTCTCGCGAGGCGATCTACGACTACGGTACCGACGCCGAGCACATCATGGCGACCGGTAAGCATCAGAGCGTCATGCACTGCCCCAACTTCCAGGCGGGCTTCGCCGAGATCGAGGTGGACGTAGAGACCGGCGTCATCAAGGTCCTCAGGCTGGTGATAGCGCACGATATCGGCAGGGCCATCAACCCGCTCACCGTCGAGGGGTGCCTCGAAGGGGGCGCAGCGCAGGGCCTGGGCTACGCCCTGACTGAAGACCTGGTGATCGACAGGCAGACGGGCAAGGTGGTCAGCGACAGTTTCGCCACCTACAAGATGCTGTCCACGCTCGATATGCCCGAGGTCGAGGTCATCCTGGTCGAAGAGCCCGATCCCACCGGACCGTTCGGGGCCAAAGGGGTCGGGGAGACCGGCATCACAAACGTCGCGCCCTCCATCGCCAACGCCCTATACGACGCGGTCGGGATCAGGGTCCACTCGCTTCCGATGACTCCCGAGAAGGTGCTCGATGCGGCTCGGGCCGTCCGCGAGGGGTTGGGAAAGCGGTACCCTATGGGCAGGGCCGCGGAAGAGGCCGATGCAGGAGGAAGACATGACTGATCAGGAGGGGCCCGCGGCCAGAGAGGCGAGGCCTGCGACCATCGCGGCGAGGCCCGAGCCGGTCCAGATCGATCTCACACGCACCGCGGTCGTCGTCGTCGACATGCAGAACGCCTTCCTCAGCCAGGGGGGCATGTTCGACGAGGCGGGATATGACCTATCGGGTGCGCCCGCCTGCATCGAGAACAACGCCCGGCTCTTGCCGGCACTTCGCGGGGCCGGGGTCAAAGTGGTCTACCTGAAGATGAGCTACAACGAGGACTACTGCGACTCCGGGGGGCCCGAGTCGCCGAACTGGCACAAGGAGTTGGGGCTCGTCCTCATGAAGGCTCGGCCCGAGAAGTGGGGCAAATACGTCACGGAGGGCACCTGGGACGAGGAAGTGGTGGAGGAGATCGCCCCAGTGGCCGGCGACGTCGTGGTGCGCAAACAGCGCTATTCGGGCTTCGCCGGCACGAACCTCGACATGATCCTGAAGACCCACGGGATCCGCTACTGCCTCTACACGGGGGTGGCGACCAACGTCTGCGTCGAGACCACGCTACGGGACGGCTATCTGCTCGACTACTGGCCCATCCTCGTGGCCGACGCCTGTAACAACTCGGGACCGGAACACAACCGGCTGGCGACCGAGTGGAACGTGGAGCACGCCTTCGGCTGGGTGACGACGACCGCGGATGTGTTGACGGCGCTGGAGGCGGGTTAGCCCTCGCCGCGAGGGCCGGGACGGAGTTCGGTCGGAACAGGGAGCGCCGCATGAAAGGAGAGGGGCGTCATGCCGTACGTACTGATCCAGCATAACGTGGCGAACTACGACAGGTTCGAGCCGGTGTTCAAAGACGATGAGGCCAGGAGGCAGCGGGGCGGCTCCAAGGGTGGCACGCTCTATCGGGACCCCGGAGGCAACCGATGAGTAGTGCGGTTCGCTACACCTGCGACGAAGCCACGATGGTCGGCGATCGTCTGGGCGTAGACTGGGGGAGCATCGAAGTCGATCAGTTCTGCAAGGGCATGGGTGTCGAGCTCGAGCACGGGACCCGGGATCCGGAGACCAACGTGACCGGCGACGACGTGCTTCTGACGGCCAAGATAGCCTGGGCCCATCTCAAGGAGTTCCCGGACTACTACGATCGGCTCGAGCAGATGGAAACAGAGGCCGAGGCCTACTGGGCGCCCAGTAGGCCTGATAGGAGCGGGCGATGATCGTAACCACCAAAGAGCTGTTCAAGGTCGCCTATGGCAGGTTCGCGGTAGGCGCGTACAACATCAACAACATGGAGCAGACCCTCGGGCTGTTCCGCGGGAACATCGACTCCCGGGCTCCCTTTATCATCCAGATCTCCAAAGGTGCCCGCTCCTACGCCGACAAGCGCATGCTCGAGGCCACGATCAAGGCGGCCGACGAGATCTTCCCCGAAGCCATCTTCGCAGTGCACTTGGACCACGGCGACCTGCCGACCGCCCTCGATTGCATCGAGAGCGGCTTCTACTCCTCGGTCATGATCGACGCCTCTGGGGAGCCGCTGGAAGAGAACATCCGTATCACCCGGGAGGTGGTGGAGGCCGCTCATGCGCGGGGGATCTCGGTGGAAGCCGAACTGGGCCAGCTGGGCGGGGTAGAGGAGCACGTGCAGGTGGAGGAGAAGAACGCTCACCTCACCGACCCGGCTGAGGCGGAGATCTTCGTGCGCGAATCAGGCTGTGACAGCCTGGCCGTCGCCATCGGGACCAGCCACGGCGCCTATAAGTTCGCGGGCGAGCAGGGGCTGCACTTGGATGTCGCGGCGGAGATCCAGAAGCGACTTCCCGGCTTTCCACTCGTTATGCACGGATCGTCATCCGTCCCCCAAGAGGAAGTGGCGCGCATCAACGAGGCCGGAGGCGCCCTCAAGGGAGCGAAGGGTGTTGACGAGAACGAGTTCGCCCGGGCGGTGCCACTGGGGGTGACCAAGGTGAACATCGATACCGACGGCCGCCTGGTGTGGACCCGGGTGCATCGGGAGTTCTTCCGGGATCACCCGGAGAAGTTCGACCTGCGCGACCCGGGCAAGATCTTCATAGCCGAGTACGCCGCGTTCATCGCTCACAAGAACGAGAAACTGCAGTCCGCCGGCACGCTGGACATGGTGCGGGAGGTCGTGGCGCACTAGGCGGCGACGCGATAGAGTGAGACTGTCGGCGACGGGGATTCCCAAGCGGAAGGCGAGCTGCTTTTGAACTCACTGGGCGGTCACAGCTTCGCGGACAGCCTGCGGGCGGGCGCCTATGCGGTCGTCAAGGGCCAGGCTGTTCTTGACAGGATCAATGTGTTCCCGGTGGCCGACGCGGACACGGGGGCCAATCTTGCGGCGACGCTGACCGCGGCGGCGGCCGGTCTGGGCCGAACGCCGCCGCCGGGGATAGGCATGGCGGCCCGCATGGCCGCCGACGCCGCCCTGATCGGGGCCCGGGGGAACTCTGGGGCGATCTTCGCGCAGTTCCTGCACGGCCTGGCCGAAGGGCTTCACTTGAAGCACGATGTCGTCGCCGGCGAGTTCGCCCTGGCCGCCGCCGGAGGCGTGGAATCGGCCTACCTAGCGGTGCAGCATCCACGCGAGGGGACGATCCTTTCGGTGCTCAAGGCGTGGGCGGCACAACTGGCGGTCGATGCCGAGCGCGCGCCGGATTTCCGTGACCTCATGGCCCAGGCGCTCGAGGCGGCGCGGGTGGCTCTGGCGGCCACACCCCTGCAATTGCAGGTTCTTGCCCGCAACCGAGTGGTCGACGCCGGGGGGCAGGGTTTCGTCTACTTCCTGGAGGGCATGCTCGACCCCATCCGTGGCCACCGGGAGCAGGAGGCTGCCGTGCTGCAGTCGTTGACGTTCCCAGCGGCCTACGAGGAATTGGCAGGGATCTCCGGTCCCCACGGAGGTGGCTTCATGGCAAGCGGGTGGGGGCGCATGGCCGGCGCCCCCAGTGCCGAGATAGACGAGCGGTTTCGCTACTGCGCCGAGGCGCTGCTGGGTGGCGAGAGGCTCGACCGGCACCGCATCGAGGGCGCGGTCGGCCACCTGGGCGAATCGTTGGTGCTGGCAGGAGGGGCCGCGCACATGCGTATCCATCTCCACACCAACGAACCGGCCGCCTTCCGTAGTGCCCTGGAGACGGTCGCCACTGTGGAGAGCTTCAAGATCGACGACATGGTGGCGCAGCAAGCCGCCGCGAAAGGCGCCACGATCGCCCTGGTCACCGATTCCACGGTCGACCTTCCTGAGGCGGCCCAGATCCGGCTGGGGATCGTGATGGTTCCGCTGACCGTGACGATAGGGGGCAAGACCTATCTCGACCGGGTTGAGCTCAGTTCACCGGACTTCTACCGGCTGGTCAGAGACGCGGACGAACTCCCCCGGACCTCCCAGCCCAACCGCGCCGATTTCCGCCGGGTCTACGAGGCTCTTCTCGGGGGCCACGAAAGCATCGTGTCGATCCATCTCTCCCCCCGCATGTCGGGGACCTATCAGTCGGCGGTGGCCGCGGCCACCGACGTCGACCCCTCACGCGTCAAAGTGGTCGACGCCCGGCATCTCTCGGTAGGACTCGGCCTGGTGATCGAAGCGGCGGGGGAGGCGATCCAGAGCGGGGCTTCGCTCGAGGAGGTGGTTTCGATTGCCGAATCGGCGGCCCGCAACACCCGGGTATACGGGGCGACACCCTCGCTCGATTTCGCGGTCAAAGGCGGAAGGGTCAATTCCAAGGTCGCCTACATGGCAGGCTTGATCAAGCTCAAGCCCGTCATCCTGTTCGACGAGGATGGCGCCGCCCACGCCGACGGTGGCCACCTGGGGTACAGCCGGACGATCAGGGGAGTCGCTCGCCGGGCGGCCGACTTCGCCGCGGGTGGCGAGGCCCGCGTTGCCATCGCTCATGCGGACTCGCCGGCCGCGGTGTCCTATCTCCTTCAGCAACTACGCAAGCGGTTCGGCCCCGACCAGGAGATCCCGATGATGGAGTGCGGCGCCGTCCTTTCCACCCATACCGGACTGGGGGCAATAGCGGTGGCGGTGCGACGGGTGGGGTCCTAGCGGCGCGCCTCGCTCGCGCCATCATGACGCAGCGCACGGGGATACATGGTATTTTTTGTCACTGGCAGATTGCGCGGGGGGTGACGATTGTCCACCGGCCGCGCAGAGAGGCCGGTCGCGAGACTCGAGGTAGCCCGCGCCGGCCTTACGTGTTTGAAGACTGGACGAGAACTCGCGACCGTTGAGGGCGAGGGAAGGAGAAGGCATGGCGGCTGCGCTTGACGCGCTCACTCAGCACGGGGAGCTACTTGCTTGGCTTAGGGATGTGGTCGAACTCTGTCGGCCGGACACCGTGTATACGTGCGACGGCTCCGACGAGGAATACCGGTACATGTGCGACCTGCTGGTCAAGCACGGGACGTTCACGCCGCTGGACGAAACGCTCAGGCCCAACAGCTTCCTGGCCCGCTCCCACCCGAGCGACGTCGCCCGGGTCGAGGACCGCACCTTCATCAGCACCACGGACATGATCGAGGCCGGCCCGACGAACAACTGGGTGCCGGCGCGGGAGATGAAGCTCAAAATGGCCCGCATCTTCCAGGGTTGCATGGAGGGCCGGACGATGTACATCATCCCGTTCTCCATGGGCCCCGTCGGGTCGCCGTTCTCCAAGATCGGCATCGAGGTCACCGACTCACCTTACGTGGTGGCCAATATGTCGATCATGACTCGGGTGGGGCTGCCGGTCCTGGAGGCCCTCGGCAGTTGCGGCGAGTTCATCCCGTGCCTCCACTCGGTGGGGGCGCCGCTCGCCCCGTTCCAGGGAGACGTGCCCTGGCCCTGCGAGCGGGATCCCAAGCACAAGTACATCGTCCACTTCCCCGAAGACCCGTCCATCTGGTCCTATGGGTCGGGCTACGGCGGTAACGCCCTTCTGGGCAAGAAATGCCTCGCTCTGCGCATCGCCTCGTCGATGGCGCGCAAAGAGGGTTGGCTGGCCGAGCACATGCTTATCCTCGGGCTCACCTCGCCTGAGGGCAAGACCCACTACATCGCGGGGGCCTTCCCGAGCGCCTGTGGCAAGACCAACCTCGCCATGATGAAGCCGACGATACCCGGGTGGACGGTCACCTGCGTGGGCGACGACATCGCCTGGATGCGGCTCGGCGAAGACGGCCGCCTGTACGCCATGAACCCCGAGACCGGGTTCTTCGGCGTCGCTCCGGGCACGTCGTACCAGTCGAACCCCAACGCTATGGACAGTGTCACCGAGAAGACCATCTTCACCAATACCGGCCTCACCGACGCCGGCGACGTGTGGTGGGAAGACATGGGGGTCGAGGCGCCGCCTCACCTCATAGACTGGGAGGGCAACGACTGGGCGCCCGACTCGGGGCGCAAGGCCGCTCACGCCAACTCCCGCTTCACGGCTCCGGCGCGGCAGTGCCCCGTCATCGACCCCAAATGGCAAGACCCAGCCGGTGTCCCCATCTCGGCCTTTTTGTTCGGCGGGCGGCGGGCCGCCACCATCCCCCTCGTCAACCAATCCTTCGACTGGGAGCACGGGGTGTTCATGGGATCGGCGGCGGGGTCGGAGACCACAGCGGCCAACCTCAGCAAGACCGGGGTGCTGCGGCACGACCCGTTCGCCATGCTGCCGTTCTGCGGCTACAACATGGGCGACTATTTCTCCCACTGGCTCTCGTTCGCCCAACGGACCGACCCGGCGAAGCTGCCCAAGGTCTTCTTCGTCAACTGGTTCCGCAAGGACGACGAAGGGCGCTTCATGTGGCCTGGGTACGGCGAGAACAGCCGCGTTCTCAAGTGGATATTCGAGCGGGTCGAAGGCGGCGGCGAAGCGGTGCAGACGCCTATCGGCTACCTTCCTACCCCGGAGGCGCTCGACCTGTCCGGTCTGGACGTCCCGGCCGAGAGCATAAAGGAACTGCTCTCTGTGGACCGGGAAGGCTGGAGGCGCGAAGCCGAGGGTCTTTCCAAGTATTACGAGGAGTTCGGGGACCGGCTACCGGCCGAGCTCCGCAAGCAACTGGCCGCTCTCAAAGAACGTCTCGGCTAGGGTTATTGGAGGTAGGAAATGAACCCCTTGGCAGCTGAACTCAACCGGACGATCGAGCAGCAAGCGCCGGCTGTCATGCGGATGCTCTCTGCTCTCGGCCGCGAGCTCTACTTCCCCAAGGGCATCCTCACGCAGACGGCTGAGGCGAACCAGAAGGCGCACCGGTACAACGCCACCATCGGCGAGGCACGCGAGGCCAAGCGCTCCATGGGGCTCGACTCCATCATGCGCCACTTCTCCGACCTGGGCGCCGATGCGGTGCTCCCGTACGCGCCCTCGGCCGGCCGCGCGGACATCCGGGCGGCTTGGCGCAAGGAGATAGGGGAGAAGAACCCGTCGCTCGGTGACATCCCTATCAGTCTGCCGGTCGTCACCAGCGGGATCACTCACGGGCTCAGCACGGTCGCGGACATGTTCGTCGACGAAGGAGACCTCCTTCTTCTCCCGGACAAGCTCTGGGGCAACTACCTCTTGGTCTTTGCTGTGAAGCGGGGCGCACAGACGGGCCGCTATCCCCTGCTCGATCTGACGAAGGGTTTCGATGTGGAGGGCTTCCGCCGGACGATGACCGAGAACGCGGGCCGGGGCAAGCTCATCGTGCTCTTCAACTTCCCGAACAACCCGACCGGGTATTCCATCACGGCCGCCGAGGCCGACGCCATCCAGGACATCCTCCTAGAGACGGCTGAAGGCGGATGCGACATCGTCGCCATCTGCGACGACGCCTATTTCGGCCTCTTCTTCGATGAAGAGGTCATGAAGGAGTCTCTCTTCACCCGGTTGGCCGATGCTCATCCGCGCCTGCTTGCCATCAAGCTGGATGGAGCCTCAAAAGAGGACTTCGCCTGGGGGCTGCGGCTGGGCTTCATGACCTACGGCATCGCCGGGGGGCAAGGCGCCTACGAGGCTCTCGAGAAGAAGACCGGCGGTTGCATCCGCGGGACGATATCCAACTCCCCGAACGTGTCTCAGGAGTTGTTGATGAGGGCGATGAACGACCCCGACTACAACGCGCAGAAGGCGGAGAAGTTCGCCGTGCTGCAGCGGCGGGCGGCCATCGCCCGGACCGTCCTGGCCGACCCCAAGTTCGTCGAGGCCTGGACGCCGTACCCCTTCAACTCCGGGTATTTCATGTGCCTCAAGATGCACGGCCTCGACGCCGAGGCATACCGCGTGCGGCTGCTGAACGACTACGGGGTGGGAGTCATATCTTCCAGCGATACCGACATCCGCGTGGCTCACTCGTGCGTGGATGAGGGCGATATCGCCGACCTGTACGATGTTATGCTCGAGTGCGCCCTCCAGATGCGGAGAGGCTGACGCCGGCCGCGCCATAGTGAGGGCGACGCCGGCCGACCGGGGGGTAGCGGTGACGAAGACCAAGGGGCAGCTCGAAGCCGAGATCAGCGACGCGATCGTCCGGTTCGAGCTGGACTACATGGGCCGAGGGCCGGAAGAAGCTAGGACCTACCTTATCGACGACCTGGTACTGGTGCGCTTGCGAGGCGTCTTGACGCCGGCGGAGCGCCAGCTTGCCGGCGCGGATGGGACTCCGCATGGGAGGGAGTTGATCAAGCAGGTCCGCGGCGAGCTCATCGAGAAGGCCCGGCCGCTGCTGGAGACGATCATCACCGACATCACCGGCCAGGCGGTCCGCAGCCTGCACACCGACATCAGCACGATCATGGGCGAGCGGATCATCGTCTTCTCGCTCGCCGGTCCGGTTCGCCTTTTCACTGACTAGCGACGTCACGCCTCGCTTGCGGCGACGTACTCGGAGGGCGGCAGCGCGTCGAACCGCCAGCGCGCGAAGAGGGGTACCCCGACGAGAGCGAGCACGCCCATCGCCGCTATCCCTGCCGCGGTCCCGCCGCCCGCGCCGGCAACAAGGGGCGCCAGCAGGGCGCCCAGGCCCTGCGAGAGCCTTTGTACGGCGCCGAAGAGGCCGAAGGCGAGGGCCTGGTAGTCCGAGCGGAAGGTCTGGGCGTAGGCGCCCCTCACCGTCGGCGTCAGGGCCCCGGCGAAGAGCCCGTGCAGGCCGGCGCACAGCATCACGAGGGGCAGCGCGGTCATCAAGCTGAACACCAGGGCGTTGAGGCCCAGCAGCGTCAGGCCCACCAGGATTATCCGCCGGGTCATCGCGCTGTCGGGCCGCATCTTGGCGACCACCAGCGCCCCGACTGCCGACATGGGCACCACGACCGAGAAGACGGCCAGCAGCTTGAGACCCTCGAGGCCGGTGACATCTTTGACGTGGAGAGGCAGGTACAGCGTCAGGCCCACGAAGGCGGAGTTGAGGGCGAAGTAGCCGGCCAGGAACCAACCCGCCCGGTACTGGCGCGACGATTCCCGCCACAAGTCCAGCATCCGCTGGTGAAGCCTACCTGGAGGCTTGCTGACCGGGTCGGTCTTCTTCTGCCACAACGAGGGGGTGAATATGCCGGGCAGGGAGAAGATCATGAAGATGATCGCCGCCGGCAGCATCGCGTAAGCCCTGCCGCTCGCCCCGGGGATGAGGCGGCCCGAAATGACCAGCTCCATGATCCCCACCCCGATAGTGCCGCCCAGAAAGCTGAGCGCCATACCGCGTGAGGAGACACTCACCACGTTGTCGTCGCCGGCCGCACTCAGCATCGACGCGTTGTATATGAGACTGGTGAGCTGAAACGCGTAGTTGCCAAGCGCAGCGACGAGCAGAATCGTGACAAGCGCGGGGAAGCCGGTGTGGGGAAGGAGGCTCAGGGAGCCGAGAAGGATGGTCGCTACGATCATCGCCGCGGTGAACCAGAGGCGGCGGGTGCGCTTCTCGTCGGCGCTCACGCCGATGTAGGGACCGCTCAGTGCGATGGCCCAGGAGGATACCGCGGTCGCCAGGCCGAACATCCACGCCTGCACTCCCAGGTCGCTGACGATCCAGACCGTGAGGTAGAGCGGGATGGCGAACTCGATGGCGGTGTTGCCGAAATCGTAGGAATACCAGGCCCAGCGCGTGCGGCGGGCCGACATTTCTCGCTGCTCTGGGGCGGAATGTGAGGCAACGGCAGGCATTGCCGGGCTAGTGTACTATGTGTGCTCTTCAAGGGACGGGAAGGAGTCGGGGAATGCAAGAACGGGGATCTACGGGCGCGGACCAAGCGGCGCCGCCCCTGTTCCGGGAAGCGCAGCGCTTCCGGATGTGGATGTTCTGGGTTCCTATCGCCATCGTCACCTTCGTCATCTGGTGGCAGTTCACAGAGCAGATCATCCGGAGCAATCCGCAGGGCAGCCAGCCGATCCCCGATTGGGCCGCCTGGGTGCTTGCCATCGTGTTCGGCCTCGGATTCCCCGCGTTCGCCGTTGTCGTGCGCGTGTTCACCGAGGTGCGGCCGGGCTGGCTGAGTGTCGGTCTATACCCCTTCAGCACCGCCTGCATCGACCTGGCGGAGATAGAGAACGCGGAGGTGCGGGAGTATTCCGCCATGCGGGAGTTCGGGGGCTGGGGTATACGTACAGGCCGGAGCGGCAAGTGCTATAGCGCCTACGGTACTCAGGGCGTGCAGTTATGGCTCAAGGGTGACAAGCGGATCCTGATCGGCACGCAGAAAGTCGACGAGTTGGCGGCCGCGCTGCGGACCGCGGGTGTCAATGTGCGCTGAGGTCCGGCGAGGGGGCAGCATGAGGATAGTCGTGGCACTCGGGGGTAACGCTCTTCTGAAGCGGGGGGAGCCTCTCACCGGGCAGAACCAGCGCAAGAACGTCAAGGTAGCGGCGCGCTCCCTGGCGCCGCTCGCCTGCGACCACAGCCTGATCATCACCCACGGCAATGGGCCGCAGGTAGGGCTGCTCGCTCTCGAGGCGGCTGCCGTGACCGGCGTCGAGCCGTACACGCTCGACGTGCTCAGCGCCGAATCGGAAGGCATGATCGGCTACATGATCGAGCAGGAACTGGGCAATGTCCTTCCGGAGGAAGTCCCGTTCGCCACGATCCTCACCCAGGTGGAGGTCGACCCGTCCGATCCGGCTTTCCAGAACCCCAGCAAGCCCATCGGGCCTCAATACAGCCGCGAGGAAGCCGAAAAGCTTGCCCGCGAACATGGTTGGACCATAGGGCCCGACAACGACAGGTTTCGGCGGCTGGTGCCGTCACCGCGGCCCCTGCGCATCTTCGAGCTGAGAGTGGTGGAATGGCTCGTGGAGCGCGGCGTAATCGTGATCTGCACGGGCGGAGGCGGCATCCCGACCATGCTGACCGCCGACGGAGTGCTCATAGGGGTGGAGGCGGTCATCGATAAAGACCATGCCGGGGCCTTACTCGCCCGCTCGCTCAAGGCCGAGGTGTTCCTCATGCTCACCGACGCCGAGGCGGTCTGGCAGGACTGGGGGACCGAGCACACCCGCGCCATCAGGCGGGCCTCGCCCGACGCGCTTCAAAGCCTCCACTTCGCCGCGGGGTCGATGGGCCCCAAGGTCGAAGCGGCGTGCGACTACGCTCGGGCGACCGGGGGACGAGCTGGGATAGGGTCCTTGGAGGACGCGGTGGCCATCATCAAGGGCCGCGCGGGTACTCTCATCTCGACGGAGTTCGAGGGCATCGAGTACTGGCCCTCGCTTTTCCACCAGTCCGAATAGGCCTCCAAGGCTCCACCCATGCTTAACGGGTACTTCATCGCCGCGCTCGCCGGGTTGCTCGTCGTCGAGGCGATCAACTGGACCGCCCGGCTGCTCAACCTCAGGGCGCTCAGGCCGGATGTGCCGCCGGAGTTCGCGGACGTGTACGACGCGGAGGTCTACCGCCGATCTCAGGAGTACACCCGGGTCAATACTCGGTTCCACTTTGTCGAGAGCATGTTCGACCTGGCCGTGCTTCTCGCCTTCTGGTTCGCGGGCGGTTTCGGCTGGCTGGACGGGGTCGTTCGAAGCTGGGGTCTCAACCCGATCTGGACAGGGCTCCTCTTCTTCGTGATCATCGCCGTCGGCCGGGGCATCCTGGGCCTGCCCTTCAACATCTGGGCGGTCTTCGTCATCGAGGAGCGGTTCGGCTTCAACCGCACCACGCGGGGCACCTTCGTCCTCGACCTGCTCAAAGGGCTGGCGG
>Ga0315283_10004283_pt1 | contig 12401 bp, 12 predicted proteins | sample YL17G09_0_MG_FD_204541 | JGI IMG/M metagenome (GOLD analysis project Ga0315283, IMG submission 204541) | Sediment microbial communities from Yellowstone Lake, YNP, Wyoming, USA - YL17G09_0 | ecosystem: Environmental > Aquatic > Freshwater > Lake > Sediment | place: USA: Wyoming | collected...
GTCGCCATGATGTTGCCTCTGACGTTTGTGGCTGTTGCCTTTGGCAGCTTTTCACTGAGGCATTTAGAAGCGTCAAAAGAAAACGAAGACAGAAATGATCTCCCCCCTTCCCTCAGGTCATTTGCCGGTGAACTGGCACCCATCCTGATTGTGATTGTCCTCGGTCTGTTCCTGGGATTTTTGCTGTCCCATGTGAACATCGGCTCATCCGTTTCCAAAGAACTGGGCCTCATCGTCGCTCTTCTCGTCGCTATCGGTTGGGTCTGGATTACCAACGGGCTCGACAGATTTCAGATCAGGAAGATTGTAACCAATCGTCACCTCATTGATATGATGTATATGGTCGTATCTATCCTTGTTTTCAAAGGCATGCTTGAAAACAGTCATGCCGTAGACGCCATCAGTGCCGAACTGCGCTCCCTGCATCTGCCGCTCTTTCTGATCGTTGTTGTTCTTCCCCTCATCGTCGGTCTTGTTGCCGGTATCACCATCGCCTTTGTGGGCAGCACGTTTCCTATCATCATACCCCTGATCTATTCTTTCGGTGAAGCCAACCATCTTTATGCCTACATGATGCTGGCCATGACGAGCGGTTTAATGGGTGTTCTTCTCTCTCCTTTGCACCTCTGCCTGTTGCTGACAAACCAGTATTTCGATATTACCATTCGGGGTGCCTACCGGTATCTCTGGATGCCTTGCCTTGCTGTTTTTGTTTTTTCAGTATTTTATTTTTATGTCCTGAAAGGTATCAGTAGTCTTGTCTTGTAGAGAAGGGTCCGGCAGTAATCAGGGGAAGTTTTTTGAATTCAGACGATAAAGGCCGGCCTCACCGGCCCAGTCAAGAGCCCTTTGGTACTCTGCCCTGCTGATCCGCCGGCCGATGACCTTGTCCCCGACAGCCCCGCCACAAGGTTGATACTGTGCCATCACATTGACGTAGGTGTGGGTTGAGATCTCCCGGGCGACGAAATTCATGATGTCTCTGGAGTTGGCCGTATCTTCCGGCATCACCAGGTGACGCACCAGGAGACCCCGAACGGCAATCCCGTGCGGGCCGATCAGGAGGTCTCCAACCTGGCGGTGCATTTCTCTGATTGCAAGGATTGCCTGTTCTCGGTAGTCCGGCGCCCGACAATAGCGATCGGCCCAATTTTCATCCCAGAATTTGAGATCGGGCATATAGATATCGAAGATGCCTTCGAGCATCTTCAATGTATTCACCGCTTCGTAGCCGCCGCAATTGTAGACAAGGGGAATGTTCAGGCCTGCCTCGACGGCGATAACCAGGGCCTGAAGGATTTGGGGAACGAAATGAGTCGGCGTCACGAAATTGATATTGTGACATCCCCGTTCCATCAGCCGGATCATCATGGCTGCCAGATATTCCGGTTCAAGCTCCTGCCCTTCGGCAAGATGGCTGATCTCGTAGTTCTGGCAGAAGCTGCACAGCAAATTGCAGGAACTCATGAAAATCGTGCCGGAACCGCCCTGCCCAACCAGAGGGGCCTCCTCGCCGAAATGGGCGTGATAGCTGGCCACCTTGGCCAGACGTCCCGTCCGGCAGAAACCGGTCTGGCCCGCCGTTCTATCGACGCCGCATTCCCGGGGACAGATACGGCAGCAGCGGAGCAGGTCCGCGGCCTGATTGACACGGTCGGCCAGCCAGCCCTCTCTGTGCAGCCTTAGATAGGATGGTTCGTTCACAATAACGGGATAATCCTCTGATAACCTGCCGGGACAGGGTTTAAGAAATGGATTGACAGGGAAGGCCCCGCCATATTATAGACCCGCCATAACATTCTACCTTGCACCCGCAGAAGGATATCCGGATTGTAAGAGCGGATTCATGCCCCGGGGATTTCCGCCTGCAGGGGAAAAAGGGCTTGATGCCGACTCATCATAGCAGGCATTCCCCATAAAACGAAAGGAATACTTATCATGGAAGAAGTGCTGCCCGGTTTGTACAGAATTGAGATCCCCCTGCCGGAAAATCCCCTGAAGTATCTCAATTCCTATGTTTTGAAATCCGAAGACCGAAACCTGATCATCGACACGGGACTCAACCAGCAGGAATGCCTGGAGGCCATGGAGGCCGGTCTGCAGGCCATCGGCGTTGACTTGGGCAGGACGGATATCTTCATCACCCATCTCCATGCCGATCATTTCGGCCTCGTTTCCAAGCTGGCGCGACCGGACAGCACCACCGTCTTCTTCAACCGGCCGGACAAGGAGATCATTGAATCCCCCATCGGCTGGGAGCCCATGATCAGCTATGCAGGCCTCAGCGGCTTTCCGGAAGACCAGCTGCGGGCGGCCCTGATGAACCATCCCGGATACAAGTACAAGCCGGAATGGATACCCGAACTGAACGTTCTCGTCGAAGGCGATGTGATCGAGGTCGGCGATTACCGGCTCCGGTGCATCGAGACCCCCGGTCATACCCTGGGCCATATCTGTCTTTATGATGACGCCAAGAAGCTTCTCATCGCCGGTGATCATATTCTCATTGATATTACCCCCAACATCCAGTGCTGGTCGGATCGGGAAAACTCGCTCCAGAACTACCTGAACAGCCTCGATAAGGTTTTCGATCTGGAGGTCGATCTCGTCTTGCCCGGTCATCGGCGCCTCTTCCCCTACTTCCGGGAGCGGATTGAAGAACTGAAGCGGCATCACAACAGGAGAGCCGACGAGATCCTGTCGATCCTGACGAGCGGTTCTCAGAACGCCTTCCAGATCGCCTCGCAGATGAGCTGGGATATAAACTATGCCCACTGGGACCTTTTCCCCGTGTCGCAGAAGTGGTTTGCCACGGGAGAGGCCATCGCCCACCTCCGCTACCTTGAGGAAAAGAAGATCATCTTCCGGGAAGAAAACGACCAGGGCATCGCCTTTTCGATCAGGCGCCATTGAATGTTGAGAGTTAACAGCAAGATTCATGAGAATTTGTACAATTTGAGACCGATCATCAGCTGCAGCGATCCAGGGCCTCGATGGCGGGAAGCACTTTTCCCTCCAGCAGTTCGAGGGATGCCCCGCCTCCTGTGGATATATAGGTGATGTTGCTGCTTTCCCCCGCCTTATGGATGGCCACATCCGTATCCCCCCCCCCGACGATGGACAGGGCATAGGAATTGGCTACGCTGTGGGCCATGGCATAGGTGCCCCGGCTGAAGGCGTCGATCTCGAAAACACCCATGGGACCGTTCCAGACGATCGTCTTGGCGTTGCCGAGGGCCTCGGTGAACAGCATGATCGTTGCCGGCCCGATATCGAGACCGAACCAGCTGGCGTTGATCTCCTGGACGGGGACGATTTTGGATTCCGCATCGGCGCTTTTACGCTCGGCGATAACGCAGTCCACGGGGAGATAGAACTTGACGCCCAGTTGCTGGGCCGTTTCCATGACCTCTTTTGCCCTGGGGATCAGATCGTCCTCTACGAGGGACTGGCCGACCTCGTAGCCTTTTGCCTTGAGGAAGGTGAAGGCCATGCCCCCGCCGATGATCATCTTGTTGACCTTCCGGATGAGACGGAACAGGGTTTCCAGTTTACCGGAGACCTTGGAGCCGCCCACGATGGCCACAAAGGGCCGTGCGGGATTCTCCAGGGCCGTCTGCAAATAGTTCAATTCCTTCTTGATCAGAAATCCGGCGCCGCAGACCTTGACGTACTTGGTGATTCCCACGTTCGAGGCATGGCTCCGATGGGCATTGCCGAAAGCGTCGTCGATGTAGACATCGGCATAACCGGCAAGCTGCCGGGCGAAGGCGTCGTCATTGGCCTCCTCCCCGGGGTAAAACCTCAGGTTCTCCAGCATGACGATGCAGCCCGGTTGCATGGATGCGATGAAATTTTGCACCTCGTCGCCTACGCAGTCTTTGGCCATCGTCACCTCCTTCCCCAGCAGACGGGTCAGCCGCTTCGCCACGGGGGCGAGGCTCATCTCAGGGACAACCTTCCCCTTGGGCCTTCCCAGGTGAGAGATAATGATGATCTTGGCCCCCTCGTCCAGGGCATAGTTGATGGTCGGCAGGCCCGCCCGGATTCTGGTGTCATCGGTAATGTGCTGAGAGCTGTCCAGGGGAGCGTTGAAATCGAATCGGCACAGAACCCGCTTTCCCTTGAGGTCGATTTCTTCTATGAATTTCATGCATCCTCCCTGCGCTGTCATGCTGCCGGGGTCGACAGCCGCAGTTTCCTGCCGTCAATTTCGATGGCTGTCTTGGCGTAGGTCAGCTTGCTGATGATCTTGCCGTCCTGGAAATGAATAATATCCACACCACGCCGCCGCTCGGGCCGGCCCTCCAGGCCCTGCTCGATGGAAGGCCAGTCGAGAGTCCATTGGTAGAGCAGTTTCTGCTGCTCGACGTCAATGAAAAGATCCTCGCTCGTGAAACGGAAACCGCCGTGGTTCGTGAACCAGGGGGTCCAGGCCTCCCGCAGGGCCTTGCTGCCTTTCACCACCGTGCCTGTCCAGTGTTCGAAAAAAACGTCTTCATGAAACAGATCCATGACACCACCAATGTCATGGTCGTCCCAGGCATGATTCCACCGGGTCATCGCCGCGAGGAGCTCTTGTCTGGTCAGTGGCATATTTCCTCCTTTCTCAATAAGGCATGAAGTTTTCGCTCCCTGTCAAGGAACTGTCCCAGGGGGCTTGCGTGCCCTCCCGGCAACGCGAGCCGGTGTTTATCCGGGGGGGCTGCGGCGTCCTTTACGCGAGGGCCCTTTCCGTTCGCTTCAGAAGGGATGTTCTTCTGAGGACGGCAAAGATCCGGTCCAGTTCCGGACCCTCGGTGCTGCCCGTGATAGCGGCCCGGATGGGCATGAAGAGTCTTTTCCCCTTGAGGCCCGTTTTGTCGCTGACCTGCCGGATCACCTCCCGATAGGCGGGTTCACCTTCGTGGGGGGCGACCTGCAGGGTCTCGCGAAAGGCCGTCAAGACCTGCCGCGCTTCTTCTTTCCGCAGGAGAAGCCTGGCTTCCGCATTGACTTCGTAGCGGTCGTCGAAGAAGAGATTCTTATAATTGCCGATATCGGCAAGGGTGACCAGGTTGTCGCGGACGGCTATGGCGATTTCCTCGATCCGACGTGAGCCCATGTCCTTGCGGGTATAACCTGCCTTCTCCATGAAGGGTGTAAGCCGCTCCGCAAGCCTGCGGTGGTCATCCTTGCGGATGTAGATACCGTTTAGCCACCGCAGCTTCTCTTCGTCGAAGACGGCGGCACTGCGACCGGCCCGTTCCAGGGAAAAGGAACGGACAAGCTCGTCGCGGGTGCAAACCTCTTTTCCCTCGCCGAGGGAACTTCCCAGAAGGGCCAGGTAGTTCAGGAGGCCCTCGGGCAGATATCCCCTGTCCCTGAAAGCGGCAACGGAAACGGAACCGTGACGCTTGCTCAGCTTCGTCCGGTCCGGTCCGAGGATGAGTGCGTGATGGGCAAAGCGGGGGGGATCGAACCCGAGGGCGCCATAGAGGAGCATTTGCATGGCAGTGTTGGACAAGTGGTCCTCGCCCCGGATGACGTGGGTTATCTCCATCAGGTGGTCATCGACGACCACGGCGAAATTGTAGGCCGGAATGCCATTGGAGCGAACGATAATGAAATCACCCAGGTCTTCGCCCTCGAACTGCATGGCACCCCGGATGATGTCAGGAAAGGCGATCGGTCCGGGCATGACGCGGAACCGGTAGGCCGGCCTGCGCCCCTCCCGTTCCAGTTGCAGCCTCCGGGCCGCTGTCAGATTCCGGCATCGTCCCAGATAGCGGGGTGCCCTGTGGGCGGCCAGCAGCGAGGCACGTTCGGCTTCCAGTTCCTCTTCGGTGCAGTAGCAGGGATAAACCCTGCCCGCGTTGACAAGATTCCGGAGAGAGGCCTCGTACAGAGCGAGCCGCTCACTCTGGTAATAGGGACCGAAGGCGCCATCCTTTCCCGGTCCCTCATCCCAGTCCAGGGCCAACCAGCGGAGATCCGCCAGAAGAGATGTTACATAGGCACGGGAGGTCCGCTCGGGGTCTGTGTCCTCGATGCGCAGCACGAAGGTTCCTCCCTGGTGCCTTGCAAAAAGCCAGTTGAACAGAGCCGTCCGAACGTTCCCCACATGGAGTTCCCCCGTCGGCGATGGTGCGAAACGCACCCGCGTTGTTTCGGGCGTCCTCAAAGCGGGTGCCTCCTCATCAGGACGACGGCGAAGGCCGCCACGCCCTCTCCCCGCCCCGTAAAGCCCATGCCTTCGTTCGTCTTGACCTTGACGTTGATCACGTCCGGGGCTACCCGGAGGGTCCCGGCGATTCTGCCTTCCATGGCGTCGGTGTATCCTCCCAGCCGCGGCCTTTCCATGACGATCGTGGCATCGACGTTGCCGATGACATAGCCTTGCTCTGCAGCCATAGACCACACCCGCTCCAGGATGACAAGGCTGGAGATGTCTTTGTAGGCCGGATCCGTATCGGGGAAGTGTCTGCCAAGATCGCCCAAGCCCGCGGCGCCGAGGATGGCATCGCTGACGGCGTGCAGGAGGGCATCGGCGTCCGAATGGCCCCCAAGACCCTTATCATAGGGGATCTCAACGCCCCCCAGAATCAGCCGCCTGCCTTCCACCAGTCTGTGGCTGTCATAACCGAAACCGATCTTCACGAAGAGTGCCCCGGAACCTTTCAGTCGCCGCCTCTGCGGCACCTCTTCAGGAGAACCTCGGCTATGGCCAGGTCTTCCTGGGTGGTGATCTTGATGTTGTCGTAGGATCCGGGAATCATGCGCACCCGAACGCCTATCTGCTCCACAAGGATGGCATCGTCATGGCCGTAGAAGCCATTATGACGGGCCTTATCATAGGCCTCTTCGATAATGTCCCGCCTGAATGCCTGCGGGGTTTGGGTCAGCCACAGGCTGTCCCGGTCCAGTGTTTTCATGACGGACCCCGCAGGGTCCACCTGCTTGACGGTATCCTTGACGGGGACGCCAACGGCCACGGCGCCGTCCCGTTTGGCACCCTCGACGACGGCGGCGATCAGCGCCCCGGAAATGAAGGGTCTGACGCCATCATGGATGACGACGAGCCCGCAATCGGCGGTCAGCGCTGAAAGTCCGTTGCGGACCGAATCCTGTCGCTTCGGTCCCCCCGCAAGGATGCGGTTGACCTTTGAAAGGCCGTAGGACAGGACGAACTCCCGGCGGGCGTCCTCGGTATCCCCAGCGGGGACGATGAGGAAAATGGCATCCACGGCCTGCGATTCCTGAAAGATTTTTAGGGTATGCACCAGGATGGGGATGCCGCCAAGCAGGAGATACTGCTTGGGCTTCCCGACGCCCATGCGCCTCCCCGATCCCCCTGCTGCGATAATGGCAACCGTTTTCATAGACCTTGACGATAAAGACGGCCCCCACCCCCATAGCCGGTTTGAAGGGGGAAATGAGGGGGGGGGCGACCATGCCTGGGAATCAATGTTTTGCGTTGGGGATCGAGGGCTTCTTGTCGCTGGCGACCCCTTTCATCTCGGAGAAGATCATCCGACCGGCCGTGGTTTGCAGCACGCTGGTCACCAAGACCTCGACAGTGACCCCCAGATGTTTTTGGGCATTGTCCACAATGATCATGGTCCCGTCGTCGAGGTAAGCTACGCCCTGTCCTGGTTCCTTGCCTTCCCTGATGATCTTGACGGTCATGAATTCACCGGGCAGTGCCACCGGTTTAAGGGCATTGGCGAGCTCGTTGACGTTGAGGATCTTGATGCCCTGCAACTCGGCCACCTTGTTCAGGTTGAAATCATTGGTGAAGATCTTGCCGTTCATCTTTTTGGCCAGCGCCACCAGTTTGGCGTCAACGCCTTTGATCTTGGGGAAGTCCTGATCGACGATTTCGATGGAAATGCCGCTGCTGCGCTGCATCCCGTTGAGGATTTCCAGGCCTCTTCTGCCCCGGGAGCGCTTCATCGAATCGGAAGAATCGGCGATGTACTGCAATTCGTCCAGGACGAATCTCGGTACGATCAGATTGCCTTCGAGGAATCCCGTTTCACAGATGTCCGCGATACGGCCGTCGATGATGACGCTGGTATCCAGTATCCGGTAATCGATTCTTTCCTTAATCGCATTAAAACCAAACATATGGATTTCTTCGATTTTTTTTGATCCAAGGACCAGGCCAAGATAACCCATCACCCCGGTTAAAAGCGTGTATATCCACGGGACGACCTGCTGTTTTTCCATGATATTGCTGACAAAGCTCAAACCGTAGGCGAAAAGAAAGGCTATGAAAAGACCTACGATCATGCCGAAAACGCCTCCGAACAGGACCCGGAGGGAGACTTTCCTGATGGTTTTCTCAAGATAAATAACGAATATGGCGATCAGAATGCCTAAAAACAAACCTATGAGAGATTTAGGAAATTTCCAATCATTATGGAAAGCAATAAAATAACCGCTCGCAGAACAAGCCAGAATCAAGAGTAATCTAACGATCAATGTTGTTCACCTCCTTTCTTTTTGAGATTTTTTATGACTAAACGAGTCGCAGGAATCCGCCGCGGTTAGGTTTTTATCCGGGCGGCATGAGCGACCCGACAGGTTTTCCGGTCCGGTAGGGAAAGAAAGGACCCTGAAGGTCGATCCGCAACGGGTGACGTCAATCCGGCGGACCCGGTGAAGCGGTGGGCCATGTAAGAGAACTTTGGGGCAGGAGGATGAAGCCTCTTCGCAACCATCGGCGGCCTCAGCCATCCCGTTCACCACAACCGGGATCACTGTATGGTAAATATCCTTTTCAGGTCCTGCTCCACTGTGGTTTCTTCGGCGTGGCTGGCGATGGAAATCTCCCGAACCAGCAGATTCTTGGCTGTATCCATCATTTTGCGTTCGCCGAAGGAAAGGTTCTTGTCGCTTTTCAGCAGAAATAGATCCCGAAGCACCCTGGCCACTTCGAAAACGGATCCCGTCTTGATCTTTTCCAGGTATTCCTTGTATCTCTTGTTCCAGGTTTGCTTGTCGATGGTAACGTCCTTGTTCCTGAGGATCTCGTAGATTTTAGGGATATCGTCTTTCGTGATGACCTCCCTCAGGCCGACCGATTCGGCGCCATCCATCGGGATCATGATCTTCATGCCGTTTCCCATGATCTTCATGATATAGAACAGCCGTTTATTTCCCATGCTCTCCCTGTTTTCTATGGCCTCGATCACACCGACGCCCTGCGCAGGGTATACAGCCAGATCACCAACCTTAAACATCATGCACCTCTACTATTTGTAGTTTGAAATTAAAAACTTATCACAAACTGTCCCCATAGTCAACAAGCATTGCTGACCGGGGTCGATATCGATTCCGGCGTTAGCCCTGGCCGAACTTGCGTGAGTCTTTCCGATCTCCGGGCGTTCTTTTTAAATATAATTTTGCATGGCCTCCGCCAGATCCCGCTCCATTTGCCCGGTCTCTCCCTCGGCGTACCGGTCCACGATGCCCTTCAATTTAAGGTAGGTCCGCTGGTCCGACAAATCGTCGAGTCTTCTGAGGAGACCAGTCCTGCGGCCGAGCTGGTAGATGATTCTGTCCATCTCGGGCAGCGAAAAATACCGGTCGATGATCTTCAGCAGTCTTGGCTTGTCCTCAGGCAGCCTCCCCTCCAGTTCCTCGAGGAGATTCAGGATGTGGTCGCTCACGAAGGTCGTCCGAATACCATCCAGGCCTGCGATGAATTGCCGGATTTCGCTGAGGATGGCTTCGTCTCCCAGGGGTTCGAATTCGCCCCGCTGCATCATCTCGTACAGCTCGGTGCCGCGCACAACTTGCAACGAGCGGAGGCGAACGAAGTCAGGATTGATATTATTGATGACCATGGCCGTATCATCGGCATGCTCCTTCGTCCAGCGGCTGCCTCCGAGGCCCGGCATAACGTATTCGCACAACGAGATACCGGCCGCTACGATTCTTTGTCCCCCCTTGATGTGATCGGCCGCCGTTACCCCTTTCCTCATGAAGTCGAGCACGGCATCACAGCCACTTTCCATGCCGCTGTGAATCCTGGAAAGGCCTGCCTTGCGGAGACTGATAAGCTCTTCCACGGATTTCCTGGCTGCTGAATGGGAACGGCCGTAGGTGGTGATCCGTTTAACCTGGGGGAACCGCTCCCGGATGAAGGTCAGGATATCAATGAGATCGTCGGTCTTCATGATCAGCGTGTTTGCATCCTGCAGAAAAACGGATTCGCCTCCAAAATAGAGCCAGGAGGCGACGGCCCGGAAACTGTCGTTGTAGAGCGCTCTCTGGCCGTATATATGATTGACCACCGTGCCTGAGACCTGGCCGCCTTCGCCGTATCGCCAGGACAGCTCTGTGATCTGCTCCGCGATCTGTGCGGCCTTCCGGATGTCTTCCTTGATTTCGGGCGCGGTCCGCAGCGAGAATTTGGTGCCGCGGTAGGTGTGGCAGAAGGCGCACTTGTTCCAGGGGCAGTTTCTGGTAGCCCTGATAAGGAGGCTCCTGGCCTCGCTGGGCGGTCTGATCGGTCCTTGTTCGAATGATAGATCCATGAATTGTCCCTCAATTGAATCATGGCAGAAGGGGAAGGGGGTTTCTTGCCTTGTTTTTATACCAGATTCCGAAGTTCAGATAAGCATCTCCTTTTTTTTCCGTTTTACCCATAAGAGCGATTTGATCGCCCTTTCCGATCTGTTCGCTCGCCTTCAACATCCTTTTACCCAGATGGGCATAGACGGTGGCATAGTGGTCCCCATGCTGGATGATGATCGTCTCTCCATAATCCTTCAGAAAGGCGGAAAAGGTCACCCGGCCCTTTGCCGCCGCCAGAACGGGGGCTCCTTCCTCGCCCGTGATATCGATGCCGTTATAGAAAATCCCGTTGGGCTGGCTGCCGAATCGTGATGTCACCCTACCCTTGACAGGCCAGATGAAAAGAGCATTAGAAGCCCGCTCGGCAGATTCCGCCTCTGTGGTCTTCGGCCGCAACGCCGGATCCGCTTCCTCCCTCCCTGCCGACTTCGTGGCCGGCTTCTGGGACAGGAAGTCGCCTTCTCCGCGGGTCTTTGCGGGAACCGTGACCTTGCCGGGGACGGGTGGCGCGGTGGCCCTTTCGTCTCGGGGAGTTGCGGACACTGCAACCCTCTCCTGGGGGGGTACCGGTGCGGTCCGCGATGCCTCTGCGGCCGCTGTCTGCGGTGGAGTGATCTCCACCTTGCGCTGCGCCGGGACCTCTTCGCGGACCTGGGGCTCTCGGCCTGCCGGTCGCCCAGCTTCAATCATCCGGCCGGCATAGGGGATGAAGAGGACCCGGCCGGCTTCGATATAGTCCGGGTCGTCGATATCGTTGGTCACGGCGAGATCCAGGACGTCGGTTCCATAGGCCCGGGCGATACCCCACAGTGTTTCACCTGCCGTGATGCGATGATAGACCCCCTTGACCTGAGCGGTTCGCAGAAAAGGACCGGAGCAGGCGGCAAACATGAACAGCAGGGTGGCAATTGCAACACATTTCCCCTTTGCCGACATCGTTAATCCTTCAGACAACCCTAAACGTAAGCTTCCCAGCCATGCTCCCCGATCAGATCGACAAAGCGGCATCCCCCGAGGCTTTCTTTCCTGATATCCGCCGGATCTGCCGACAGGCGGGTCATCTTGATCAGCTCCTGGGTATGGCGGCTGCCAACGGGAATGATCAGCCGTCCCCCGAGGGCGAGTTGTTCCACCAGGGTTTTGGGGACATGCGGGGCGCCTGCAGTGACGAGGATCGCCTCGAAGGGGGCCTCTTCCCGCCAGCCGTAAGTCCCGTCCCCCACCCGGATGGCCACCTTGTAATAGTTCAGGAAATCGAGAAGATTTCTCGCCTTGGCCGCCAGAGAGGCGATACGCTCGATGGTGTAGACCCTGTCGGCAAGTTCGGCCAGGATCGCGCTCTGGTATCCCGAACCCGTTCCGATCTCCAGGACCCGGTCGCGATCCTTCAGTTCCAGGGCTTCGGTCATGAGTGCGACGATATAGGGCTGGGAGATGGTCTGTCGTTCATCGATGGGGAGCGGATTATCATTATAGGCCTGATCCCAGAGGCCTTCATCGACGAACAGGTGACGGGGGATCTTTTCCATGGCCCGGAGCACGCCCTGATCCATGATACCCCTGGCCCGAATCTGGGAATCAACCATCCTGATCCGCTGTTTTTTGTATCTGTCCATTATCCCTGTATCCCTGCTGAAGATATTTCTTGATCGGGGGGATCCTGTACATCTCCTCCACTTTCTGATGACGCCGCAGGCCCAGGGCTTCCCTGGTCACGATCAGATAATAAAACCTGAGCTTGGCCAGCTCTCTCGTCTGGTTGTAACGGCGGATTTCACCGTTGATCTCCTTAAGTTTCTGCTGCCTTTGCCGGGAGAGGTTTTCTCCGCAGGCGG
>Ga0315283_10004285_pt1 | contig 12399 bp, 9 predicted proteins | sample YL17G09_0_MG_FD_204541 | JGI IMG/M metagenome (GOLD analysis project Ga0315283, IMG submission 204541) | Sediment microbial communities from Yellowstone Lake, YNP, Wyoming, USA - YL17G09_0 | ecosystem: Environmental > Aquatic > Freshwater > Lake > Sediment | place: USA: Wyoming | collected...
GCGCGCCATGTGGTTGAGTGGGCGGATCACCGAGTTGTGCTCGATGGTGGTGGACACCGCGTGGTCGCCGCTCTCCAGGATCCCCTGGATCGCCAGGTTGAGCGCGTCGGTGGCGTTGTAGGCGAAGACCAGCCGGTTGGGGTCGGTGCCGCCGAAGAAGCGGGTGAGCTCCTTGCGGGTGGTCTCGACCAGCTCGCCGGCCACCAGGCAGAGGTCGTACCCCGAGCGGCCAGCGTTGACGCCGAAGCGCGTGTAGGCGTCCAGCGCAGCCTCCAGCACCTCCTTGGGTTTGGGAAAGGTGGTGGCGGCGTTGTCCAGGTAGATGATCGTGCTCGGGTCGAGTTCAAGGTCCATCGCGCGTGACCCCCAAAGAGGCGTGGCGGCGGCCGGAGGGAACACCCCGGCGCGGATCGTATCACGAAGCTGTCACGGCGTCCCGAGGACCTTGACACGCTGATTTTGAAGATTAGACTACATTTTAATTTAGCCGCAAAGGAGGGAAGACCATGAGTAAATCTTTGCTCGCTGTGATCCTGGCGGCCGCCTTCGTCGCGGTCGTCGCGTGCCAGCAAGCGCCGCAGCAGGCCGCGCCCCCGAGTCCGGTGGAGCGGGGCAAGTACCTCGTCACCGCAATGGGGTGCAACGACTGCCACACGCCGTGGAAGCTGGGTGAGAAGGGCCCGGAGCCCGACATGGCCCGCATGCTCTCCGGCCACCCGGAGGGGATGAAGCTCCCGCCATCGCCAGCGCTGCCGCCCGGCCCCTGGGGGATCACAGCGGCTCTGACCATGACCGCGTGGTCTGGTCCGTGGGGGACCAGCCACACGGCCAACCTGACGCCCGACCCGGAGACCGGCCTGGGCGCCCTGTCGGAGGAGAACTTCGTCCAAGCGATTCGGACCGGCAAGCACCTTGGCGCCGGCAGGGACATCCTGCCGCCCATGCCCTGGCCAATGTACCGAAACCTCTCGGACGAGGACCTCAAGGCGATCTTCGCCTACCTGAAGTCCATCCCGCCGATCAAGAACAAAGTGCCGGACCCGGTTCCGCCCGCACCCGCGGGCAGGTAGCGCTCGGGTCAATCACGGCAGATCCAAGGCCGGCCCCGCGCCGGCCTCTCGTTTTCTTGCACGTCGTCAGCGGCCGAATGCTTCTCTGAGCACGAGACCGCGCCCCGAGCGGCCGTCGATGCGCACGTCCAGCGGCCGGTCGAGACGTACATGCCGCCCAGGCGTGCCATCGTGATTACCAGGTCGAAGGGGCGCTTCTCCAGGAGGGCGAGCGCCTCCTCTGCGGTGGGAACCTGGGTGATGCGAGGCGACGTGGCGAGGTTGAGCTGGTAGAACTCGGCATCCAGGCTCTCCGAGAGCTGGCTGTCCTCCTCCAAAATGTAGGAGTCGTACAGCGAGGAGACGAGCAGCACCTCGCGCACGCGGTAGCTCATCAGGTCGCGAAACACAGCGTGGGTCGGGTCGTACTCGGAGAGCCTCTCCGGCTTGTCCCAGGAGATCATGCCTCGCCCCTCGGCTGCCATTATCACCTGGCCGCGTTCGCTTGCAGGCCGGACCGGGGGTCCCGACGGGGTGCTTGCGCCGGCGCCTCCACTCCTGTGAAATAGCGGCGCGAGGTGAGGCGATGCGAGCTCTCCGGCTCTCGGCTCTTCCCCTGGTGATCCTGGCGATTGCAGGCGCCGCTGCAGGCCAGACAGCCGTGCGCCTGGTGGTTCTCGAGTCGTTCATGCGCCCGGGTTGAGGGATCTGCGACACCGCCGGTCCGGCGGTGGATGCGCTGGCGAACGAGTACGCAAACGCGCGCAGGCCGGTGGTCTTCCTCGAGCAGCACGTGGATTTCCCGATCGGCAGCCGGATCAACCGGTGGTGGGCAGCGTACGGCAGTGGCGGCACCGTCTACCTTCCGCTCGTGATGGTGGACTCCGGCCACCGGATCTCGAGCGGCTCCCAGAACGACTTCAAGGCCGCGTACAGGAAGCTCGTCGATGCGGAGCTCGCGCGGCCCCCGCAGGGAGAGATCGAGGCGTACACCCGAAGGATCGGCTCCAGGATGCGGGTCTACGCGCGCCTCCACAACACCACCAGCACCGCACTCTCGGCATCGGGGAACGACGCCGCGCTGCACGCCCTCGTGTGGGAAGACAACCGTGTCGGCGTGACGAACCGCATCGTGCGCGCGGCCCCCTGGGTCGGGATATACCCAGAGGTCGCGCCCGGGGGGGAGTTCACCGCCACGCTGGAGACGTCTGACCTCCCCAGCGTGAACTGGAGCGCGCTTCACACGGTGGTCGTGGCGGACTACCTGCCGGGCTCCGGCCCGGCCTACGACATGCTCCAGGGAGTCTTGGCCGAGCCCGCCGCCCTGGCGGCCGATCCCGAGTCGGTCACGGTGGCACTCGACGCGAACACCCTCGAGGACCCGGCAGTGCCGGTGCGCCTCGTCGGCCCCTACGTGCTCAACTGGACCGCCGTCGCGGACGTGCCGTGGATCGCCGTCACGCCCGACAGCGGCTCGATCTCGGTCCAACCTACCATCGAGTTGCGGTCAGGGATGCTCTCACCGGGTTGGCAGCAGGCCGTCGTCACGTTCTCAGCCAGCAGCGAGGACGGGATGAGCTTTGCCCAGACGATCGCGGTCAGCGCCTTCTCCGGCCCCAGGGTCGTGCGGGTGGGGACGGCGACCGCGGCTCGAGGGTCCACCGTCGGCGTGCCGGTGGAGCTCTCGGCCCTGGGGGACGAGAACACCGTGAGCTTCAGCCTGGCCTTCGACCCCGCGGTGCTGAGCAGCCCCTCTGTGAGCCTGGGGCCCGATGCCGGCGCAGCCGTGCTCACCACCGATACTTCCCAGGCGGCCGGCGGGCACGTCGCCGCGAGCCTCGGCCTCCCCGCCGGTCAGGCGTTCGATCAGGGCAAACTCCAACTGGTTGTCGTCTCGTTCAGGGTCGCGCCCGAGGCGTCCGGTCAAGCCGCGGAGATCATCTGGGCCGACCAACCCGTCGCGCGGCAAATCACGGGGGTGACCGGCGGTGCCCTCACCGCCACGTACCTGGACGGTGCGGTGCTGCTTGCCGATGCACCGATCGTGCGGGCTCCCCGCCGCCGCCTCACACCGGGGGGCAACTAGCGGTCGCCAGGCGGTTACAGCACCATCAGCAGGGGGAGCAGCCCCACGAGCGCCAGCACGAGCAGCGCCAGCAGCCCCCGGGTGCCGGTGGCGCGGTCGGAGAAGACTCGTGCGTAGACGCCCTTGAGGGCGTTGTTGCTGGCGGTTGCCACAACGATGGCGGCGGCCGCGGTGGCTAGCGCCGTGCTCACGCCGGCGGTCTGGGTGAGACCCATGATGAAGGGATCCACGTCGGTGACCCCCATCAACGTGGCGAGGGCGTAGATCCCGACGGTCCCGAAGTGCTCCACCACCAGGCCGGTGGCGACGAGAGCGACGAGAAAGATCGCCGCGAACAGGAACGCCGAGCCGATCTCCAGCGGGTTTCTGGCCTCGTACTCCCGCTGCACCGCCGTGCTCGACCGGTCGGGCAGGCGCGACCACGCGAAGCCGGTCAGCATCGTGACCACCCCGAGGATCAGGAACGGGGCCGTCAGTTGCGCTGCCAGTGCACCGTTGAAGATGGCAAGCAGCACGAGCACCCGCAGGTACATCACGCCCGAGGCCACGATCATGCTGCCTGCGAACAGGTTGGGGCGGTTCTCCCGGCGCGCCCGCCGCGCAAGGGCCACGGTCATCACGGTGGACGACAAGGCCCCGCCGAGCAGCGCGGCGAGCACGATCCCACCCCGCTTCTTGGTCACGCGCTGCAGCACGTAGCTGCCGTAGGAGATCGCGCTCACCGCGGTGACGATCAGCCAGGTCTTGAACGGGTTGAGGTGGAAGCGTGTGAACTCCTGGTTGGGCACCGCCGGCAGGATCACCACCGTCAGCAGGAGGAACTTGGTGAAGGTAATGACCTCCTCGGAGGGGATGCGCTCCGAGAGCCCCTCGAGCGCCGTCTTCAGCTCCAGCAGCAGCATCGAGAGCACCACCACTGTCACGGCGATCCAGTAGTACCCGTTGTAGACCAGCGCACCCAGCACGTAGGTCACCAGGCCGGAGACCTCGGTGGTGACGCCAGCCTCCTCCGCGCTGGCCAGTTTGTGAAGGTACGAAACCAGGAGGAACGCCCCCACGACCACGAACCCCAGCGCTACCGGGAGCACCTGCTGCCCGGAGATCAGTGCGATTGCGTAGCCGAGCAGGCCGATGAGGGGAAAAGTGCGCACGCCCCCGAAGATGTAATGCCCGGCCGTGGCCTTGCGCCCCTCGCGCTCGAGCCCGAGCAGGAACGAGAGGGAAAGCACCAGGAGGATCTTCAGCGCCTCGGGGTTCGTCAGCGCCGCGACGTTACGCACCAGGTCTGGTCCCATGGCTCTTCAGCGACGTTACACCACCAGGGGCACGGTCTCAAGGTCTTGGGGTCCCCGCGGCTGTGCTGGCCGCCTTCGGCTCCATGGCCTCACCGTCCGGGTACACTGGGTCGAAGCGGACGGCAGTGCAGTGCGGCCGTCTCGTGGCGGTCAACAAACAGTGGCTGAAAAACCTCACCTTCCCGTGCCGCTAGATGCGGTGGACCGCGAACGATCGTTCCCCGTGCGTCTGGCCTGTATCGACGTGGGATCCAACGCCCTGAGATTCGTCGCCGCCGAGTTCAACACCCTCGAAGAGTTCGAGGTCCTCGAGCAGGAGCGCGCCCCGGTCCGTCTCGCCCACGACGTCTTCCTTTCCGGCCGTCTCACACACGGAGCCATGACCGCCGCGCTCTCCGCCCTGGCCTCCTTCGCCGCGCGCATGCGGGAGCTCGAGATCCAGGTGTACCGCGCGGTCGCCACGAGCGCGGTGCGGGAAAGCTCCAACGGTGGCGAGTTCATCCAGCGGGTCCGCGAAGAGGCAGGCCTCGAGCTCGAGGTGATATCCGGCTCGGAGGAGGCGCGCTTGGTGTACGCCGCGGTTCGGCGCGCCGTGCCGCTGGCGGGGCACGAGTGGATAGTCGTCGATGTCGGCGGCGGCAGCGTCGAGGTTCTCCTCATCGATGAGGCCGCCATCCTGTGGAGCGAGTCGCACACCATGGGTTCGGTCCGGCTGCTCGAGGAGTTGTCCGAGGCGGCCGAGAAGCCCGGCCACTTCCGTCGTCTCCTGGAGGAGTACATCGCAACGCTGCGCCTGCCTGCGGCGGCCCAGTCCCGCCGACCGACCGGCTTCATCGCCACCGGCGGCAACGCCGAAACGCTTGCCCAGCTTGCCGGGCCTGCAGCGGAGGCCGGACCGCTCCCATCCTTCACACTCGACGCGCTCGGCACGATCATCGAGAGGCTCTCCGGACTCTCCTACCGCCAGCGTGTGGAGGAGCTCGGGTTGCGCGAGGACCGGGCCGACGTTCTCCTGCCCGCAGCCGTGCTCTACCAGCGGTTGGCGAAGCTCGCCGGCGCAAGCGTGATCCTCGTTCCCGGCGTTGGGATCAAGGAAGGGGTGCTCTACGACCTTGCCGAGGCGGTCATCACCCGGCACGCCCACGCGGATCGCCGCGAGCAGGAGTTGGCGACTGCTCTGCTGTCGATCGGCCAACGCTTCCATTTTGACGAGTCCCACGCGCGCCAGGTGGCCCGCCACTCCCTGCTCCTCTTCGACCAGCTTCGTGGGCTCCACCGGCTCGGTGCCTCCGAGCGACGCATCCTTCAAGCCGCGGCGTGGCTCCACGACATCGGCGCCTACGTCAGCTACAAACGGCACCACAAGCACTCGATGTACCTGATCGCACAGTGCGAGCTGCCGGGGTTCTCGGCCTCGGAAATCGAGCTGGTTGCCAACATCGCGCGCTACCACCGCAAGAGCGAGCCAGCTCCCGGCCACGAGGAGTTCGCCCGCCTGAAGGCCGCGGACCAGAAGCGGGTTCTCGCCCTCGCCGCGCTTCTCCGCCTCGCCGATGCCCTCGACCGGGAGCACACGGAACGGATTCAAGGCGTCACCGCGGAGCTGCAGCCTGGGAAAGTCGTGCTGCGCCTCGAGGGCAAGGGAGACCTGCTGCTCGAGAAGTGGGCCCTCAAGCGCAAGGCGCCGCTGTTCGAAAAGGTGTTCGAGCGCTCAATCAAGGTTCGGGACGGTGGGGAAGACTGAGGCACGCGGTGCGAAGGTCTGAAGGCGTGCCCGCAGGCGTGGTGCGATGCGTGTAGCGATCCTGTCGGATGTTCACGCCAACATCTCAGCCCTCGAGGCGGCCCTCGCCGACCTCGAGCGCCGCGCGGCGAACGTCGTTCTCGTCGCGGGCGACGTGATCGGGGACGGAACCCACCCATCCGAGGTGGTGGCGCTGCTGCGGCGCCGCGCAATACCGACGATCCGCGGCAACGTCGAGCGCAAGGTGATGGACGTGGCCGCCCTTCACCCTAGCGAAGTCGCCGTCCTCGTGAAGAAGAAGGACGCGGACCTCGTCTGGACCTCCAAGCGCCTGGGACGCGAAGGTGTGGACTGGCTCCGCAGCCTCCCTCCCTCGCTCGACCTGCGGCTGGCGGGCTCGCGCCTCCTTCTCGTCCACGGATCGCCCCTCGGCGACACCGACTACGTGTACCCGAGCCTCACGGCCAGGGCGCTCGCGGCCAAGCTCGGTGCCGAACGGCCGGATGTTCTGGCCTGCGGTCACTCCCACATTCCGTTTGCGCGGCGAATCGCCGGCGTGACGGTCGTCAACGCGGGTTCGGTGGGGCAGTCGGTGGATGGCGACTCGCGCGGGTCCTACGCGCTCGTTGACCTGGAGCCCGGGTGCATCGCGCGTGCGCGCATCGTGCGCTTCCCCTACCCGATCGAGCAGCCACCATCGGGAACCGCTCGAAGGACGGTTTGAGCCCCACGACTGGCGGCCGGGCGCGTTGCCGTCTCCTGCCTTACCCGCCGCCGGCGAGCCGCGCATTCAGCTCTGCCCAGAGCCCGCAGAACCCCCGCGCGGCCTCACTCGACGGGGCGTAGGCGACCACCGGTGCCCGGCGAACTCCCATCTTCTCCACGACGCTCGCCATGGGAATCGCGGTCCGAAGGAACTGCGCGTCGGCTCCACAGAGCTCGACCGCATCGCGGTGCATCGTCTTGCGCCTGTCCACCATCGAGAAAAACGGCAGCACGACCAGGCTCTGCCGACCGGCCTTGGCGGCGAACGCGCGCACCTGCTCCAGGCCGCGCAGCGAGAGGGTCGTCGGGATGACCGGAACGAGGAGCACGTCGGCCGCCCGTAGCACGCTCTCGCTCACAAGGGAGACCGACGGCGCGCAGTCGAGGAGCACCGTGTCGTACTCGTCGGCGAGCGGCGCCAACTTGAGGGCCAGCCTTCCTTTAGGGTCCTTGCGGGCGTCGAGCTCGAGGTCGAGCCGCCGGTACGAGAAGTCGGCCGGAAGAAGATCGAGGTTCTCGACGTCGGTGCCGCGAACGAGCGGCCGAAGATCCGCGGATCTTCGCAGCAGCTTCCCACCACCCCCTTTGACCTTGGCCCTGACCCGAAAGTAGAAGCTCGCCGCACCCTGGGGATCGAGATCCCACAGCAGCGTCCGCAGGCCATTGGTGGCGCTGAGGTAGGCCAGGTTGACGGCGGCGGCGGTCTTCCCGACGCCACCCTTGATGGTCCAAACGGCCATTACGCGCATCAGGCAACACCCGCGCACTCGACGAGGCGCGTCAGGCGCGCCCGCACCGGCCGCGCGGAGAAGTCGGCGAAGAGGCGGAAGAAGCTCTCGGCCTCACGCGCCCGGCGGCGCTCGAGGTCGGCGATCAGGCGCCCCATCGCGAGCAAGGTACTGGCACCCGCCCCCGCGGCAAGGATCTCGTCGCCCAGGGCGACCAGGCGCTCGTGCTGGAGCCACGCGTCGTGGTACGCCCCGAGGGCATCCTGCACCAGCTTGAGCTGACCCACGAACACGACGGTCTCCTCGGCTTCCCACAGGCTGGCGAAGAACTCGAGCAGGTAGCGCAGCTTCTTCCCGTCGATCCGCAGCCGGTGCATCGCCTGCACCTGCGGCTCCGGGCCGAGCGCCAGGCCGTGCCGCACGAGGCGCCGGTAGGCGCGAAGGACACGGGCCTTGGCCACCCGCGCGATCGGCAGCGCCCCCTCTTTGCCTCCCCGTGCGGGCCGGGTGAGGAGCTTTCCCCACCTCTCCAGCAACCCCCTGAAGCGCGCGGACTGGAGCGCCTCCGCCAGTTCCCCGTGGGCCGTTTCGCGGGCCTTTCGGAGATGGGCGAGGAGGGGCTCGAGCGCCGCAGCCGCGGATGCCGGCAGCGCCTTGCGCCGGTCCTGCAGTTCCAGGAGGAACACATCGAGGTCGCGGCATGGCGTGGTCAGCCCGGCAAGCCAGCGAAACTCCTCGACGAAGGGTTCTACCTTCGCCGCGGGAAGCACGCCGCGGAGCTGGCCGAGACAGGTGCGCGTGCGGCGGGTGGCCACGCGCAGGTCGTGCAGGAACTCGGAGTCGAGGTCCAGCACCGTCCCCTCGACGTTGGCCCTGAGCGTCGCGAACAGGTGGGTCAGGATGCGCCGGACGGCCACCTCGGCCGGCTGGTCCGGCACGAGTTTGACCGACACCCTCGAGCTGTAGTCGCCCGGCGCGCGCCCGCCTACGGCCGCCGCGTCGGCGAGATCGTCCCTCTCGTCCGGCGTCAACTCGGCCCGGCCCTGCAGCCGCGCCACGACCCCAGTAGCGGCCCTCGCGTACCCCACGAGGGGTTCGACCCGCACCCTGGTACGCTCCGGCCCGGCCGGCCCCCCGCGGAGCAGAGGGTGCACCGCTTCCAGCCAGAGCCGTACGAGGGTCTTGCCCTCGCCGTCCACGACACGGAGAAGCTTCCGCCGGACCCTCATCTCGCCGACAGGCAGCAGGGCCCGTAGGCCTGCGGCGGCCGCGACCTCGCGCCGCAGCACGCCGCCGGGCAGGTCCGCCGCGAACCTCACCTCCTGCTCCAACGGCACCGTCCGTGCCGGCTTTGCGCCACCCGGTTGCCAGCGCATCCGAGTCTGGTCGCCCTCGAGCTCAAGAACCAGCCGACCCCCGCTCCTCCAGAGCGCCCAGTCGAAGGTGTCGAGATACCGCTGAACGAGGGGAGCCGCCCGCCCCGCCGTGACGTGCCAGGTGGGGGCGAGCCAGGCTGCGATCCTCCCGGCATCGAGCCGGCCCACGACCACGAAGCGCAAAGGTGGAACCACCGAACCCCCTGCTAGACCGCGGGGGGTGCCTACCGCGCGCTGCTTTTCCTTTGCCGGTCTGCTCGCCTTTGATGCGGGCCTTCGGCTCGAACCCGCCGTGCCGCCTCGGCGTGCGGGTGCTCGCGCCGTCACGTCGTCTCGCTGCCCCTGACGGCGATGAGCCGCGCCTGCGCGTCAACTGCCGCCTCGCGAGCCTTCGGCTGACGCCGGAGGTAGGTTCCATCGGGTCGCATTCTTCGCGCCTTCACGTTGTCCGCGAGGTAGGTCGCGAGGATGACGTCACGAATGTGTCGTACGAGCGGCTCGGACTCCACCGGGAACAGCACCTCCACGCGCCGGTTGATGTTTCGGGGCATCAGGTCGGCCGAGCCCAGATAGACCTCCTCTTCGCCCCCGTTGGCGAACCAGTAGATCCGGCTGTGCTCGAGGAAGCGCCCCACGATCGAAGTGACCGTGATGTTCTCCGAGATTCCCGCGAGACCGGGCCGCAGCGAGCACATGCCCCGGACCAGCAGGTCAACTTTGACCCCGGCCTGCGAGGCCTCGTAAAGCTTGCGGATGATCGGCGGATCCACCAGCGCGTTGATCTTGAAGATGATGTGGCCGCCGCGCTTCCGCCGTTGGTGCTCGATCTCCCGGGCGATCAGCGACTCGAGCCGCTCGCGCATGTTGATCGGCGCGACCACCAGCTTGCGATATGCCGTCTTGGCGGAGTACCCCGTGAGGTAGTTGAACAGGTCGGTCACGTCGGCGCCGACCGCCTCTTCGCACGTGAACAGCCCGAGGTCGGTGTAGAGCTGCGCGGTGAGGACATTGTAGTTGCCGGTGGCGAGGTGACAGTACCGGCGGATGGTCTTCCCCTCCCGCCGCACTACGAGCGTCGTCTTGGAGTGCGTCTTCAGGCCCAGCAGGCCGTACACGACATGCACCCCCCGGGACTCGAGGGCTTTCGCCCACTCGATGTTCGGTTCCTCATCGAAGCGCGCTTTCAGCTCGACGAGAACGGCAACCTGTTTGTGCCTCTCGTTGGCCTCCAACAGCGCCTGGACCACCGGCGAGTTCCGCCCGACGCGGTACAGGGTCATCTTGATCGCGAGAACGTCGGGGTCACGCGCGGCGGCGAACAGGAAGTCCACCACCGGCTCGAAGGAGTCGAAAGGATGGTGGAGCAGGACGTCGCCGTCCCGGATGATGGAGAAGATGTCGAAATCGGGACTCCTGCGATCGAGCATCGCGGAGACGACCGGCACGAAAGGCTTGTCCTTCAGGGCCCGCCGCGGGATCGAGGTGAGACCCATGAGCGCCGAGAGCCCCATGGGCCCTTCCACACGCGCCACGTCCCGCCGGTCGACCTCGAGGTTGTCGATGAGGATCTCGCGCAGCGTCTTGGGCATCGAGCTGCTGACCGTCAACCGCACCACCGTGCCGAAGCGCCGCCGCCGCACGCCCTCCTCGATCGTCTCGAGGAGATCCCCGGCGTCCAGCTCCTGGATGTCGAGGTCGGCGTTGCGTATGACCCTGAACGGATGGGTCTCCACGACCTTCATGCCCGGGAAGAGCGCCCCCAGGTTGGCGGCGATCACCTGCTCCAGCCAGACGAAGTGCTGCTCCTTGTGGGCCGCGTCGTCACGCCGGACCTTCCCGGATGCCGGCTTGATCGGCACCAGGCGCGGCAGCGTGTCCGGGACCTTGAGCCGTGCAAAACGCTGCTCGCCATCGGCACCCTTCACCAGGATGGCGAGGTTCAGGCTCAGGTTGGAGACGTGCGGGAACGGCCGGCCCGGGTCGAGGGCCAGCGGCGTGAGCACCGGAAACACAACCTGGTCGAAGTAGCGCCTGAGGTTCGTCTTCTGGCGCTTGCCCAGGCCCTTGTAGTCGTGAATCAGGATCCCCGCCTCCGTGAGGGCGGGGCGCAGCATCTCCCGCCAGCAGAGGTGAGCTTCGGCGAGCACCGCCGCAGCCTCCCGGCGCACGACGACGAGCTGCTCCGCCGGGTTCAGGCCGTCCGGTGAGAGCTCGAGGACCCCCGCCGCCACCTGCTGCTTCAGGCCCGCCACCCGCACCATGAAGAACTCGTCCATGTTCGAGCCGACAATGGCGAGGAACTTGACCCGCTCGAGCAGCGGGGTCGACTCGTCCAACGCCTCCTCGAGCACCCGGCGCTGGAAGGCGAGCAGGGAGAGCTCGCGGTTGAGGAACAGCGAAGGGTCGTCGCGAGCCGGCACCGACGCCGGAGGCGGCGAGGCTTGGCGCTTGGCGCGGGCGGTACGTGCAGGTCTCTCTCTGGATTGCATGGCGGGTGGACCTCGCCTCGGGCTCCGCGCGATTGTATCCCAGGTCGCGATCGCCCAAAAGCACGCTCGCGAGAAGTCCTGACGCCCGAGCGTGTTACGGCGAGGGTCCTCTACCACCCGGCGGGCATGCCGATCGCGACGAGCAAACGTTCGTTGACCGGCGCCGCGAGGTCGAGTTCGTGGGCCAGCCGGACCACCGCCCCGTTGCGGTACTCCAGCGCCTTCGCGGTCGAGGCGCGCACCCAGCCGAGGGGCTCCGCGGCGCGCAGGAACGCGTCCCACCAGCTCGCGGATGGCTGTGTCCCGACCGCCCACCCGGTCACCGTCACGGCCTCCGTGAATACGGCCTGGGCCTCGGCCCGGTGGCGGTCCAGGTACTCCGAGAGGCTCACCTGATGCACGGCCAGCGGCAGCCCCACCACGCAGTTGAACCCCATCTTCTCCGCCTCGGCGGACGCGAAGGCGCCCTCGTCCACCGCCACCGAAGAGATCCCGCCGCGCCCGAGGGCTTTGGCGAGGAACTCCGCCTTCGCCCCGGAGAAGACGCTTGGTCGGAGCACCCTGAAGAAATCGCCCCTGCTGGTGAACCAGACGAGGCCCCGGGTGCAACCTGGAAGCCCTGCAAGCAGCGGACGGATCCACCCATTCTGGACGAACACTAGGCGGTGCGGGCTCACGCAGTGCAGGCGCATCAGCACCTCGGAAAGGACCTCCTCGCGGACGCAGACCACAAGCAGGGCGCTCGGGTCGGCCAGCGCCTCCTCCCAGCCGGAGGCGCGGGTGACGGGGACGGTCTCGACCCCGCCGGCGCCCAGCGCCCCGCCGAGCCGCCGCCCGACCTCCCCCATGCCGACGACGAAGACCCGT
>Ga0315283_10004287_pt1 | contig 12393 bp, 10 predicted proteins | sample YL17G09_0_MG_FD_204541 | JGI IMG/M metagenome (GOLD analysis project Ga0315283, IMG submission 204541) | Sediment microbial communities from Yellowstone Lake, YNP, Wyoming, USA - YL17G09_0 | ecosystem: Environmental > Aquatic > Freshwater > Lake > Sediment | place: USA: Wyoming | collected...
CCATGCGCCAATAAATATTTATCCAAATCAGCAGGCCGTGTGGAGGGACCTGTCCACCACATCATTGGCACTTTTTTGGATTTGCAGCGTGTGATGGCCGTTTCAATTGCGGCATCAATGCAATCTGGTGAAATTTGCGAACGAAGAATGCTGTTAAAGCGTGCGAAAGGAATATCAGTGATGGACCATATCATATCAGGGTCATTATGTATTTCAGCTTGATTCCAGTGCCGGAACATGAGCATTAGTTCAAACAAGTTGGCTTCGATCGCGGCTTTTAATGATGGCTCGGATAAGTCTTGCAAGATTTCGCTCACCTGAAGTTTTCTATCAAGGGGATTTGCCTTAATTTTTTAAAACATGCGTAATAACAGTGGAAGCCGGGCCGCCCATGGCCTGGGTTAGCGCGGTTTTAGCGCCAGGCACCTGATTCGCGCCAGCAGCTCCGCGTAATTGTAAAACCGCTTCAGCAACCTGATAGACTCCGGCTGCAGCAAGCGGGAACCCGCGCGCCTTGTTGCCGCCCAAGGTCAGCAGCGGTAATTTGCCTTTGGGTGACAGGTCATTATCCTGGAGCCAGCGCCAGCCCTCGCCCCGCGCAGCCAAACCGCAGGCTTCAATGGTCAATGTCCCAAAAATTGAATACGCGTCCCAAAGCTCAAACAGGTCAATCACATCCCAATCCAGCCCTGCCTGCGCCAGCGCTTTCTGGACAGAAAGCGTCACTGCGCTGAAAGCCAGCGGATCAGGGCGGTCGTGCAGCGCCAAAGCGTCAATTACAACATTGGAGGCGGCAACACGCACCAAATTCTGAGATTTGGCAAGATCTTCATTGACCAACAAGATTGCAGCGGCGCCGTCCGCGTAAGGCGCAGCGTCAAACAGGTTGAGCGGAAATGTCAGCACAGGCGCCTTGTTATAGACATCCAGGGTGACAGCTTTGCGATACATGGCAATCGGGTTATGGACCGCGTTGGCATGCGCCAGCAACGGCAAGGCTGCAAAGGCCTCCCTGGGCACTTGGCAGGATTCAATATAGCGCGACATCAGCATACCCGCTTGGCCGGCTGGCGTCAGTCCTTCGGTGGCTTCAAAGTCAGAATCCATGCTTTGCGAGACCAACCCTTCAACCTCCAAACCAACCATATCAGTGTATTTTTCAACACCTACCACCAGCGCCGCATTGACATAACCAGATTTGACAGCAAGGTAGCCCATATGGAGCGCGGCAGCACCGGAGGCTTCACCCGCTTCAGCAGTAAATGTTTCAATAGGCCCCAGCCCGGCATTATCTGCGATGAGCGTGCCAAGGTTGGCCTGGCCAGACATGGTTGAAGCCAGGAAATTACCGACATACAGCGCCTGAGGGCGGATGTTGCCGGCATCTTTAATGGCTGCCAACAACGCGCGCGCGGAGAGATTCGCAAGCGATAACTCCCAATGCTCACCTACCGGCGTCATTCCGATTCCCGCGATAGATACTTCACTCATTGAATCCGCCTTATTTCAATGCCAGTAAGTCGCGATAGCGGGCATAAGTGGCATAATCTATCTCCACCCTGCGCGCGATATAATCCGCGGTCGTAAGCGCGAGATTTTGGCGCTCTTCAATAAATTTGGTAACACGCAAATCCAATGCGTCTGAACCTGCACCCGAGCCGTAAGATACCATCAGGATACGGTCACCCGCCTTGGCGACATCTAAAATAGCGGTCAGGCCGATGGGTGAAGCGCCTGCGTAGGTGTTGCCAATAACGGGCGCGAGCAGTCCGGTTTTGATTTGTTCATCCGAAAACCCCAATTCCTTTGCTACCCGGCGCGGAAACTTGGCGTTTGGCTGGTGAAAAACCGCATAAGCATAATCTGAGGCCTTTGTGCCGCTTTCATCCATCATTGTGTGCGCAGCAGTGGTTATGTGTTTGAAATAGGCCGGTTCGCCGGTGAAGCGCTGGCCGTGCTCGGGGTAGCGCTGGTAAGAGCGGCGCCAGAAATCGGGAGTGTCGGTTACAAAGGAATAGGCGGAAATTATTTCTGCGAGCGAACTTTCAGCAGGTCCCAGGACAAAAGCAGCAGCTCCGGCAGCAGCGGTGAATTCCAGCGCATCGCCTGGTTTGCTTTGCGCGGTATCCGCGCCAATGGCAAGCGCGTAATCAGCCATGCCGGAGCCAACCAACCCCATGGCCGCGATCATGGCTTCCGTGCCGGCTTTGCAGGCGAACTCCAGGTCTGCCGCCTGGATATGCGTCGGCGCACCGATGGCTTCTGCTACAACAGTGGATGAGGGTTTGACCGCATAGGGGTGTGATTCAGAACCCACCCAAACCGCGCGGATCATTTCCGGGCGAATACCAGCCCTTGCAAGGGCGTTGCGGGATGCTTCGATGGACATGGTGATGGTGTCTTCATCCAGGCCGGGGACTGATTTCTCCTTGATCGGCAGGCCTTCATCAGACCCGCCCCACATGCGCGCGATCTCGCTCGCTGGCAGGCGGTACTGGGGAATATAAGCGCCGTAGCCAGTTATCCCTACCGGACGGACGGATTTAAGTAATAACGACGATTTTTCTTTTTCAGGTTCAGGGGTCACTTAGCCCTCCAGGATTTCAGAATTTCCACCGCACGGTCAATATGGATATGACCTTCGTTAACCATCTGTTCGGCAATGGGACCAACCAGATCAGGCGGTGCACCTGCAGCTGCAGCCACCTGGCGGGCATGTAAAGCCATGTGGCCGCGCTGGATGCCCTCGGTTGCGAGCGCGCGCAAGGCGCCCAGGTTCTGCGCCAAACCGACTGAAACGATCACCTCAGCCAGCTCACGGGCAGAGGATACGCCCATCAGTTTCAGAGCCGCACCCGCCCCGGGATGGACGCGCGTAGCGCCCCCAATAATACCCACCGCCAGCGGCATTTCCAGTTCTCCGACCAATTCACTGTTCTTGCCTTTTGACCATTTGCTCAGACTGGTGTACTTTCCGGATCGTGCTGCGTAAGCATGCGCGCCGGCTTCCACTGCGCGCCAGTCGTTGCCTGTGGCTAAGACAACTGCATCCACACCGTTCATAATGCCTTTATTATGGGTTGCAGCACGGTAAGGGTCAGCGGACGCGAAAGCCCAGGCTTCGATGACCCGGTCGCGCACCTCCTCACCGGAAAAATCCTTTGTTGCCAGTGCTTCAAACGGTATCGAGCAGGAGGCCTTTGCCAGCCGGCGGTCTGCCAGGTTTGAAAGGATGCGCAGTAAAACACGCCCGCCGCTGATGTGCTCCACCATCGGGCTCAGCCGCTCAAGGGCGGTGTTAATGGCGTTGGCGCCCATCGCGTCGCGTACGTCCATGATCAAGTGAATTACCAGAAAAGACCCGATAGGGGAATCATCAATCAGGCGCACCTGCAGATCGCGCGCGCCGCCGCCCAGTTTTTTCAGCAGGGGGTCGCTAACATCAGCAGCGGCAAGCAGCGATTCTCGTTCCGCCTCCAGCACATTTTTGGCTTCGTTTAGGTCTGCAACATCCAGCACCTGCATCTGGCCGATCATTTCGGGTGCATCGGTGGATGCGGTGAACCCGCCGCCCGCGCGCGCCAGCCTGGCCATAAAAGAAGCCGCGGCCACCACAGATGGTTCTTCGATGACCATTGGCACCCGCACTTCGCGCCCGTTGACCAGAAAGTTCCGGGCAACACCCAGCGGAAGCGCGTAAATGCCGACCACATTCTCGATCATTTGGTCGGCCTGCGTTTCGTTCAGCCCTGACCGCCCGCTGAGTTTTGCCAGATCATCCGCAGACAGGTCGGTTTCCCCGGCAAGCAGTTTCAGGCGCTGGTCAACGCTTAGTTCGTAAAACTTTCCTGTTCTTTTTTTATGGTCCATCGTTGTGTGCGGGTGATAATACGCTTGCACCCCTCCCAAAAACTATCAGAAATTTACAGGCTATAGTGGTCGCCTGATTTGAGCAGCGCTACCTGCGCGGAGGTTTCAGCAGCCACACGCTTTACCCAGGCAGCTGCGTCCTGTTTTATAACATCAAAGGTATCGTAGTGCATTGGCATGACCACGCATGGGTTGAGCAATTTGACCGCGTGCAAGGCGTCATCCGGACCCATCGTGTAATTATCGCCGATTGGCAGCGCGGCAAAATCAAGCCCCTCCTCACCGATCAGGCGCATATCCCCAAACAGGCCGGTGTCGCCCGCGAAATACAGGCGCTTACCGGAATTATCGGTGATCAGGAATCCGCACGGGTTGCCGCCGTAAGACCCATCCGGCATGGATGAGCCGTGCAGGGCATTGGTGAGCTTGACATATCCGAATGGATACTGGTGCCCGCCTCCCAAATGCTGCGCATGGGTTTCAACTCCCTGTCCTTCCAGCCAGCCGCAGATCTCGGCGTTGCTGACCACTGTCGCACCGGTCCGTTTGGCGATTTCCACGGTATCACCGATGTGGTCGCCATGCCCGTGCGTGACCAGGATATAGTTCGCTTCAACTTCATCCGGTTTGACAGGCGAAGCGGGATTTCCTTTTAAAAAGGGATCTATTAAAACTTTGACACCATCAAAATTCAGCAAAAACGCTGCATGCCCAAGGAATTGAATGTCAACCACTGCCTCTCCTTATTTATCCCTAAACCAACCAAGTTAACCCTGTTATTCTAAAGTGTATCGCATGCCAGCGCTTAAAGCCATTAGAGTAAAATAAAAACATACCATACCTTATAAATTATGGAGAAATAATGACTGATCCCCGCATTGATAAACTGGCTGACCTACTCGTCAATTACAGCGTTGAAGTGCAGCCCAAAGAGCGCGTGCTTATTCAAGGAGAATTCGGCGGTGAGCCGCTGCTGGCGGCGGTTTTCAAAAAATGCCTGCAGGTTGGCGCCTATCCTTTTGTTGTGCCCTACACACACAACTGGCTTGAGACCATCATCCGCTACGCAACGCCTGACCAATATGGTCCGGTCTACGCTCCCTTCCGCCAGATGTTTGAGACCTATGACAAGCGAGTGCGCATTTTAGGCGACTTGAACACCAAGGAATTATCCCAGTTTGACCCGGACAAGGTTGCTGCGTTTCATTCGGTGATGGGAAGAGACTTGCGCATTGTGCTTGACCGCGAGGCCAAAGGTGAAATGAAATGGGTGGTGGGGCTCTTCCCCACCCTCGCGTACGCGCAGGACGCGAACATGACCCTCACTGATTATGAGGATTTTGTCTATAACGCCTGCCTGCCCGACCCGGATGACCCGGTGGGTTACTGGCGCAAGGTTGAAGCCCGCCAGGACAAAGCCATTGCCTGGCTGAAGGGAAAGAAGCAGGTGCATGTTACCGCACCGGGCACTGACCTTACGCTCAGCATTGAAGGGCGCCCGTTCATCAACTGCGCCTGCAAAGTGAATGTGCCGGACGGCGAGGTGTTCACCTCTCCGGTTGAGAACAGCGCCAACGGCTTTGTGCATTTCACGTATCCCACCCTGTATGAAGGTTTTGAAGTGAGCAATGTACGCCTGGAGTTCAAGGACGGCAAGGTGGTGAAGGCCAGCGCGGATAAAAATGAAGATTTCCTGATAAAGAGACTGGATGCTGACCCTGGCGCGCGCTTCCTGGGTGAGTTTGCCATTGGCACCAATGAGCAAATTGACCGCTTCACAGGGGAAATCCTGTTGGACGAGAAGATCGGGGGCAGTTTCCATCTGGCGGTCGGGCATGGTTACCCCGAAGCACTAACCGAAAATGACTCATCCATCCACTGGGATATGATCTGCGACCTGCGCAAGGACGGCGAGATCACAGTGGATGGACAGCTCTTCTATAAAGACGGCAAGTTCGTGGTGGATTTTTAACCTAGAAAGAATTCCATGAAAGTAAAGCTGGCACTCGCGCAGATCAACACCCGGCTCGGCGTGGTTGAGAAGAACCTTGAAACTCACCTGGCACAGATCAAGAAGGCAGGTGAAGCAGGCAGCGACCTGGTCATCTTCCCGGAGCTTTCGCTGACCGGTTATGTGCTGCAGGACCTGGCGTCAACAGTGGCGCGCAAACCATCAGCGGATGACCCGGTCTTTAAAGAATTGCTGTCTGCCAGCAAACAGATCGACATTGTGGCGGGCTTTGTGGAGGAAGATGAACGCAACCGCTTTTATATCTCCAGCGCCTATCTTTCTCTTGGCAAAGTTGTGCATGTGCACCGCAAGGTATATCTGCCCACCTATGGCCTGTTTGACGAAGGGCGTTTCTTTGCCTGGGGCGACTCAACCGCCGCATTTAATACGCGCTTTGGGCGCGCGGGCATCCTGATCTGCGAGGATTTCTGGCATATTTCGCCGCCTTATTTGCTTTGGCTGGACGGGGCCGATCTATTCCTTTTTACTTCCGCCTCACCCGGGCGCGGATTAACCACCGAACCGCAGCTTGCTACGGCTTTCTGGGTGGAAAGCATCAACCGCGCTTATGCGAGCATCTTTACATCCTTTGTGGTGCACTGCAACCGCGTGGGTTATGAGGATGGACTGCACTTTTGGGGCGGTTCCACCGTCTTCAACCCGGACGGCAACCTGGTTGCCAAAGCCCCGCAGGAGAAAGAATCGCTCACCTTCTGTGAAATTGACCTCAACGAACTGCACCGTACCCGCGCGCGCCTGCCCCTGCTGCGCGACGAACGCACCGCGCTGACGCAGCGTGAACTGAACCGTATCCTCAGCCAGGACGGCAGCGCAACCGGAAGATGACGGGAGAAAAAATGGAAAACCTTGAAATTAACACCAGCCTGGCACGCAGTATCCTGACCGGCTTCATCCGCAGCGAGACCCAGCGCGCCGGTTTTAACAAGGTTGTGCTCGGCCTTTCAGGCGGCATTGATTCGGCGCTTTCCTGCTATCTGGCTGCCGAGGCGCTTGGCAGCGAAAATGTGCTGGCCGTTCGCATGCCCTATAAAACCTCCAGCCAGGAATCACTCGACCATGCCCAGCTGGTGATCGACGCCATTGGCGTGCAGTCCCTGACCATACCCATCACCGATATGGCAGACGGCCTGATCAGCCACTGGCCGGATATGTCCAGCCTGCGCAAAGGCAACATTATGGCGCGCTGCCGCATGATCGTGCTTTATGACCAGTCCGTGGTTATCAATGGGCTGGTTGTGGGCACGGGCAATAAGACCGAGATACTGCTGGGCTACACCACCCTGTTCGGCGATTCCGCCTGTGCTTTCAACCCTCTGGGAGACCTTTATAAAACCCAGGTGCGCCAACTCTCGCGCGACATGGGCATTCCGGAAGTGATCATCGGCAAGGCGCCCACCGCTGATTTGTGGTCGGGGCAGACTGACGAAGGCGAGCTGGGCTTTACCTATGCCGAGGTGGATAAGCTGCTGTATCTGCTGGTGGACGAGCGCTTTACCCCGCAGGAGTGCGTAGAAGCCGGATTTGACAAGAAATTTGTGGATACTGTTGTGGCGCGCGTTCGCCGCTTCCATTTCAAACGCGTAATGCCGCCCATCGCCAAGCTCAGCAACCGCACGGTCGGATATGATTTTCTGTACCTGCGCGATTGGGGGACTTAGAATTCTGTGAGAGTGTGATGCCATGGCATTTTCCACTTTCCGAAAAGAGTTATTGGTTTTCATCCTGCTGGCAATCAGTGCCGCCTGCATACCGGGCTTAAGCCTGACGATCGGCGCCACCCAGACACCGCAGGCACCCACAGCAACCATTTGGCTTATGCCGACCAGCACAGCCCTTCCGCCTGACCCATCTCTCCCAACACCTATCCCGCCCACTGCTGATCCCGCTTCGCAGGGGCTTGACCGCGTCAAGATATACCTGGTCGCGATCGGCGATAACGGTGTTTCTGGCAAACTGATTGGCTGCGGCGACAGCCTGGTGCCGGTGGAGGTGCGCATTGAACCCACTCTGGGAGTGCTGCGCGCATCTTTGAATGAGCTCTTTAAACTTAAAGGGCAGCAGTATTACGGCCAATCAGGGCTTTATAACGCGCTTTACCAGTCGGAGCTTTCGATCGCGGATGTGGCAGTGATCGGCAGTGAAGCACGCATTTTTCTGACAGGCAGACTGATGCTTGGGGGCGTTTGCGATAATCCGCGGGTTGAGGAGCAATTAGAAGCTCTCGCGCTGCAGTTCAATACCGTTAACCGGGTCAGCGTTTATATCAACGGTGAACCACTTGCGGATATGCTGGATTTGAAAGGGTGATATTCTTCGATTTTATGATAGAACGATTACTTCTATTCGAGGGTAAAAAAAACGGGCCCTTCAGCCCGTAAAATTTTTAACGCATTCCGTAGCGTTTCAGCGCCGCGTCCAGGATCATATTGACCAGTGAAGCGTGATCGATGCCGTCCGCGCGGGCTTCGATAACCAGGTCCGAGATGACCGGCGCCAGGCCCGGCAGCGGATTGATCTCCAGGATGTACGGTTTCCAATTATGGATAGCATCCAGGCGGAAATCAACACGCGAAACGTCTGTTGCGCCCATCACGCGGAAGACGGCCGCGGCCAGCCAGTTGAGCTCATCCACCAGGTCTTCGTCAATCGGCGCGGGGCAGAGGTAATCCAGCTCTTCAGCCAGTGCCACTTTAAGGCGGTTGCTGTAAACCGCGTCGGTCAACTTGTAGGGCTTCAGGTCCACTTCCATGGGCGGCAGGAAATAAAGCCCTGCCTGCACGCGCGGTGCATCCGGGTTTACGGGCATTCGTCGGGCGACAGGACCGACCAGGTTGCCCACCAGCCCGATGGTCACCTCGCGGCCTTCAATATAATCTTCCACGAGGGCAGGCTGCTTGTATTTGTTGATAATAAAACTGACCTGCTCGCGCAGTTCTTCTTCAGTATTAACCACCGATTTGGCGCTGATGCCCATGCTGGTGCCTTCGCGGCTGGGCTTGACAAACAGCGGGTATTTCAGGTCGTCATTTAAAGCCTCATCCGCGCGGTCAAATTCCTGGAAAGCCGGGGTAGGCAGCTCATGCCACCACAAGATGCGCTTGGTCATGGGCTTGTCCAGCGCCAGCGCCAGGGTGAGCACGCGTGAGCCGGTGTAAGGAATGCGCAGCATTTCCAGCAGCGCCGGAACCTGGGCTTCGCGGGAATCGCCATAATGGCCTTCGCTGAAGTTAAAACAAATATCCGGTTTGTACTTGGTTATCGTGGTCGGGAGAGTGCTGTCGCCTTCCAAAAAAACACACTCATTGCCATCTGCGCGGATGGCTTCCATGATGGCATTGATCGTCTTTTCTGAATCCAGGTCATCCCATTGGTCTTCAGACATGCCCTCGAATTTTGGGGCATTGACTTTGAGGTTGGCTAAAACTGCAACTTTAAATTTTTTCATCTAGTGGTTTCCTATACACTAATTTTAATCTGAAAATAAATTTTCCCAGGCTATCCAGCTGGAATCCAACTCTTTTTTAAGGTCAACATACCGCCTGCCAAGCTCGGAAACAGATTCTGTAGCTTTAAGGGGATTCTCCAGTTTATGACTGACTTCTTTGATCTGGTCCTCAAGCTTGCTGATATGGGCTTCAAGTTCACGCAGCACACGCGGGTTGAGGCGCTTGCTTGGCTCCCCTTCTTTTTTCACTTTGCCAACTTTTTTCTTCGAGTGGATATTCGTTGTCCCTCCTGTAAACCTTGAAAACTGTTCAGCCTTTAATTGGCTGTAATTTCCTCTGTAAGTGGCCAGCGATTTTTCTTCCGGTTGCGCCTCCCAGACCTGAGTTGCGACCGCATCCACCAGATAGCGGTCGTGCGACACCAGCAGTACAGTGCCGTTAAACTCAGCCAAGATGCGCTGCAAAATTTCCTGAGAAGGCAGGTCGAGATGGTTGGTCGGCTCATCCAGCAAAAGAAGATTTGCACCCTGTAACGCCAGGCATGCCAATGCCAGCCGGCCGCGTTCGCCGCCGGAAAGGACATTGACTTCCTTAAACACATCATCACCGGTAAACAGGAATTTTGCCAGGTAATTACGCACTTCAGGTTCCTGCATGCGCGGCGATACGTTCTGGATCTCTTTGACAAGCGTCCAGTGAGGGTGAAGTCCTTCATGCGCCTGAGCGAAATAGCCCACTTTCACGCTGGCGCCCAACTCTACCTCTCCAGCGATCGGGGGAAGTTCACCCAGCAGTGTTTTTAAAAAAGTGGTTTTGCCAGCACCATTAGGGCCCATCACCGCAGCGATCTCGCCGCGAATCAGCACCAGGTCGGGTACGTTGATCAGCACTTTTTTATTATCGTGATAACCGATCTTAAGTCCGAAGGTGCGGATAACGAGGTCGCCGGATCTTTCAACAGAACCCAGGTTGAAATGAATGCGCCGGCTTTGCTGAGGAGGCGCCAATCGGGCATCTTCCAGAAGCCTTTCGAGCCGCTTAAGCCGCCCCTGAGCCTGGCGGGTATTCTGCCCGGCCATATTGCGCTTGATAAAATCCTCTTCCTTGGCAATAAATTCCTGCTGCGCTTCAAATTCTTTAAGCTGGCGTTCGTAACGCTCTTCACGCTGCATTAAATAGGCGCTGTAATTGCCGCGGTAAAGCTCCAGACCCGGCGTCATCTCCCAGATGAGGGTCGCGGCCTGATCCAGAAAATAGCGGTCGTGTGAGACCATCACCGTGGCGCCGTTCCAGGTTTTCAGATGGCCCTCCAGCCATTCCATGGCCTGGATATCCAGATGGTTGGTCGGTTCGTCCAGCAGCAGCAGGTCAGGATTTGAAAGCAGCAGCCGAGCCAGCACTGCTCTTGTACGCTGTCCCCCTGACAGAATGTTGAGAGGCTTGCTGTACTCATCCTTGCTGAACCCCAAACCGGTGAGGGTGCGTTCGATCTCGTGTTCAAAAGTAAAACCGCCCAGGCGGTCAAAACGGTGTTGAAGCGCACCATAACTCTCGATCAGGCCAGTATCGTGCGGGTCAGCCGCCATGGATGTTTCCATTTCATGCAAACGATGCTGGATCTCGGTCAGGTCTTCCAGGGCAGATAAACATTCATCCCACAGCGTGCGGCGGGAATCGGTCATTGATTCCTGAGGCAGATAGCCCATGCGCAGGTTCTTGGCGCGGTGGACCACGCCAGCGGATGCTTCCTCCTCGCCCAGCAGCATGCGCAGCAGGGTTGTTTTACCTACTCCATTTACTCCAACCAGCCCAATGCGCGCGTTTGCAGGAATGCTCAGACTGATCCCGCTGAAAATATCATCGGGGCCAAAGGCTTTGGAAAGGTTGGTTGCGGTTATCAGTGACAAATAATAGCCCTTCTTTGGGTGTCCTCACCAGGGTCGGCCATGCATTCAAAAACTGTTTCAGAGGGATTAAATGGCGCGCAGCGACCAGGCAGTATAACGCCCTTCATTATCACCGGGTATATGTCAGCATCGGTGAAATCGGTCAATAAAGCATTAATTTTCATTTCAGAACTAATTTTAACAAACTCTGCCGAAAAGAATGACCCTAAACGGTTTATAAAGGAAAGGAGAATACGCTAAAATTGGGATTATGAAAACACCGCCAGTGTGTGACTACGAAGGCTCTGACTACCAGGAAAAATTCTGGGGAGCGGGCGGGCGCGCGTATGAAGACGCGGCTGAAGCTCTGGCGCTCAAACGGCTGCTGCCGGAAAACGGCAGGCATTTACTGGAACTCGGCGCTGGCGCCGGGCGCAATACCCCGCGCTATGGGGGCTTTGAGCGTGTCACGCTTCTGGATTATTCCACCACCCAATTGAAACAGGCGCTTGAGAAGCTCGGTGATGGACCGCGCTACCGTTATATTGCCGCCGATATCTACCGCCTGCCTTTTACACCCTCGACTTTTGATGCGGCCACAATGATCCGAACCCTGCACCATATTGCCCAGCCGCAGCTCGCGCTGCAGCAGGTGCGCGGCTGCCTGGCCGGCGGGGCGAGTTTTATTCTGGAATTCGCCAACAAAAGAAACTTTAAATCCGTGCTGCGTTATGCAGCGGGAAAACAGAAATGGAATCCCTTCAGCCGTAATGCCGTGGAGTTTGTGGAACTCAATTTCGATTTTCATCCCGCCGCCATAAAAATATTGCTAGGGGAATGTGGCTTTGAAATAGAAAAACAGCTCAGCGTTTCTTACCTTCGCTCTGGTTTCTTAAAAAAACTTATCCCTCAAAAAGTTCTTATTGGTTTAGAGTCACTTCTGCAAACAACCGCCTCCTGGACTGCCTACAGCCCCAGCATCTTCCTGAAGGCAAAGGCAAAAGGAGAAGGCACACCGCCAAACACGCAGATTTTTTTCCGCTGCCCGGCCTGCGGACATTTCCCGCTGGAGGACACTCCGCCGGAACTAACCTGCGACTCCTGCAGCCGGACATACCCGGTCAGAGAAGGCATTTACGATTTTCGGGTTGATCAGGAT
>Ga0315283_10004290_pt1 | contig 12390 bp, 9 predicted proteins | sample YL17G09_0_MG_FD_204541 | JGI IMG/M metagenome (GOLD analysis project Ga0315283, IMG submission 204541) | Sediment microbial communities from Yellowstone Lake, YNP, Wyoming, USA - YL17G09_0 | ecosystem: Environmental > Aquatic > Freshwater > Lake > Sediment | place: USA: Wyoming | collected...
CATCGTGCGCAGCAGGTCGCGGAACGCCGAGGGGTTGCCCGACATCTCGAGACCCACGTCGAAGCCCTCGACCATGCCGAGTTCCTGCATCGCCGAGTCAAGCGACTGGTGGCCGACGTTGATGGCTTTCGAGGCGCCCATGCTGCGGGCGAGGCCGAGCCGATAGTCGTTGACGTCGGTGATGACGATGTGGCGCGCTCCAACGTGGCGGGCGATCGCCACCGCCATGATGCCGATGGGGCCGGCGCCGGTGATCAGCACGTCCTCGCCCACGAGATTGAACGAGAGCGCCGTGTGCGTGGCATTGCCGAACGGATCGAGGATCGAGGCCACGTCGTCGGTGATCGCGTCGGTCAGCTTGAAGGCATTGAACGCGGGGATCACGAGGTACTCGGCGAAGCAGCCCGGGCGATTGACGCCCACCCCGACTGTGTTGCGACACAGGTGCCGGCGGCCCGCGCGGCAGTTCCGGCAGTAACCGCAGGTGATGTGGCCCTCGCCCGACACGCGGTCGCCGATCCTGAAGCCCTGCACCTCGCTGCCCATCTCGACGATGTTGCCGACGTACTCGTGGCCCACGTGCATCGGCACCGGGATGGTCTTCTGCGCCCAGGCGTCCCAGTTGTAGATGTGCATGTCGGTGCCGCAGATCGCCGTCTTGCGGATCTTGATCAGCACGTCGTTCGGGCCCGGCTTCGGCTCCGGAACGCTCTCCATCCAGATGCCGGGTGCGCGCTGCGACTTGACCAGTGCCTTCATGAACCGATGCCTCCGAAAAAGCCTACTGGATCACGCCGAGCTCGCGGCCCACGGCCGCGAACGCGTCGATCGCCCGGTCGAGCTGGGCGCGATCGTGTCCGGCGCACATCTGCGTGCGGATGCGGGCCTTGCCCATCGGCACGACCGGGAAGGAAAAGCCGATCACGTACACGCCGCGCTCGAGCAGGCGCTCGGCGAACCTCCCGGCGAGCGCGGCATCGCCGAGCATCACCGGCGCGATGGGGTGCTCGCCCGGCACGATGTGGAATCCGGACTCGGCCATGCGCGTGCGGAAATGGCTGGTGTTGTCGCGCAGTCGCGCGCGCAGCTCGTCGCCCGATTCGACCAGGTCGAGTACGCGCAGCGTCGTTGCGGCGATGACCGGAGGGACGCTGTTGGAGAACAGGTAGGGGCGTGAACGCTGGCGCAGCCATGCGACGATTTCCTTGCGGCCCGAGGTGTAGCCCCCCGCCGCGCCGCCGAGCGCCTTGCCGAGCGTGCCGGTGAGGATGTCGATGCGGCCGGCGACGTCGCGATACTCCGGCGTGCCGCGGCCCGTCTTGCCGACGAAGCCCGTGGCGTGCGAGTCGTCCACCATGACGAGCGCGCCGTAGCGATCGGCGAGATCGCAGATGCCCTTGAGGCGGGCGATGACCCCGTCCATCGAGAACACGCCATCGGTCGCGATCAGTTTCACTCGCGCGCCCGAGGCTTCCTTGAGCCGCGTCTCGAGTTCGTCGAGGTCGTCGTTCGCGTAGCGCAGCCGCTGCGCCTTGCTCAGCCGGATGCCGTCGATGATGCTGGCGTGATTCAGCGAGTCGCTGATGACCGCGTCCTGTTCGTCGAGCAGGGTCTCGAACAGGCCGCCGTTTGCGTCGAAGCAGGACGAGTACAGGATCGTGTCGTCCGTGCCGAGGAATGCGCTGAGGCGCGCCTCCAGTTCCTTGTGCACGCTCTGCGTGCCGCAGATGAACCGGACCGACGCCATGCCGTAGCCGTAGCGGTCGATCGCCCGGTGCGCGGCCTCGCGGATCGACGGATGGTTCGCGAGCGCCAGGTAGTTGTTGGCGCACAGGTTGATGAGTTCGCGGCCGTCGGCGAGGCGCACGACCGGCTGCTGCGGCGAGCCGAGCACGCGCTCCGGCTTGTAGAGGCCGGACTGGCGCAGTTCATCCGTCTGGGACGCGAGGCGGTCGAGGAAATTTCGATCCATGGGCAGGGGTCTCCGGCGCAGCCTGCGGATTATAGGCGGCCTATAATCCTCCCGTGGCAATGCAGAAATTCGATGGCGACGAGGGCGGGGGCAGAGGAGCCGGCGGCGCTCCCGCCGATCTTCGCATCGACAAGTGGCTCTGGTGCGCTCGGTTCTTCAAGACCCGCGGGTTAGCGCAGGCCGCGGTCGAGGGCGGGCACGTGCAGCTCAACGGGGAGCGGGTGAAAGCTTCGCGCCACGTCAAGGTGGGCGACCGGCTGCGGGTCACCCGCGAACGGGAGCGCTTTGAAGTCGAGGTGACCGGCATTCCGCAGCGGCGGGGACCCGGTGCCGAGGCCCGGCTGCATTACGTCGAATCGGCGCAGAGCATTGCTGCCCGCGCGCAGGCCAGGGAGTTTGCCCGCTTGTCCGGCCCGGTTTCCGACGGTCGGCCCGACAAGCGCGAGCGGCGCGACCTCCTCAGGATCCGCAAGGGGCAGGATTGAGTCGTCCGGGCTTGTGACGGGCGTCGCATCGATCGTCACATGCACGGTCTAAGGTGGCCCCAGGTTGAAATGGAGTCCTGCCCGTGGCCGGAAGAGAACTCGACGACGACTGGGAGTCCGTGGCGCTGCGACTCGTGGCGGGCCGCGTGGAATCGCTGACGGCCCCGGCTGGCCCGGTCAGCCCGCGGCCGTCCCTTGCCGGTGGCGAAGCTGCGACGGACGAGGGCTTCGGCTGGGAGGAGTCGGTGCTGCGCCGCCTGCGCGCCCGCCTGTTCAGCGACGACTTCGCCGATTGAACCCTGCGCGGCCGCCACGGGCGGCGGACCGCGTGTATCCTCGCGCGACACGCCACGCGCCAGGGTGTCCCGATGACCGCTTCGCTGTCGTCGCGTTCGACGCGGCTGTTCGTACTGCTCACGGCATTTTTCGTGGGCAACGCCGTGGTCGCCGAATTCGTCGGCGTGAAGATCTTCGCGCTCGAGAAGACGTTCGGCCTGCCGCCCTTCGGCTGGGACCTCTTCGGCCAGACCGGATCGCTCAGCTTCACGGCCGGCGTGCTGCTCTGGCCGATCGTCTTCATCATGACGGACGTCATCAACGAGTACTTCGGCCGGCGCGGCGTGCGGCTGATCTCGTTCGCGGCCGCGGGCATGATCACCTATGCGTTCTTCTTCGCATACGCCGCCATTCATCTTGCGCCGGCCGACTGGTGGGTCACGGTCAACGACAAGAACGGCGTTCCGGACATGCAGGCCGCCTACAACTCGGTCTTCGGGCAGGGGCTGTGGACGATCGGGGGCTCGCTGACGGCATTCCTCGTCGGCCAGGTCATCGACGTTGCCATTTTTCACCGCATTCGCATGGTGACGGGCGAACGCTGGATCTGGCTGCGGGCCACGGCTTCGACCGCGGTCTCGCAGCTGCTCGACAGCTTCGTCGTGCTCTACATCGCATTCGTGCTCGGCCCGCAGCAGTGGCCGATCTCGCTGTTCCTCGCCGTGGGCACGGTGAACTACTGCTACAAGATGGTGATGGCGGTGGCCTTGAGCCCGCTGATCTATCTCGCGCGCAACCGCATCGAGAACTACCTCGGTCCGCTGGAAGCGGGGCGCCTGAAGGATGAAGCCGCGGCCGATTAGCGTCTTCCACCTGTCCGGCTTGAGACCCGCCACTTCGCCCGCCTGAGCTTCGACACCTCTCCTGCTTGAGATTCGACACCTCTCCCGCTTGAGATTCGACACCTCTCCCGCTTGCGGGAGAGGTCGCGCCAAGCGCGGGTGAGGGCTCTTCGAAGCGACGCGCACGGCAGTTCCGGTTCGGGTGCCTTGCCGCACTTCATGTCGGACGCCGCAGCGCGAGCGTTGGACCGTGGCGTAACGGCACGCGACGTCGCTCCGAGACAATGTCGCCGCGGTCCCGCTCGCGCAAGGGTCGCCGATCACTCGCCCGTTTCATGCGGGCGAGTGATCGAAGCGCGGTAGACCTTGGAGCGCGGCAAGGCACCCGAACCGGAACTGACCCTGGCCGCGCTGCCAAAAGGTGGACCCTCACCCGGCCTCCCGGCCGACCTCTCCCGTGAACGGGAGAGGTGAGAAAGCTCACCCGGCGTGCGGGCCGACCTCTCCCGTGAACGGGAGAGGTGAGGAAGGCTCACCCGGCCTGCCGCCGACCTCTCCCGTAAACGGGAGAGGTGGGGAAGCCGCAAGCGGGAGAGGTGAGGAGGGCTACTTGACGAGGTCGTTCAACTGGAAGATCGGCAGCAGCATGGCGAGCACGATCAGCAGGACGACGCCGCCCATCACGAGGATCATGAGCGGGCCGAGCAGGCCGACGACCGCCTGCAGCGTCGCGTCGAGTTCGCGTTCCTGGTGCTGCGCCGCGCGCTCGAGCATCGTGTCGAGCTCGCCGCTGGTCTCGCCGCTCGAGATCAGGTGAATCATCATGGGCGGGAACAGGCGGTTCGCGCCGAGCGACTTGCCGATTGGCGCGCCTTCACGGACGCGCACTGCGGCCTCGGCCACCGCGCCCTTCATCGGCAGGTTGGTCACCACTTCACCCGAGATGCGCAGCGCTTCGAGCACCGGGACGGTGCTGGCGGTGAGCGTGCTCAGCGTGCGCGCAAAACGCGCCGTGTTGCTGCCGCGCACGACCTTGCCGATGAGCGGAACGGTCAGCAGGAACTGGTGCCAGCGCCGGCGATTCGACTCGACGCGCAGCCAGCGATGGAACAGCCAGAACCCCACGCCAATGGCGACGAAGAGCGCGAGGCCCCACTTGCGCATGAAGTCGCTGCCGGTGATCAGGATCTGCGTGAGGATCGGCAGCTGGGCGTCGCTCGTGCGATAGACCTCGACGACCTTCGGCACGACCGAGACCAGGAGGAAGAACACGATCGTCACGCAGACCACGAACAGAAGCACGGGATACAGCATTGCGCCGAGCGTCTTGCTCTGCAGCTGCTGTCGGTTTTCGGTGTAGTCCGCGAGACGTTCGAGCACCGCGTCGAGGTGCCCCGTCTGTTCGCTCGCGGCCACCGTCGCGCGGTAGATTTCCGGGAAAGAATTGGGGAACTCGGCGAGGCCGTCGGCGAGCGTGTGGCCCTCCATGACCTTCGAGCGCACGCCGAGCATGATGTTGCGCACCCGCGGCTTCTCGGTCTGCTGCGAGACGGCGAGCAGCGCCTCCTCCAGCGGGAGAGAGGACTTCACGAGCGTCGCCAGCTGGCGCGTGATCAGCGAGAGGTCGAGCGCACTGAGGCCACGCTGGAACTTGAACTGCATGCGGCGGCCGCTGCGCTCGACTTCCTGCTCGACGACTTCCTGCACGGAAACCGGCAGCAGGTTCTGTTCGCGCAGCTGCTGGCGCACCTGGCGCGGCGTGTCGCCTTCCAGGACGCCTTTGCGCTCGCGACCGGCGGGATCGACCGCGACGTACTCGAAGGCTCCCATGGTGCTGCGTCAGTCCTCGCGCGTGACCTTGAGGACTTCCTCGATCGTCGTGATGCCGGCCAGCACCTTGGTGCGCCCGTCGTCGCGGATGCCCGGCGTTCGGGTACGGGCGTAGCGCTCGAGTTCAAGTTCGGAGGCGCCGTCGTGGACCATCATTCGTACGTGCTCGTCGATGAGCACCAGCTCGTAGATGCCGGTGCGGCCGCGGTAGCCGCCGCTCGGATCCCGCGGGTTCGGCCGGTAGAGCGTCGGCGACGGCGCATCGTCGGGCAGGTTGAGCAGCCGCCGCTCGTATTCGCCGGCCGTGTAGGCTTCGCGCGTCGCGGGGTTCAACACGCGGACGAGCCGCTGTGCAAGCACGCCGACCAGGCTCGACGACAGCAGGAACGGCTCGATGCCCATGTCGCGCAGTCGCGTGACCGCCCCGACCGCCGTGTTCGTGTGCAGGGTCGAGAGCACGAGGTGGCCGGTCAACGAGGCCTGGACCGCGATCTGCGCGGTCTCGAGGTCGCGGATTTCGCCGACCATCACGACGTCCGGGTCCTGGCGCAGGATGGCGCGCAGCCCGCGGGCGAACGTCATCTCGACCCGGGTGTTCACCTGCGTCTGGCCGATGCCATCGATGTAATACTCGATCGGGTCCTCGACCGTCATGATGTTGCGCGTGCGGTCGTTGACGCGATCGAGCGCGGCATAGAGGGTCGTCGTCTTGCCGGAGCCGGTTGGACCCGTGACGAGCAGGATGCCGTTCGGCTTGTGGATCAGTTCGTCCACCAGCCCCTGCGTGACCGAATCCATGCCGAGCGACTGCAGGTCGAGCCGGCCCGCCTGCTTGTCGAGCAAACGCAGCACCACGCGCTCGCCGTGGCCGGCGGGAATCGTCGAGACGCGCACGTCGACCGCGCGGCCTGCGATGCGCAGCGAGATGCGCCCGTCCTGCGGCAGGCGCTTCTCGGCGATGTCGAGGCGCGACATGACCTTGATGCGCGAGACGATCAACGGCGCCACCGCGCGCTTGGTCTGCAGCACCTCGCGCAGCACGCCGTCGACGCGGAAACGCACCACGAGACGGTTCTCGAACGGCTCGACGTGGATGTCCGACGCGCTTTCTTTCACCGCCTGGGTGAGCAGGGCGTTGATCAGGCGGATGACCGGGGCCTCGTCCTCGCTTTCGAGGAGGTCGGACGGCTCCGGGATGTCCTGTGCGAGGTTGTTGAGGTCGGTTTCCTCCTCGAGGCCGCCCATGGCATCCATGGTCGTGCCCGAGCCCGCTTCATAGACTTCGCGCAAAAGAGACTCGAACCGGTCGGCGTCCACTCGCTCCACCTGCAGCGCGCGACGCAGGTGCCGGCGCACTTCGGCGAGCGCCAGAGGCGATGCGCCCTCCCGAACCACGACTTGCGCGAGATCGTCCTTCACTTCGCGCACCAGCACGCCGTGGCGCTTGGCGAAGGCGAACGGCAGCGGGCGTAGCGGTTCGCTGACGCGACCCGCGGCTGCCAGGATGGCTTCGTCCGTTGCCGCCGTGCTCACGGCGTCGTGCCCGGATTGCGCGTGGGCGGCGCCTCGCCGTAAGGCGCGGTCGGTGCGGGAGGTGCCGGTGCCGGTGTCGGTGCCGGCATCGTCGCGGCCGAATCCGACGAGATCTGCGCGCGCTCGGCCGGCGAGGTGCCCTGGGGTGCGGCATTGGTGGCCGGGTCCAGCAGTTCCGGAGGGACGAGTTGCTCGAGCGGGGGCAGCGTCGGCTGGTGCTCGCCCCACATCAGCGGCACCTTGCCGTTGTAATGCTCGACCTGCTGCTTGCGGACGTAGTTGTACTTCGCGTTCGATTCGATCGCGGCGTCGATGCCGTTGCGCAGGATGCGCGGCCGGATGAACACCATCAGGTTGGTCTTCACCTTGTCGACGCTGCGCGTCTTGAACAGCTCGCCGATGATCGGGATCGAGCCGAGCAGCGGCACCTGCGACTTGCTCTCGCGTACCTCGTCGGAGATCAGGCCGCCGAGCACGATGATGCCGCCGTTCTCGACCATGACCTTGGTCGTGATCGTGCGCTTGTTGGTGATCAGGTCGGTGCTGCTCACCTGCTGCGAGCTGGCGGCGATGCTCGACGCTTCCTGCGAGATCTTCAGCAGCACCGAGTCGCCCTCGTTGATCTGCGGCGTGATCTTGAGGATGTTGCCGACTTCCTGGCGCTGCACCGTGGTGAACGGGTTGACCGTCCCGGTGCCGCCGCCGACACCCGTATTCGTGTACTGGCCGGTGATGAACGGCACTTCCTGGGCGATCTTGATTTCCGCCTCTTCGTTGTCGAGCGTGACGATCGAGGGCGTCGCGATGATGTTGGTATTGCCCGTGCCGCTGATGGCGCGGATGAGCGCGGCCCAGCTGAATCCGCCTTCGACGATCTGCCCGACGCCCAGGGTCAGCCCGCTCGGCAGCGACTGGACGCTTTCGGGGTTCAGCACGCCCTGCAGGATCTGGCCGATGCCGGTGCCGTCGATTGGATTGACGAAGCCGCCGGCCGGCAGCAGATTGCCGTTCTCGTCCCGATCGCCGACCACCCAGTTCACGCCGAGGTCCATCGCCTTGTTGACCGACATCTCGACGAGGATCGCTTCGACCAGCACCTGCGCACGGCGGATGTCGAGGCGGTCGACGATCGACATGATCGAACGCATGACCTTGGGCGGCGCCGTCACCACGAGCGCGTTCGTCTGCGGCTCGGCCCAGATCGACACGCTCTTGTCGCTGCCGCCGCCACCGCCGACGGCAGGCGCCGTGCCCGGCGCGCCGCCGGACGTGCTCGCGGCCGCCGCAATGCCCTGGAGCTGCTCGCGGAGCTTCTGCGAGATCTTCTCCGCATCGGCGTAGCGCAGGTAGCGAACCTGCGTGTCGCCGCCCGATTCGAGCGGCGTGTCGAGGTGCGTGACGAGGGTCTTCAGGCGCAGCCGCTGCGAAGACTCGCCGCTCACGAGCACGCTGTTGGTGCGCTCGTCGGCCACGACCTTCACCTGCGGCATGCCTGCGCCTTCGCCGCCGCCGCCGGCGTACAGGCTGTTGACGATGCGCACGACTTCGGCGGCGCTCGCATGCTGCATCGGGATGACGTCGATGGCTTCGTCGCCCGTCTGGTCGATGCGCTGGATGATGCGGACCATGCGCGACACGTTCGACGCGCGGTCCGAGATGATCAGCATGTTGGACGCCGGGTAGGCCGCGAGATGGCCGTACTGCGGAATCAGCGGGCGCAGGATCGGCACCAGCTGAGCGGCGCTGACGTTGCGCACCGCGATGACCTGCGTAACGATTTCGTCGGACGTCGAGCTGACGCGCGAGGGCAGGTCGTTCGCCGGCAGCTGACGGGCATTGGCGTCCGGAAGGATCTTGATCACGCCGCCCGCCGGCACGGCCACGAATCCGTGCACCTGGAGGATCGAGAGGAACGCCTCATAGAACGCGTTCGGCGACATCGGCGTCGACGACAGCATCGTGACCTGCGCCTTGACGCGCGGGTCCACGATGAAGTTCTTGCCCGTGACGGCGCTGACCGCCTCGATGATCTGGCCGAGGTCGGCGTCCTTGTAGTTCGGGGTGATGGCCCCCTGGGCCTGGGCGCCGGCGTCGCTCGGCAGCGCGAGTGCAACGACCGCGACGAGCGCGAGGCTGGCGGTGGCGAGGGCGACCCGATTGAACAGCTTGGGCTTCATCGTCACTCCGAAGAATCGTCAGCGGTCGTGCCCGGCACTTCCGTGACCGGGATGGTCTCGGGCAGGGCGGCCGCAGCCGCCGCCGCATCGGCGGCCACCTGGGCGTTGTTGATGTTGACCTGCGTACTCTGGCCGTTGCGCTCCACCGTCACCGTGACGTCGGTCGCGCTGTTCATGGACTGCAGGATTTCCATGCCCCGGCCCGGGTCGTCGAGCGGCGTGCCGTTGATGGCCGTCACGAGGTCGCCAGGCATGAGCCCGAGCTTGGTGAACTGCTGCCGGTTCCGGCCGGGGTATACGCGGTACCCGCGCTGCTGGCCATTCGCAAAGACCGGCTGCGGGCGGAGGATTTCAGTGATGGCCGCCGGATTCTGGCTGGCCAGCTGGCGCAGCCGCTCGCCGAGCATGGCGTCCGGCGGGGGTCCGCTCGACCCGACCGCCGGCGTCATCCCGCCGCCCTGGTACTGCTTGGGCAGCAGGAGCGCCTCGAGCCGCCCTCCGCGATCGAGGATCGCCCGGTCCGGGTAGACCGAATGCAGCTTGGTGCCCCCGGTGATGGTCTTGCCGACCGCGTAAACCTTGGCCGTCGCGGCGTTCTCGCCGATGATGGCGTAACCCAGCGCCGGATCGGCCTGGGCGATCGTGCCGACCAGCACCAGGCTCATCTGGCTGGCGGCTACCGAATTCGGGTCGGTTTCACCTGCACCCGGAGCGGCCGCAGCGCCGAAGAGGTGGGCGTTGATGATCGCCTGCACGTTTACGGCCGGAGCCGAGGCCACCGGCACCGCCGCCACGGAGCCCGTCGGGGCCGGCGTGGCCTTGCGGGCGCCGAGGAGGGTCCAGGCCAGCTGCACGAGCTGCCAGGCCAACAGGACGACCAGGGCGGCCGAGACGAGCCAAGGCAGGGTCTTGACCCAACCGTCGGTCCGGGCGCCCTCGGCGACCGAGGCGATGGAGCTGAGACTCTTCGGAAACTGCATCAGGGTTGGCGTAAGTGTCCGTCCTGCAAGGCGGTTCTGCCCAAGGTCGACCATGGGTTGCGGCATCATACGGACTTGGGCGACACCGCCTCAAGGTCGTTGCGCAAATTGCGGATGGGTAAGCTTGTCAGGGGCGGGTGGCGGCCCTATATAGGTGCGACGGCAGGGCAGGCGTGAATGAGCGAGGAAGATCCACAACATAACCACGGTCTGATGGTCGAGGAGGCGCTGCCGAAGACCAAGCGGCCCCCTTTGTATCAGGTCGTGCTCCTGAACGACGACTACACTCCCATGGAGTTCGTGGTCGACGTGCTGGAGCATATCTTCGGCATGGACCGCACGACTGCGACACGCGTCATGCTCGAAGTCCACACGCGTGGCAAAGGCGTCTGCGGCGTGTATACGTTCGAAATCGCGGAGACCAAGGTGGCCCAAGTCACGACCTACGCCCGCCAGCAGCAGCACCCCCTCCTGTGCACGATGGAAGAGGCCTGAATCACGTGTTGAGCAGCGAACTCGAGATCTGCCTGAACGAGGCCTTCCAGGGGGCCCGGGACCAGCGCCATGAATTCATGACCGTCGAGCACCTGCTGCTCGCGATCATCGACACGCCCAAGGTGCGCGAGATCCTGCGCGCCTGCGGCGCGGATGCGACGCGCCTGCGCAAGGAGCTGAAGGAATTCGTCGACCAGACGACGCCGCGCCTCAAGCAGGACGACGATCGCGAGGTGCAGCCGACGCTGGGTTTCCAGCGCGTGCTGCAGCGCGCCGTGTTCCACGTGCAGTCGAGCGGCAAGAAGGAAGTGTCGGTCGCCAACGTGCTGGTCGCGATCTTCAGCGAGAAGCACAGCCACGCGGCGTACCTGCTCGGCCTGCAGGAAATCTCGCGCCTCGACGTCGTGAACTTCATCTCGCACGGCCTCGCCAAGCCCGGCGACGAGCGCGAACGTCCGGGCGAGGAGCAGGCGCAGCAGCCGGAAGGCGAGCGCGACGCGGAAGGCGGGTCGGCGCTCGACAAGTACGCCACGAACCTCAACAAGCTCGCGCAGCAGGGGCGCATCGACCCGCTGATCGGCCGGCAGCTGGAGATCGAGCGCACGGTGGAGATCCTCTGCCGCCGCCGCAAGAACAACCCGCTCTACGTCGGCGAAGCCGGAGTCGGCAAGACTGCGCTGGTCGAGGGCCTCGCACGGCTCATCGTCGAGGGCAAGGTGCCCGACGTCCTCGCCGACAGCGTGGTGTTCTCGCTCGACCTTGGCTCACTGATCGCCGGCACCAAGTACCGCGGCGATTTCGAGAAACGCCTGAAGGGCGTGCTCGCGGAGATCAAGAAGCAGCCGGGCGCGATCCTCTTCATCGACGAGATCCACACGGTCATCGGCGCCGGCGCCGCGTCGGGCGGCGTGATGGACGCCTCCAACCTGATCAAGCCGGCGCTCGCGAACGGCGAGCTGCGCTGCATCGGTTCGACCACCTACCAGGAATACCGCGGAATTTTCGAGAAGGATCACGCGCTGACGCGACGTTTCCAGAAGATCGACATCGTCGAGCCGACGGTGCCGGAGACGATCGAGATCCTGCGCGGACTCAGGCCGAAATTCGAAGAGCACCACGGCATAAAGTACGCGGACGAGGCGTTGACGGCGGCGGCGGAACTGTCCGCTCGCCACATCAACGACCGCCACCTGCCGGACAAGGCGATCGACGTGATCGACGAGGCCGGCGCGCGGCTGCGGCTCAGGCCGCCCGAGACACGCGAGGAGACGGTCACCGTCTCGCACATCGAGGACGTGGTGGCGCGTATCGCGCGCATCCCTCCGAAGACGGTTTCGAGCAGCGACCGCGACGTGCTGCGCAACCTCGAGCGCAACCTGAAGCTCGTGATCTACGGGCAGGACAAGGCGATCGAGACGCTGGCCTCTTCGATCAAGATGTCGCGCTCGGGCCTCGGCGACCAGCACAAGCCGGTCGGCTCGTTCCTGTTCGCCGGGCCCACGGGTGTCGGCAAGACGGAGGTGACGCGCCAGCTCGCGCTGACCCTCGGCGTCGAGCTGATCCGCTTCGACATGTCGGAGTACATGGAGCGGCACACGGTTTCGCGCCTGATCGGTGCGCCGCCGGGATACGTCGGTTTCGACCAGGGCGGCCTGCTCACCGAGGCCATCACGAAGCATCCGCACTGCGTGCTGCTGCTCGACGAGATCGAGAAGGCGCACCCGGACGTGTTCAACCTGCTGCTGCAGGTCATGGACCACGGCACGCTCACCGACAACAACGGCCGCAAGGCGGATTTCC
>Ga0315283_10004292_pt1 | contig 12389 bp, 4 predicted proteins | sample YL17G09_0_MG_FD_204541 | JGI IMG/M metagenome (GOLD analysis project Ga0315283, IMG submission 204541) | Sediment microbial communities from Yellowstone Lake, YNP, Wyoming, USA - YL17G09_0 | ecosystem: Environmental > Aquatic > Freshwater > Lake > Sediment | place: USA: Wyoming | collected...
GCCAGGGAATCAGGTTCGGTCCGGGCCGGGAATATAGTTATCCTGGGAGCAGCTTCTCCATACATTGATCTGCCATTTGAGAGTCTTGAGAATGCAGTCAGGAACCTGTTTTCAAGGAAAGGTGATATTATTGTTGATATAAACCTGAAAGCCCTTAATGCCGGGAGAAGGTTCAATATGAACTAATTATTGATCTCCTGTCATCCGGGATCCATCGCAGATATGGAAGAAGACCCTCTAAAATCTGAAAAGGGCGTTTAAGAAAATAGCGCTTGAATTTTCTTTTTCAGGATTATATGGAAATACTCCACGATAGTTGAGACTGAGTTTGATGTTATCTGTAAAATTCCTCTGAACTCCCGAAATAAGGTACACACCATCCAGCTTGTAGTCCCACTGTAATTCTTCTTCTGTAAGATGCACCGAAGCGGAATAGTCAATTCTGGTAAATATTTCATATTTCTTATCGGGGAAGAGTGATCCTGTTGCTGATATTCCCCATACATTATGCCCTTCGGTCAGATCAATATTGGATTTAAAGCTTGCTTCGGCTCCAAAGCTTACAATTTCCCTTTTTATACCTGCAAAAGTTATGAGTGTTGCCTGCCATACGCCTTCCGATCTCAGAAAATCAGCATATTGCCTGAAGTAAAGTCTGCATGGCAAAGATATTGTTATACCGAATGCTGATTTAAGGCTGTTGTCGACCTGGATATTTATATACCCTTCACCATTAAGCAACGACAGATCAACCTTGACTATATCGCTTATCTTATAATCCATTACAACGCCAAGATCCGCTACTGAACCATAACCGTATAGGGACTGGAATTCCGGGCTCAGATAACGCTTTCCCCAGAATTTTTGCTGGAAGTCAAAAATTCGTGTACTTACAAGTCCGAAAAACAGGTTCATATTATTTTTGGAATAGAGGATTGAGGCTTCCCTGAAGTAGGCATACCTTCGTGGTTTTGATCCTGCGGCAAGATCAACAGGAGAACCTATATTTACAATTATAGTACCTGAGAAGTTACCTTCGGGCTTGTAGTTATAACCAAGATGTGCCCTGTTAAGGTCAAATCCTGTCCTTTTGGAAGTGTCGTTGAAAATATAATGGAAATCAGTAAATATTTCAGCAACAGGATGACCCTGTGGAACTACTGTCTGATTAAAAAGTAACTGACATCTAACCGATAAAATAATTATAAGCGGCAGTAACTTTTTCATAAGTCTTAACGGAAATCCATGTGAGGTGCAAAAGTATAATTTATATATTTATAACTGTTTTTATTTGGAAATTTTCTGAAGCTTAAATGGGTGAAATTTATTTTCAATAAACTCTTTTTAGTTATATCTGATATTAATTCTTAACCTCTCCGTTCTATGAAAATGATTACATCAATGATTCTGGCTATCCTGTTTTATGGAGCCGTTTATTCACAAAAAGCTGATTTTAAAGCAGCAGAGAAATTTCGTGGGGATAACCTGACCTCCAGGTATGGAGATCTGTCAGTAAATCCAACCTGGATCGAAGAATCAGATATCTTCTGGTATTCATTTAAGAACTCCTCAGGGAAGAATTATTACTATATCAATGCAGCGACGAAATCAAAGCAGCTGATGTTCGACCGGAGGTTCATGGCAGCTGAACTAAGAAAACTGACGCATCACCCTTACAACGATCTCGATCTGCCTGTTAAGGAGTTGAAATTTGAGAAAAAAAGCACAACAAAATTCACATTTCAGGTTGATTCAATTAAGTTCCTGTACGATATGACAAAAAGGTCGCTTGTCATAAAAGATACAATTGGCAAGGAAAAGAAGCCTTCCTGGGCGACATATTCCCCAGACAGTACCTGGATTGCTTACGCTAAAAATCATAACCTTTATCTTATGAAAGCGAAGGATAAAGACAGTGTTGAAATTCAACTCACGACCGATGGTGAAAGATATTACAGTTTTGCTGGTTACGGAAATACTGAGGATACTGCAAAGAAAAAGAAGGTAAAGTCGAATGTTGAATGGTTTAAAAACGGAAAAAAAATATATGTTATCAGGGACGATGAACGCAAGGTGAAAGATCTTTTTGTTATTGATGTTCTTGCACAGCCTCGTCCAAAGCTTGAGACCTACCGTTATTCAATGCCAGGTGAAGAATTTGTACCCCAGTCTGAGCTTATAGTATTAGATGTAGCATCCAGGGGCCGTATTAATGTGGATCTTAAAAAATGGAAGGACCAGACTATAAATGTGGAATGGTCATCACAGCAAGAGGCAAATAAACTGATTGTGATCAGAAAAGACCGTCCGCTCAAAAACCTTGATGTTTGCCTGGTCAATTCCGAAACAGGAGCTGTTTCAGTTCTTTTCAGTGAGGAGACATGGCCCTATTTCAATGATGAATACTCAAGGCTGTCGGTCCTTAACGAAGGAAAAGATATTATCTGGTGGTCGGAGAGGACGGGGTGGGGGCAGCTTTATCTATATGATGGTTCCGGTACATTAAAGCGGCAGATCACTGAAGGTTATTTTGTGACCGGCAGGATTGATCGGATCGACTCTCTGGGAAGAGACCTTTATTTTGAAGCCTTTGGCAAAGAGGATGGGGTCCATCCCTATTACAGTATGAAATACAAAGCCTCACTTGATAAAGAGGGTATGACACTGATTACCAAAGAACCTGCAAACCATTCATTCTCTATGTCAAAATCGAACAAATATTTTGTAGATACATATTCGAGGGTAGATATGGTTCCTGAGGCAGTTCTCCGGGATAATAATGGTGACGTGATTCTCAGGCTTGAGAAGGTAGATCTGTCGCAGCTATACCAGATGGGATGGAAGATGCCTGAAACAATAAAAGTGAAGGCTAAGGATGGGGTAACAGATCTGTACGGAGTAATGTATAAACCTTTCAATTTTGATTCAACAAGAAAATACCCCGTAATTTCATACGTTTACCCCGGACCTCAGACTGAATCTGTTCCATATCAGTTTACAGTGACAGGCGGCAAAAATATTGCACTGGCCCAGCTAGGTTTTATTGTAGTGAATTTCGGGCACCGGGGAGGAAGTCCGCAAAGGAGCAATTATTACCATACATTTGGTTACAATGACCTCAGAGACTATGCACTTGCGGATGACAAGTATGGTATTGAACAGCTGTCGGAGAAATATATATTCATTGATATTGGCAGGGTAGGTATTTATGGCCATTCAGGAGGCGGATTCATGTCGACTGCCGCAATCCTTTCATATCCCGATTTTTATGATGTTGCAGTATCTTCAGCAGGTAACCATGATAACAATATCTATAACCAGTGGTGGGGAGAGACACATAATGGAGTTTCAGAGGCCGAAAAGAAGGTAAAGATCAAAGAGGAGGTGAAAAAAGATACTCTTGGGAAAGAGATAAAAGATACACTCGGAATTAAGAAAGAGGTTGAAAAGGAATTTAAAGCTGAAGTTGAAAAAAATCAGGATCTGGCTAAGAATCTGAAGGGTTATCTGTTACTTGTACATGGTGATATTGATAATAATGTTCACCCGGGAAACACATTAAGGGTGGTTGATGCGCTTGTTAAAGCCAATAAACGGTTTGATTTTATGATGCTTCCCGGGCAAAGGCATGGATTCGGAAATTCGACCGCTTATTTCGACAGGATGATGTGGTATTATTTTGCTGAGCATCTGCTGGGTGATTACCGCACCAATGTGGAACTGACGGATTTCTGATAAAGCCTTTCAGAGAAAGCAGGAGGCAGCATCAATAGCACACTGCCCCCTGGAAATGCAGCGAGGAATTACCATTCCGGGGATCATTCTTCCTTCACCTGTACCTGGACCTGCTCTTTTCCTGATTTGAGAAACAGAAGGTCGTGGATCACGATTTCGGTGATGTACTTTGTTACACCTTTCTTATCCTCATAGTTCCTGTACACGATCCTTCCTTCAACTGCAACCTCGCGCCCCTTCTTCAGATATTTTCCGGCAACATCAGCAATGCCGTTCCAGGCAACAATGTTATGCCATGTAGTCTCTTTTATCTTCTGCCCGTCGCCGTTTTTAAAATCGTCGCTTGTGGCAAGCGTAAAACGTGTTACCTTTTTCCCGTTTTCCAGACTCTTTGTCTCGGGATCCTGACCAAGGTTTCCGATCAGGTTGACCCTGTTCCTTAATGAGTTCATGATTTGTAAGTTTTGGTTCGACATAAAATATTATTCCTGAACAAACTTACAATAGTCCGGAGAGCTGTGCCGGTCAATAAATAATTATATACGCTTGCTAATCAATTAGAGTCGTTTGTATCCGTTTGAAAACGTTTACCAGTGATCCACTAAAGATTTAATTTGAGATTATAATATCCTCTCCTGGATTATTTTTTTTTGATTCTGGTATCCTTAAGCCAAGGGTTAGCTGATGGCTTCCAAAAGTATTCATTGCAACATTGGAACAAAGGTTATAAGAATAATTCAGCAATACTCCTTTGCAGATCTCTCCTCCGAATCCGAATCCCCAGATGCCGCCTGTCCTGAAAACACAGGTCCCCCACCACTTCTTGAAGTAAGTTATCTGTGAGGCAAGCTCAACCTGGACAGGATAGTTTTTTCCGCCCCTCAGCAGCACAAATGGTTTAACTGACCAGTTATTGCTTATTTCGAAATTATAGGAAAAATGCAAAAGATAGTTTTTTGTAGGCTTATAGGCAATATCAGAACTGTTGTATTTGGCTGATCCAAACATCACATTGGAGAATAGAATTCCAGCTTCAATACTCTGGTAGCGATAAAGTGCGCTGAAGTCTGTGGCAAACTTAATTTTAGATTTCTGTAAACCGTACAGTAAAACATTATCCACAACATAGTCAGGATCACTGTAATATTTTGCAAGGTCAATCGAATTCCTAAAAAATCCTGCTGACAATGCCAGATTGACAGTATGGTCCTTAGCAATCTGAATTTCATAGCTATAAGTCCCCAGGATTATTGTTTGCTTGAAAATGTCAGTCTTGTCATAAATAAATCGTCCACCTACACCAACCTTCCTGAAAACCCTGTCATTATAACTCAGCTGATAGGTAACCGGACCTCCGGCAACGCCTGCCCAATCGCACCGGTAATCGACAAATACAGTCTTAGGATTGTACAAACCGGCATATGCAGGAGACATGGAAAACGGGTTCATATTATAACCTTCCATGAACGGAAATTGCTGACCATATAATCCTGCATTAGTCAGAAGCAGCAACATTAAATAACGAATCCTTTTCATCATCTTAAGTATATATTTCTATTCTATTATATTCTATTTCTTTAAACTGACCCTATCCCAACTTTTATGAATACAGAGCAGGGACAAGAATCTTTTCCTTTTTTTATCTTATTATATTGACAACTCCTCTGATAATCCCCTTTTTAGAGGATTTGATGATGTAGTAATATGAGGCTGCAGGGAGAGGGCGACCATTAAAATCACCTCTCCAGTCATTCTTATAATCAGATGATTCATAAACCAGTTTCCCAAATCTGTTGAATACTTTCACATCAACTGAGCCAAATTCCTCAAGATCAACAATATGCCAACGATCATTCATCCCGTCGCTATTAGGAGTGAATAGAGAAGTTACATTATCAAATGTTGGTTGTCCGATAACAGTCTGAGAAACATCCGGAGCAGGGTTCCAGTTTTGGTTACCATCCTGTTTTGCAATGATTTCTACGGCTCCTTCCTTGACAGCAGTCATAGTATTTCCAGAAATAACCGCTTTATTTTCATCCGAAGATTCAAATCTGACTTCAAGGCCGCTTGATGCTGTTGCTTCAAGCTTCAATTCCTGGGTTGTTCTTAAGAACTTCGGCAGTTCATTAAAGCTTGTGATAATCTGGTCAGCTTTATGTATTGTAAGGATCCCATGAATATTGACAAAGGAATAATTATTATCAGAACCGCCCGAAATTGTAATGATATATTCACCCGAATCGGAAGCAGAATCGGGTAATGCTGCTAATGAAGGAAGTGCATCAAGAACACTTTTATCCTCACCGTTAACAAAGCCTGAGTATGAAAAGGTAAATGCGGGATTACCCTCAAGATAGCGTCGTTCTTTCTTATCACCGGTAACAAATAGTGGTGCCTTTTTAACAATGAAGTCTGCAGCCACAAAACTGGTTGAATAGTTACTACTTAAAGAAAGAGTGCCCTGCTGTATCGGATAGGTTCCGGCATTTTCTCCTGGCGTGCGGACCAACGATCCCATTATTTTGTCTCCGGTAACTAATGGCGGACTAATATTAACTTTCAGTACAGGATCGCTTGAACCATAAACCTTGTTTTGTTCCGGAATTACAGACACCGTAACGTGCTTAACTGATATAGTGAAGCTTCCGGGAACGAATGTCATCATATAGTTCGAACCGGCATCAATAGTACCCTGACTAATTGTATAAGTGATACCGGTACTTTCCCCTTTGTCACGGCTAAGTGCACCTGTTAATCTATCACTACCAATCATCGCAGGAGAAACGGTATAGGTGAGATCCGGATCGGCATCACCATATATCTTGGATTGTAACGGATCTGCTGCCACCACGATAGGTTTTGGTGCAACATTCAGCGTCTGATAAACATAAGGAGCAGGGCAGTGGTTTGAATCTCCCTGTTGTTTTGCATAGATTATTGAGGTTCCTGCACCTGTAATGGTGGCTGTTTTTCCTGAGATAGTTACAACTGACTTGTTTGAACTGGTGAAGTTCACTTCAAGTGATGAGCTTGCATTTGCACTCAGAACAAACGGTGAGTCGCCATATACATTGTCGGCCAGAGGACCAAAGGAAATTGTTTGGGGCTCTTTTACCACAACTGAATAAGACGCTACAGCAGTTTGTGGATTACACCCTCCATTGCTTGTTACTGTCAATGTTAAAGTTATTGTTTTACCTGCATCCTCAGGTGCCGGAGTATATGTTGGAGTGAGTGTGTTCGATCCACTTAAACCGCCTGCTCCGTTGCTTGTCCACAGGATAGTACCGTTGGAATATTCAGCTCCGCTAACAGTTGCTGAATCACCAAAGCAAATTGTCTGGGTTCCTCCGGCTTTAGCTGAAGGAGCACCAACAACTCTCAGAACAGCAATATTGGTTTTGACAGGTTCTCCGCATAATCCGGTGGCTGTTGCACGAAATATCCAGTTATTATACTCAGCCTGGCTATTTATAATAGATAGTATCCTGTTTGTTGATCCGCTGAAGTTTGCAGCATCAACTAATGGAATAAAGCCAGCACCTTTGTTAAGATACCATTGCCATATAAGAGATGTCCCTGTGGCATTGACCTGCAATATGGCATTCTGACCTAAACATACAGTTGTATCCCTTGGTATCTGTATAATCTCCGGTGGAGTATTCACTGTTAAAACTGCATCGGGAGAAGTAACACTGTTGCCACACCCGGAAACCACAACACGATAATAATTACCATTCATAGCACGTATAGCATTTAAGATCTGCAGACTGGAAGTATGTGTACCCAGATAGATGTCTCCGTCGGATAGCGGATTAAATCCAGATCCATCATTGACATACCACTGAAATGACAGATTGGTTCCGTCAGCAGTCGCATCGAATCTTGCCTGTGTTGACTCGCAAACGGCAGGGGATGGTACAAATGAAGTTATTGAAGGTAATTTATTCACAATAACTGTTGCTATTCCGACAAGGTTTGCAGATGGTGCCAGTACTTCACAGTTATTGGAATCGCTTACCCTTAGTAATTTATATGTAGTTGTGTTTAAAGGTGTTACAATTATTTCACTTCCGCTTGCATAACCTGTGACAGTACCATGGTTTTCAATATCTATAGTGAAAGGCCCTGTACCATCAGGCAGGTTTATTCTTAGGACTGAACTCTGTCCAGAACATATAGTCTCTCCTCCATTAAGAACTGCTATAGGAATAGGATTCACGCGAATCTCAAGTGCATTACTGTAAACATGGGGGCAGACATCTATAGTTATGCTCCTTCTGTAATAAAATGTAGAAGTTGCACCAGCTGATGGTGTATATGTACTGGATATTGCTGAGGGAATATTTATATACGGCCCTCCAATATTCGCAGAAGATTGCCATTGATATGCATATGAGCCTGTACCACCTGCCGGAGCAGTGATTTCGGTAAGTGTTGAAGGGGTATCACCTGAACAGAGTGTCTGGTTGCCTGAGATAGTACCCGGAACCAGGTTGCCATGTTGTGTAATATTGATATTAGCCTGCGTCTGACATCCGTTAAAATCTGTAACACTAACAGTTAATGAACCTGCACCCGCATTAAAGAAACTCATTGAATTCAATCCGGGTGAGGCAATAGTGCCTCCTGTTGTATTTGAAATAACCACAAAGTTGTATGGCATGGTGCCTCCGGATACATTGAATGTGCCCGTTCCGTCATTATCCCCAAAGCAATTAAGTGCCACATCTCCTGTTGATGATATTGCTAGCCTCAACGGTTCTGTTATTACAAGACCGGGATTCAAGATTCTCGAACATGCCGTATGTATGTAATCCCTCATCCTTACATCATAGAGTCCCGGAGAAAGGTTGGTAAAGCCAGCTGATGCCTGCCATGAGGTTCCTCCGTTAAGACTGTATTGGTAAGTTCCGTGCCCTCCCGTTGGTAATGTAACTGTAATGGTGCCATCGTTGGCTCCGGAACATGTAACATTTGTACTTTGAATGGTCGCATTGAGTTCTGAAGGTTGAGTTATTACCAGGGATGGATTAAGTATTATTATACAGTTTGGATTTGCTGCATCTCTTATTCGCACATCATAAACGCCTGACTCCAGTCCAGCGAATGTACTTGATAAGTACCATGTTGTCCCTCCGTTGATGCTGTATTGGTAAGTTCCCTGACCTCCCAGTGAATTTGATATGGAAATAGTTCCATCAGCAGCCCCGAAACATGTAATATCCGAATTACCAAGCGTTGCACTCAGAACAGAAGGTTCGGTAACAACCACTCCGTTGTTTAGGATCCTGATACATACCGGATAAGCTCTGTCGCGGATCTGAACATTATAGGTTCCCGGAGGCAGGCCGGTAAAAGAACCAGATGATTGCCATGATGCACCTCCGTTGATACTATATTCATAAACTCCCGATCCGCCTCTTGGTTCTGATATGTCTATTGTTCCATCAGCAGCTCCATTGCATGTTATCACTGAAGAGGTTATTGCTGCACTGAGAGCTGCAGATTCTGACAGGGTAACAGAGCCACCGGAGAAACATCCTTTTGCATCTCTGACCGAGACTCTATAATAACCTGCTCTGAGTCCTGATATATCCTCAGTACCTGCAGTGAATCCGTCAGGACCGAACCATGAAAAGCCCAATGGGCCATTACCAGCAGCTGTAAGATCAACAGCACCGTTATTGAGATTGTTGCAACTGAGATTTGTTCCATTAAGGTTCAGCGTGGGAGGCAAATTTACTGTAATAACAGCAGATCCCGAAAGAGTTCCGGTACATCCATTTGCGTCTGTAAGTGATACCAGAGTATATGTAGAGGTGACATCCGGTGAAACATTAACAGTATATACAGAATTAGGATAGTTCAGTACTGTGACCGGGGCGGTGCCTCCACTATATGTAAACGTAAATGGTGAGGTACCTGTAAATACCATTGAAATCACAGTACTTGAATCCCTGCAGATTTCTGTTCCACCAGCAATTACTCCGGTTGGTGACGGAAAATGGCTGACCAGTGCTGATTCATTGCCTGTATTTGAACAGCCAATGGCATCAGATACACTGACAATAGTATAGGTGCCTTCCTGAGTGGCGTTTAAAGTATACGGATCACTTAGAGTATTTATAGGTACCTGAGTCACGCCATTGATAGCATATGTAAATATATATGGTCCTAACCCTGTGAAATCGATAGTAAGTCCCAGAGAATTACCTTTACAGATCATTCCCTGTCCGCTTATTCTTGCAGTTGGCAAAGGTCTGACAGCTACTGTCATTGGATTATGGATGGTGATACAGCCAGCCGGATTTATCTCTGAAACAGTGATTGTTCCTCCTGTGTTGCCGAAGACTACAGTTATTGATGAAGCTGAAGGGTAGCCTGTGATTGAAGCTCCTCCCGGTATACTCCAGTTATAAACTGATCCAGGGTGGAATGTTACACCATAAACCTGAGTACTGAATGCACATATTTCAGTTGGTCCGGAAATAATCTCAGGTACTGATCTTGGCAAGGCCTGCACTGCAAATGCGGAAGGAACACTTTTGCATGTATATGAATTGGTTTCATACATTGTTATATTTCCTGATCCGCCGGCTGAGGAGGCATTAATGATTATTGCATTTGTATTGTAGTCAAATACTTTTGTCCCAATCAGAGGATCTACTGTCCATTGGAAGAATGAACCCGACGCCGGAACAGTATTATATACAAGGTTTACATCGCCGGCACATATCCTGTCACGGCCTGAGATTGGTTTTGGAACTGGTTCCGGATTCACGATTATTACAACAGGTATCGTAGTACCCAGACAGCCATGTGAGCTTAAAGGTGTTATATTATAAGTTGCGGTTATTGGTACACCTGAAGCGTTAAGTATAATATCTCTGATATGCAGTTTTCCTGCCGGATCGGCAGCAACATTTATTCCGTTTGTTCCCTGGACTGAGGCATCAGACATTATTGGCAGAGTCCAGCTGAACATTGTACCGGTTGGTAAATTTGCAGGAGATAATAGAATCTCTTTATCTATCGACTTTCCGCTGCAAACACTCATATGCTGCCCTGGCAAAACAGCGGGCTGAGGATGGATGGTGATAATTATATTGACAGGATCACCAAAATTATCAGGAGCACGAACTGGTTGAACTGTATAGGTAACATTTTTTTCAACACCTGTATTGTTTGTGTACCTGTCAATCGAGAGATAATTTGCCATTGTAGCCATATTTGGAACCGGGGCATTTCCAGGATCAGGAGAAAGTCCGGGATCCAGTATGACATTTAAAACATTGTAATAATCTGCATTCACGCTTCCCGGAGCTTCTCTGAGGATGAGTCCCGTAGGTGAGTTTCCGCATACTGTTCTGTTAAGACCGGGATCCAGTACTGGCTCTGAGCTTACAAAAACTGCAATGGGTTCAGGTGCTCCGGCGCACCCATCCTTGCTAGGTATTACTGTATAAACTGCAGTGCCTTGTGAGCCTGTCTTATTTACAAAAATATCCGAAATGTTGTTACTGGATGGTGCTGATCTCCCTGTTCCTCCGGTAAAATAGGGACTTACCGGATTGAGAAATGGTACCGGCCAGGTAAAAGTCACATTATCTGCCGGATTTGTAAAATTTAAAAGGTTGACAGGATAATTAAGAGGATTATCAGAACTTATATTTAATGTTTGCCCTGCAGCAATTATTGGTTCTGGTTTTATCCTGGCAGTTACGTTCTGATAATTTATGCAACCATTTGATGAAAGTATAAATTGGTAGGTAACATCAATTGGCATGCCTGTAATGTTCCTTAAAATCTCATTTGGATTGTTAAAACCAGAAACCGGACCATTCGGAGTTATTCCGGCAAAGGCTGCCCTGGTCCAACTGAATGTTGTACCTGGATTTATACTTGTGGGTACGTAACTAACAACAGCGTTGCTACAGATTTCAGGCAGTAAGAGAGGGCTTGTTAGGATCGGTGTAGGATTAACAGTAATGCTAAACGGATCGGACTGAGGACTGATACAATAAGAAGGAGCCGTACCAAATGTCGAAACTGTATATGAACCTGAATGTTCAGGTTGGCTTATTACAATTGAAGGATTTGTTTCTCCCGGAATTGCCACACCATTTCTGTACCACTGATAGGAGGTTACTGGAGGAGGAGTTGAAGTAACTGCTGTTATAGTATAAGTGGTTAATCCGCCATCATAGCAAAGTTTGTCATTAGGAGGATGTGAAAGCGTTGGTTTTAAAGGCATTGGATTTATTGTCAAAGTGACTGCAGTCGCAGAGCTCTGGCATAGCGTTCCAATTAGCGATCTGTCAGTTACCCAGAAGTTATAGGTCCCGACTGCCATCTGTGACGGGAGAAAGGTTGGTCCGGTACCTATAACAGTTGTCAATGCTGCATCTGCATACCATGAGATTGTTCCCATAGGAGTACTTGTAACCGTAAGGGTCCTGTCACCACCAAAGCATATTGTTTTGCCGGGAACAGCTGGAGGTATTGGAGAAGAAACAACCTGGATATCTATATATGTTGAAGCATATTCGGGATCAACCCAGTTGCACTTATTCCAGTTTTTAAGGTAAACCCTGAAGAATTCGCCTGCCCTGGCAGTTGCAGGTATAGTGATTGCCTGACTGAGTGAT